>Ga0172365_10001244_pt1 | contig 18258 bp, 22 predicted proteins | sample LakKivSesite48cm_FD_114535 | JGI IMG/M metagenome (GOLD analysis project Ga0172365, IMG submission 114535) | Sediment microbial communities from Lake Kivu, Rwanda - Sediment site 48cm | ecosystem: Environmental > Aquatic > Freshwater > Lake > Sediment | place: Rwanda: Western Province, Lake... | reverse complement strand
GGATCTAAAAACTCAAAACTTAAAACTCGAAACTTGAAACTTCATTCGAAGCCATGAAATGTCCTTTCTGTGATTATTTAGAGAGTAAAGTGCTTGATTCGAGGATGAGCAAGGAGATGGATACTATAAGGAGACGTAGAGAATGTCTCAAGTGCGGAAAGAGATTTACTACGGCAGAAAGGCTCGAAGAGGGGATCCCCTTAGTAATAAAAAAGGATGACAGAAGAGAGGTATTTGATAGAACAAAGATCTTAAGCGGGTTAAAGAAGGCGTGTGAGAAGAGACCCATAAGTATTACAAATCTTGAAAAAATCGTTTCGAGAATTGAATATAATCTTTTGGAGAAAGGTGAAAGAGAAATCAAGGCTTCTGAGGTTGGGGAAATGGTGATGGAAGAACTAAGAAAGCTTGATGAAGTTGCATATGTACGGTTTGCATCGGTTTACAGGCAATTCAGGGACATCAACGAATTCATGGAGGAATTGAAAAACCTTCTCTTAAAAAAGGGTGAAGAGTGAAAGAAGAACAATACATGCGCATGGTTCTTTCTCTCGCACGGAGAGGGCTTGGTTCAACGTCTCCCAACCCAATGGTTGGTGCAATTCTGGTTAAGGGGAAACGTATTGTCGGGAAGGGGTATCATAAAAAGGCAGGACTTCCCCACGCTGAGGTCATTGCAATAAACGAGGCAAAGGAAGAAGCGAGAGGTTCCACACTTTATGTAAACCTGGAACCCTGTGTTCACGTCGGGAGAACACCTCCCTGTATACACACAATAATAAAGGCAGGGATAAAAAAGGTAATAATCTCCATGCTCGATCCAAACCCCAGTGTAAACGGAAAAGGTATTGAGGCATTAAAGAAAGCGGGAATAGATGTAAAGGTTGGCCTCCTTGAGAAAGAAGCGAGAAGATTGAATGAAGCCTTTATAGTTTATATGGAGAAAAAAAGACCCTTTTTTGTAATGAAAGCAGCGGTAAGCCTTGACGGGAAAATAGCAACAAAAACCTGTGATTCAAAATGGATATCAAATGAGGAGTCAAGAAGATATGTAAATAAATTGAGGTCGGAAATGGATGGGATAATGGTTGGAATTAATACTGTGATACTGGATAACCCGCTACTTATTCCAAAGGTTTTAAGACCCAAAAAGCACCCTGTTCGAATTATACTTGATTCGAAACTAAGAATACCGCTTACATGTGACGTTGTGAAGACCTCTGAAAAATATAAAACATGGATATTTACCTCTGAAGATTCGAGAATAGATAAAGAAGCAAAACTTAAATCTATGGGTCTGGAGATTATCACGATCCCCAAAGATGAGAATGGAAGGGTATCACTAAAACATGTAAATGAAGAATTATATAAAAGAGAGATTATGAGTGTTCTTGTTGAGGGAGGTGGGGAGATAAACAGCGGTCTTTTAAAAGAAGGTTTTTTAGATAAGATTCTTCTATTCTATGCCCCGATGTTAATCGGCGGTAAGGGTGCCTTAAGCCTCATAGGTGGCAGGGGTGTAGATTTTTTAAAAGATGCATACAGAATAGACATTACTGCCATGAAAAGGTTTAAAGAAGATATATATTTAGAGGGTTATGTTCACAGGAATTATTGAAAATATTGGAACTATAGTCAGTATAAACAAAACGAGCGGAAGATGGGAGTTTTCTATAAAAACGACCGTTATGCCTCATGATATCCAGGAAGGCGATAGTATCTCAATAGACGGGGTATGTTTAACTGTTAAAGGGGTAGCAAAAAATATGTTCTATGTCGATGCCTCCCTTGAAACTCTAAATTTAACAACGTTCAAGGAAAAAAAGACGGGTGACAGGGTAAATATTGAGAGGGCAATGAAGTCTGATGGTAGATTCGGAGGACACATTGTCATGGGACATGCGGATGGAATTGGCACAATTGTGGATATAAAACAGTCAGGCGATTCAGTAAGATTAGAAATTCAAGTACCCGCCGATATATCTAAATATATCGTTAAGAAAGGGTCAATTGCAATCGATGGAATAAGCTTGACAGTGAATGAGCAAAGTGATAATAAATTTACGGTTAACATAATCCCGTACACGTTATCCAAAACCACTTTAGGTGAAAAGAACTTACGGGATAAGGTAAATATTGAAACGGATGTAATCGGAAAATATGTAGAGAATTTTATTACAAAAGGTAAGAATAAAGGGATAGACCTTGATTTCCTTTATAAGCATGGGTTTATAAAAGGGGAATAAGAAATGGCAATTTCAAAAATAGAGGATGTTATCCAGGATGTCCGAGAAGGCAAAATTGTGATAATCATCGATGATGAGGACAGAGAGAACGAAGGCGATGTCATGATAGCTGCCGAAAAGGTTACCCCTGAAGTCATAACGTTTATGGCGAGATATGCCTGCGGCCTTATATGTGTTTCTCTCACTGAAGAAAGGGTAAGGGAATTAGACCTTCCCTTAATGGTTAAGGATAATACTTCCCCATATAATACTGCCTTTACAGTTTCAATAGAGGCAAAAAGAGGAGTGACAACGGGTATCTCTGCCCATGACAGGGCAAAAACAATACAGGCAGCAATAGACGAAAAAACAACCCCCGATGACCTTGTAAGACCAGGCCACGTATTTCCTCTCATGGCAAGAAAAGGCGGGGTGCTTTTCAGAGTTGGCCATACAGAAGCCTCTGTAGACCTGGCAAGACTTGCAGGACTGAAACCTGCTGGTGTTATATGTGAGATAATGAAAGAAGATGGTACTATGGCCCGGCTCTCGGACCTTGAAATTTTTGCGGAGCGCCATAATCTCAAGATAGCAACTATTGCAGACCTGATTAAATATAAGACGAAGAATGAAAAATTGGTAAGGAGGGTGGCGGAAACAAAAATTCCAACAAGATACGGCGGGGAATTCAGGTTAATCGGCTACGAGAATGACGTGGATAAAGAAATGCACATAGTGCTTGTGAAGGGTGAAATAAAACCTGAAGATGTTGTGCTTGTAAGGGTTCATTCTGAGTGCTTCACGGGGGATGTGTTTGGCTCTATGAGGTGTGATTGCGGGGAACAATTGCATACTGCCCTGAAGATGATTGAGAAGGAAAAGCAAGGTGTTTTTCTTTACATGAGACAGGAAGGCAGGGGCATAGGGCTACTAAATAAACTTAAAGCTTATACCCTTCAAGATAATGGTAAAGATACCGTAGAGGCGAATATTGCCCTTGGGTTCTCCCCTGACCTGCGCGACTATGGTATTGGTGCACAGATCTTGAGTGACCTTGGCGTGAGAAAGATGAGGCTTTTAACAAACAATCCACGGAAGATAAAAGGACTTGAAGGTTATGGTCTTACAGTGGTTGAGAGGGTACCCCTTGAAATGTCGCCCACAAAAGACAACATTGCTTATCTTAAGACCAAACAGGAGAAGCTTGGTCATATTCTCAATAAAATATAAGGAGTAAATATGATATATGAGGGAAAGCTCAACGCTAAAGGTTTCAAGTTTGCAATAGTAGTGAGCAGGTTTAATAGCTTCATAACTGACAAACTTCTCGAAGGAGCGATTGATGCCTTAAAAAGACACGGGGCGGAAGACAGGCAGATTAGTATATACAAAGTCCCCGGTTCTTTTGAAATACCACTAATAGCCAAGCTCCTGGCGAAAAAGAGAGACATTGATGGCATTATATGTCTCGGTACAGTAATAAAAGGGGGAACATCTCATTTCCATTATATTGCATCCGAAGTTGCAAAAGGTATAGCTCAAGCTTCGCTTGAGAGTGAAAAACCCATCTCCTTTGGTATCATCACCAGTGAAAATATCGAACAGGCGATCGAGAGGGCAGGGACTAAATCTGGAAACAAAGGTTATGATGCGGCAATCTCTGTTATGGAAATGGTAAATCTTTTAAAGGAAAAGGCTTTGTGCGGAGACGTAAAGCAAGAGAGTTAGCCTTGAGAATGCTTTACCAGATGGAAACAAATGGTGATGACCCGGAACTTGCTCTCACTAAATATTGTGAAACCTTTCCTTATCATGCAGACGTTATAGATTATACAAAATTTTTATTATCAGGGGTCTTAAAAGAAAAAGAGACAATAGACAGGTATATAGAGGATACATCTGAGCATTGGAAGCTTGGGAGAATTACTTATGTAGATAAGAATATCTTGAGACTAAGCATATTTGAAATGCTTTTTTCTCCGGATGTCCCTCCAAAGGTTGCAATCGATGAGGCAATCGAATTAGGTAAAAAGTATGGCAATGAAAACTCAAGAGACTTTATCAATGGAGTTTTGGACAGAATTTTAAAAGACTATTATGAAAAGGAGAACAGGGTAAAAAATGATAGCAGATAAGATCTGGATGGATGGAAAGTTTATTAACTGGAATGATGCAAATGTTCATGTGTGCACCCATACACTCCACTATGGTGTTGGTGCATTTGAAGGGATCAGATGCTATGAATGCCATGATGGGAAAAGCGCCATATTTATGCTCAGGGAACATATCGACAGGTTATTCGATTCTGCCCATATCGTACAGTTAGAAATCCCATACAAAAAGAGCGAGATAATAGACCTTTGCAAGGAGATAGTAAGGGTCAATGGCTTTAAAGAATGTTACATACGCCCCATTGCATTTATGGGGGATAGCCAGTTGGGTCTTTATGTGAAGGACTTTAAGGTCAGGGTGGCAATAATAAGCTGGGTATGGGGTGCATATCTCGGGGATGAAGGTTTAAAAAATGGTATAAGGGCAAAGGTGTCTTCCTTTTTAAGAAACCATGTAGATGCCTGTATGTCAAAGGGAAAGATCTGCGGACACTATGTAAATTCCATTTTAGCAAAGAGAGAGGCGATATCAGCAGGATATGATGAAGCAATAATGCTCGATACAGAAGGTTATGTGTCTGAGGCAAGCGGGGAAAATATTTTTATTGTACGGAAGGGAAAGATAAAAACAACCCCCCTTACATCAATACTACCGGGAATAACAAGAAGCGCCGTTCTTAAAATTGCATCTGATATGGGGTCTGAGGTGAAAGAGGAGCGGTTTACAAGGGATGAACTCTATATTGCTGATGAAGTCTTTTTCACAGGCACTGCAGCAGAGGTTACACCTGTGAGAGAAGTAGATAGCAGAAAGATTGGAGAAGGAAAACCGGGGCCTGTCACCCTTAAGATTCAAAAGAAATTTTTTGAAGTAGCGCGGGGCATGCATAAAGAATATGCAGATTGGCTCACGTATCTGTAACTACTTTCGCATAGGGCATGGAGCTAAGAGCCTGGAGCCAAAGATTTAAACCCTACGCTCTCTGCTCCCTGCAAGCATTACCATACTATTTAAAAAAACCATGACCCACATCATTATCGACGGATATAACTATTTACACAGGATAAGGTCTTCAGGCATGCAAGATGGCTCCAATTTTGATATGCAAAGAAGATATCTACTTGAAAAATTGGTGCAGTACAAGAAACAGAGAAATGTCAAAGTAACAGTGGTGTTCGATGCCTATAACAGCTTTTCCTTAAATAGACAAAGAGAAAACTATAAGGGTATTAATGTTGTATATTCAAAGGAGCATGAAACCGCAGATGATGTTATTATAGGATGGATTCGGGAAAAAAGATCAGGGATTGTTGTGGTTAGTTCCGACCGTGCCATTATAGATGAAGCAAAAAAATACAGTGTTCCGTTTATCACACCTCTCAGAATGGAAGAAGCAATAGATGGGGATTATCCAGATGATGAAGAGGAAAGAGATACAGAGAAAAAAGGGAATCCGAGAAGGCTTCCAAAAAGATTAAGAAAGGTTAAAAAAACAATAGATAAAATATAATCTCAGAAGAAACATATACAAAACAGGTCTTGACAGCACGCCATAAAAGACACAGAATATTTAATAAATAAAACAATATGAGAGGATAAAATATGTTAGTGCGAGATATAATGACCCATAATGTGATAACAATAACCAGCGACACCTATGTCCTTGATGCCGAGCGAACAATGGAGCTTCACAAAATTGACCGTCTACCGATAGTTGATAAGGGAAAGCTGGTAGGGATTGTAACCAAAGACGATTTATTAAAGGCAAGTCCCTCATCAACTACTCCATATAATCAGCGGCAACTCTTCTATCTCATGTCAAAACTAACCGTAAGGGAAATTATGAAAACAGATGTAGTTACGGTAACAGCCGATACTACTATAGAAAAGGCAGTGGCAATTGCTCAGAAGAATCGGGTTGGATCCCTTCCGGTTGTTGATGGAAAAAGAATTGTGGGGATATTAACCACAAATGATGTCTTTTACAAAATCCTGAATCCCCTTCTGGGGATAGGAGAAACAGGTAAACGCATTACTATATATGGGGCTGGAAAGAAAGAAGAGATACAGAAGGTTCTGGACTACGTGAATAAAACAGGCACAAAGATAAAAACCTTTTGGTTTCCTGCTGATCCAGAAAAGAAGGATCTCATCCTTCACCTGGATACAGATGATGCTACACCTATAATTTCAGGGCTCAAAGAAATGGGATACTCAGTAGACCTCAGAGAGTTCTCTGCATAAAAGATAGATACTGTGACAAAACCCTTTTTTATTAATAATAGGTAGATTTCGCAAGAGTACGAAATCATCGTGGAGGAAGAAAGAGATAGTTTGTTACACCTACTTATCAAGCATATGACGCACAACAAAAAATTGCAGATTACGGAAGGAAATGTAGTATAACGTCACAACTCATTTGCGCTATGGAGTGTAGTGGAATTACAGTCGGGTATCGTCTTGTTAGGCGAAATAAAATTACCCGATATTAGATATTTTTCTCCAAATTTCTTCACCGTTAAAATGTGCAATAATTTCATCTAATAATTCATGCCGAGATGACTTTGTCCTGAGGGGATGTCCTATTAGTTTGCCCAGTTCTCTTATTTGTTTTACAGAAAGTTGGCTAATTTGAGATTTTAAATCTAATGGTTTATCTCGGCACTCCTTTAATTTACTTACAAACCTTTCATCAATTTTTATTTTGGAGGCATTTTTCTTTTTTCGAGGATGATAAGGGGACGTCAGGTAAATTAAAATCCTACCACCTAACCGTTCAATTCTATCAACTTCTTTTTTGTTAAAATATTGTAGCAGAAGTTGCTTCAGTTCGTTGGATGCTGGCTCTCCAGCATTATGATGAATTTCATGCTTTGGCATGATATGCCTCCATTCTTTCTAAGACTCTGTTAGTAATATTAATAAGACACTCCTCAATAGTTGGTTGACCCGATGTTTTCCGTTTGAATTCATATCGAGAAAATTTCGTTGATTCAGCAAGGAAACGAGCTATTGCATCAAGCCGTGGAATTACCCCAATAAGTGAGTGATCACCCAAGATTTTTTTCTCTATCGGCTCCAAATCAAATTGTATGCTTTGCTGAAGCCTCCCCTCCGCTGATTGTTGAGAATAGACCTTTCCACCGGGGAGTCCCCCTGTTCGATTAATTGCATTAAGAACATAGCCCAAAAGCCTTGGACGGTCACCAGAGGGAATTTGTTTAACCCATCTTAAAAGACGGGGCATTCCATAAACGGATATAGCATCAGGAATCGTAACCGGCAAATAGAAAGAGCATGCTCTCAACATAGCTTGAGTAAGAAACATCTTATTAGGGGGGCAGTCAATCAAAATGTAATCAAATTTGTCGAAGCCATTCAAAAGTTGCTTGCAATAAAGAAAGAGTTCATTTATGCGTCTCGTTTCATCCCCCACGAGGCTCTTTGCAATTTCCATGTCCATAGTATCCACGTCAAATGATCCCCGAATTATATGCAGACCTTTTGGACTCAGAGTATCTGGAACTCGAAAAACATAATTATCAATTTTAGTCTTCTTCAAAATTGTCCATTTTGAAGGCTTCACTAAATTGTAGATGGTCAGTTCTGTCTTGCTAACTTCATCGGGATCGAAGCCCACAGACAAGGACAAACTACATTGAGGGTCAATATCGAAAAGAAGAACCCGTTTACCCGTAATTTCCGTAAGGTAATATCCAAGAAGGCAAACTAGTGTGGTTTTACCAACACCGCCTTTGTAGTTTGCAACGCATATTGAGCCTGGATGTTTATCAGCAATGAAGGCCTTAAGTTCAGCAGCTTTTTGGGGAGAAATTAATGTTCCCATATTTTATCCCTCCTAATTTAAGCTTACCCCTCTATTATTTTATTTAACCCTGTTTTTCTTCACTTCACGTGATATGTGCCACCCCCATGTAGGATTGATCGACATCTCATCACCCGAATAAGTGTTATGTATCAATTTTACGAGATCGGTGTTTATAAATTCCAACTTGGCATCTGAAATAGCTTTGCTCGATCCATCTTTTCCTATTCCATAGCCTTCTACAAGGCATGACCTTATAGAAGATTCCTTTACATTTATCCCACCTTCATCTAAAAGAGCAGAGATCACCTTGCGGGACATTGGCGAAAGCTTTTCCCATTTAGAGTTAAACCGATTATCAATAGCTGGCCCCATAAAGGGGAACTCGGTAGAAGCCAGCCATGATTCAATTTGAGTGATGATTTCAGATTCTTTTTTTATAGGTTTTGGATTTACAATAAGCGAAGTCATCGCACCTTCTAATCGGACTTTTTCGTCTTTAAATACTAATATAGGTATTTCTACCCCTTCCAATTGACAACGATAAGCTAATATCGCAATTTCTTGATTGACCCAAACAGATGATCTATACCCCCATTCCTTGTTACCATTTGTTATAACAAGTCCTCGTTCATGCATAAAAGATATTAAGCCAGAGCATATTCTAAGTCCTTCAAAAATATTTTTTGCTAAAGTATCAAGACTATGCACATATTCTGCAAAATATGCCTTGAAGCCTTGCTTTGAATCAACAAGTTTTTTGACAAAAGCTCCGATCCTTTTTTCTTCTTCTGTTTGCTGGCCACAACTAACAAATATTAGTTTATCGGTCATCTCAGATGTCCTTGTCGATAAAACATTTATGGGACTAACTTATATAAAAAACTACACCTATAGTAGTTTTTCGATATAGAAGTTCTTAGAATATCAATTCTCTTACTATACCTGCCCCTCTTTTATCCATTCTCCTCCAATTTTATTTAGATTTCAAGTAGAAAATCGCCGGCTAAACTATCAAATGCCGGTTGAAATGTTGTACTCCTGAAAAAAATGACAAAGGCTATGTTACAGGAAGAAGCTGATAGTTTATCCAACGATGTTTGATAGACAAAATCCTGACTTTTGAGTTATAGCCAATGCAACCAATCAAACTAATAGGATTATTCTGACCCCTCCCTGACTTCTGTATTCTGAATACTCTGCTATGGTTCAATCCACTCACCAATATCTTTATGCCTGATGGTATTCTTCAGGATTTCCTCTCTTCTCTCAAGGAACCTGTTCTTCATGCTCCTCAGCCATTCCTTATGCAAGAGCATATGCTCTGGACTGCCGAATATGCCCTCGTCTTTTATTTTTATTCTTTTACCATATTCATCGATTGAAAAATGGCCATGGCAGAGGGTGCAGATGAATTTTCCCTTTTCCATCCTGACAATTTCGCATCCACAAAAAGGACAACCATATCTGTTCTTGATCATTTCTCTGGAGAAAAGAATCTTTCCCAGCCGCTTTGCCTTTTCTATATTTCTTTCATCTGTAAGTATCTCCCCGGGCAAGGCGGCTCTAATGTTTAAACTCGCCTTTATATTAAGCCCGAGAAAGGATGCAAAACTCATCAAGGTGTGAGGAGCTACCCCTACCCTCTCCTTAACACCATAAATATTTACAAGAATACATGGTTTGTTGTAAGTCTTTTCAATAAAATTATAAAAGAGAAGGCCTCTATCCAGTATTCTCTTGAATATGCTGTGGGCACCAAGAAAATATACAGGTGAAGCAACAATAATTGCATCTGATTGGGCAATATGGTTTAGCAAAAATTCCATATCATCTTTGTTTGGACATGGTTTATCCATTATACATCCATAGCATGCCCTGCACGGCAATATCTCAAGGGACGGCATTCTTATAAGGTGAAGTTTATGATCAAGATTAATGTGTCTCGATATCTCCTTGACAAATACCTCGCAGTTCCCAATTTTTCTTGGAGAACCAATAAGACCTAAAATCAGTTTTGAGTTAGGAGTTCGGAGTTCGGAGTTTTTAAATGACTGCCTCTTTGCTTCTTGCTTCATCCTATCTAACATCATTGCCTCCAGATAATTAATTATGGATAGAACAGAATTATACTAAATTTATAATGAATTGTAACTATTCATTATTCACTCTTTACCGATTTAAATGTGTTGATAATAAAAGGGTTTTATGGTAAAAAGCATGTGTGCCAAAAAATACAAATATAAACCCGATTAACAAAAACATATTTATATGGTTGTTTATTATCCTTTTTGGTCTTTTTATCTTCAATGTTTACTATAAACCAAAAAAGACTTATGAGAATGTAATCTTTAGCGATTTTATTGAGGCTGTCCAGACAAACAAGATTCTTTCTATAACGATCCAAGGCAAGAATATTATCGGTCTATACAAAGATGGTAAGGAATTTAAGAGCTACGCTCCTGATGACCCGGAACTTATGAAGATGTTGCGGGAATATAACGTGAAAATAAATGCGAAACCGGATGAAGAATCAGGAATATGGCAAAATATACTTGTCTCATGGTTTCCAATGTTGCTTCTGATAGGGGTCTGGATCTTCTTTATGAGACAGATGCAGGGAGGCGGCGGCAAGGCAATGGCATTCGGTAAAAGCAGGGCAAGGCTTTTCACAAACAAGGGCAATAAGGTTACCTTTCAAGATGTAGCTGGCATTGAGGAGGCAAAAGACGAACTGCAGGAGATTATAGAGTTTTTAATCGACCCAAAAAAATTTACAAAACTTGGCGGAAGGATACCGAAAGGTGTGCTCCTGGTCGGCCCACCAGGTTCAGGCAAAACCCTGCTTGCGAAAGCAATCGCAGGGGAAGCGGATGTACCTTTTTTTAGTATAAGTGGTTCAGATTTTGTTGAAATGTTTGTTGGTGTGGGGGCCTCCAGGGTTAGAGACCTCTTTAACCAGGGCAAAAAAAATGCACCATGTATCATATTTATAGATGAGATAGATGCGGTGGGCAGGCACAGGGGCGCAGGGTTAGGCGGGGGGCACGATGAAAGGGAACAGACCTTGAATCAACTCCTTGTTGAAATGGATGGCTTTGAATCAAATGAAGGGGTCATTATTATGTCAGCTACAAACAGACCTGATGTTCTTGACCCTGCTCTTTTAAGACCAGGGAGGTTTGATAGACAGATAGTTGTTCCTATTCCTGATGTAAAGGGTAGAGAGGCCATACTGAAAGTTCATACGAGGAAGACCATCCTTTCTCAGGATGTGGATTTATCGATCATCGCGAGGGGAACCCCCGGATTCTCAGGGGCAGACCTTGAGAATCTTGTAAATGAAGCTGCCCTTCTTGCAGCGAGGAAGAGTAAAAAAGAGATCGAGATGGAAGATTTTGAACATGCAAAAGATAAAGTGCTTATGGGGGTTGAGAGAAAGAGTATGATAATACCCTATGAAGAAAGAAAAAATGCTGCATACCATGAAGCCGGGCATGCGCTTGTTGCAAATATGATACCTGGTTCTGACCCTATACACAAGGTCACTATCATACCAAGAGGCATGGCATTAGGCATCACACAACAACTCCCGATAGATGAAAGACACACTTATCCTAAGGAATATCTGCTTGACAATATTACTATTTTACTTGGCGGAAGGGTGGCGGAAGAAATTGTTCTTAATCATGAGACAACCGGGGCGGGCAATGACATAGAAAGAGCGACAGAAATAGCAAGAAAAATGGTGTGTGAATGGGGGATGAGCGAAAAGCTTGGACCCCTGAACTATGGTAAAAAAGAGGAACACATATTTCTTGGTAGGGAAATTACACGGCACAGAGACTTTAGTGAAAATACAGCCCAGGAGATAGATGGAGAGCTAAGAAAAATAGTCACTGGCTGCTTCGAAAGGGCAAGGGGAATTGTTATAAAGAATATAGATGCATTACATGCCATTGCCAATAAACTTTTAGAAAAGGAAGTGCTTGATGGCCAGGAAATAGAGAATATCATCAGGGAAAGTACAAATGGCAAGGGAGATAATATGTAAAGATAGACCTCTCATCATGGGGGTTCTGAATGTAACACCCGACTCCTTTTATGATGGTGGGAAGTTCTATGCACCGGAAGAAGCGATAAAACATGCCCTGAAAATGGTTGAAGAAGGGGCAGACATAATAGATGTGGGTGGAGAATCTACGAGACCCTTTTCTGAGCGTATTTCTCCTGAAGAAGAGCTAAAGAGGGTCATCCCCGTAATAGAAGGCATACGGGCAAAATCAAACGTTGTAATATCTATAGATACATATAAAACAAAAATTGCGAAAGAAGCCGTAGAAACAGGTGCCGATATGATAAACGATATAAGCGGACTCAGATTTGATAAAGATATGGCAAAAGTAGCCGGCGAACTTGGAGTACAAGTAGTTATTATGCATATGAAAGGTACTCCTGAAGATATGCAAGAAGATCCATATTACGATGATGTAATAACCGAAATAAAAAACTTTTTCATTGAAAGGATGGCATATGCAAAAAAGTGTGGAATAAAAGAAGACAATATCATCCTGGACCCGGGTATTGGTTTTGGGAAAAGGGTAGAAGATAATCTTAAAATCATTAAAATGCTCCAAAGTTTTAAAGATTTTGGCAGGCCTGTTCTTATTGGCACTTCCATGAAAACATTCATAGGAAAGGTTACGGACTCACCATTGAAAGAAAGAACCGATGGCACCCTCGCAAGCATAGCAATCTCTGTTTGGAATGGAGCAGATATCATAAGGGTTCACGATGTGAAAAAGGCAAGAAGGGTAGTCAAACTTGTGGATGCTATAAGGAAATCATGCTAACACTCGTAAGGTGGCAGGACATTTTAGACATACTGGTTGTTTCCTTTATAATCTACAGGACATTCCTGCTAATAAAGGGGACAAGGGCAAGCCAGCTTATTGTTGGAGTTATTATAATCTTCTTTGTATTTTACCTCTCAAAGAAGCTTGAACTGTTTACTCTCGGATGGATTCTCAATAACTTTGTTGGCTCTATCATACTTGTTATAGTGGTGATATTTCAAAACGACATAAGAAGGATGCTTCTCGCATTGGGGAGAAGCCCTTTTTTTAAAAAGATCAGCTATGTAGAAGAAACGTTATTTTACGATGAGTTATCAAAGGCATGTATAATTATGAGTAAAAGGAAGATAGGCGCACTAATCGTGATAGAGAGGGAGGTTGGGCTGGAAGAGTTTATGGAGATTGGTATGCAGATAGATGCTCACGTGAATACCGAACTCATATTGAGTATTTTTCAACATGCGTCCCCTTTGCATGATGGCGCAATGATCATAAGAGAGGGTAGGATCAGGGCAGCAAGTTGTATACTTCCTCTCACCCTGAAGGACGATATTGATAAAAGCCTTGGTACAAGACACAGGGCAGCCATTGGCATAACCGAGGTAACGGATGCTGTTGCAGTTGTGGTATCAGAAGAGAAGGGTAAGGTCTCCTATGCTTACAAGGGGGAAATATTTACTAATATAGGCATGGATGAGCTCAAAAAAAGGCTGAAAGAGTTGCTAAAATAAACCTTGAAAAAGAGGTTTAAGGAAGCCAGCAGTACAGGGAATATGAATGGACATTATTAGAAAATACATACTTAAAGACCTGACACTAAAGATTCTTTCTCTTATACTTGCCGCCATGCTGTGGTTCGCTATTTCCTATATTGGCGAGTCGAAGATGAGTATCTCAGTGCAAGTTTCTACCGACAATCTTAGCAAAAATTATATAGTCAAAAAGATGGACACAGAGGATGTGCTTGTTACAATAAATGGCCCCGTATTAATACTTAAAAATTTAAGGGCCCGGGATATAAAGGTATCGGTTGACCTGTCAAATGTGAATGAGGGTCGCCATATCTTTAATTTAAAGAGGAGTGACATAAGGGTGCCAAAAGGTATAAATGTAGAGAATATAAAACCTGATTATGTTGCGATAGAAGTAGAAAGGGCTCTGGAGAAAAGGTTGAGAAGTATTGTAAGATTGGATAAAAAATGGATTGGTATATACAGAATAAAATCCTGGTATCCTCATTATATAAATGTAGAAGGCTCCAGGGGGTCATTGGAGAATAAGGATTCTATAGAAACGCTTTTAGTAGATGGTCAATTGAAGAATGAAGAAGAAGAACTGGATGTCTCTCTGGATACAAAGGATATGCTGGTGAAAAGGCTTAAACCTGAAACCATAAGGGTTATTTTAAAGAAATATTAATGTGAAAAAGAGATTATTCTGGGTAGCGAAAAATATCTTTCGGAGGAACTAAATGCCTAAATTAATGGTGAACATAGACCACGTTGCAACACTGAGAGAAGCAAGGGGTATCTACTATCCTGACCCTGTATATGCAGCAGGCATGGCAGAAATGGCAGGGGCGTCAGGTATAATTGTCCATTTGAGGGAAGATAGACGTCATATCAAGGACAGGGATCTAAGAATCCTGAGAGATGTTGTAAAAACAAAACTAAACCTTGAGATGGCAGCTAACCCGGAAATGATAAAAATAGCAAGGGATATAAAACCTGATATGATAACCCTTGTCCCGGAAAAGAGAGAAGAACTGACAACAGAAGGCGGACTTGACGTTGTAACGTTTTCAGATAAACTTAAAAAAACTATAGAAAAGATAAAGGAAAAAGGGATCAAGGTGAGCCTTTTTGTCGATCCAGAAGAATCACAAATTGTTACAGCCCATAAAATTGATGCAGATATGATCGAGATCCACACAGGGGCATATAGTGATGCTCAAAGCGAAAAGGCAAGAGAAGAGGAGTTAAAAAAGGTAATGCTTTCTGCAGCAAAAGGCAAGAAGCTGGGACTTGGAGTTAATGCAGGACATGGTTTACATTATCACAATGTGAGGGAGATAGCATCTATTAGAGAGATTGATGAGCTGAGTATAGGACATAGTATAATTGCAAGAGCAATATTTGTAGGACTTGATAGAGCAATTCGTGATATGATTGAGTTGATCAGGAGATAGGGTATAGGGTTTAGGTCTTGGGAGTAATAATGATTGGCATTGATCTGGTTGATGTTTCAAGAATCGCGAGGGTTATTAAGAAACATGGCAATAGATTTTTAGATAAGGTATTCACAGAGGAAGAGATTCAATATGTAAAGGGAATGAAAAGAATGCACGAATCCCTTGCCGGAAGGTTTGCTGCCAAAGAAGCTTTTATGAAGGCTTTTGGCAAGAGGTTGGTATGGAAAGATATTAAAGTATTACAGGTAAAGGGAAAACCCTTTATACACTTTCACGGGAAAGACTATCAGGGGGTAAGTATATCTCACGAACAATCTTATGCGGTATCGGTGGTGGTTATATATGGTAGTCATTCAGGGAATGAATGAAGTACAGGCTATGAACATGGTTTGGAATATGAAACTTATTTATAGCGTGGAGCGTGGAGCTTAGTGCATAGAGTTTAAACTCTTAACCCCCTGCTCTTTGCTCTCAGCTTGTATCAAGGGGAGGTTGGACATGAAGGTGCTCTCACCTGAGAGGATGGCAAAATACGATGAATATGCTATAAAAACATGGGGAATTCCATCTTCTGTGCTTATGGAGAATGCTGGAAGAAATACATACAGGCTCACAAAGGAACGTTACCTTACAGGAATGAGATATATAGTTATCGTTTGCGGGAGAGGAAACAATGGAGGAGATGGGTTTGTAGTCGCAAGGTATGCAAAGAGAGACGGGTTTCAAACAAAAGTTTTTCTCCTCTGTAAGGTTCATGAGCTAAAAGGAGATGCGGCTCTAAACATGAAATTATATGCATTTATTGGCGGAGAGATAATAGAATGTGTTGATAATTTAGATATAGATATAATTAAAGAAGGGATTAAAAACGCTGATATCATAGTAGATGCAATTTTCGGAACAGGCCTCTCAAAAACCGTTAAAGGTATGGAAAGATACGTTATAGAGGAGATTAATAAATCGGAAAAGCCTGTCATCTCCATTGATATTCCTTCAGGTATTGACGGGAAAACGGGTATCCCCCTCGGGTGTGCTATCAAAACTACCCATACCTTCACATACGGTTATCCAAAACTCGGCCAGATTCTGTATCCTGGTGCATACTATACAGGCAGACTCACAGTTGTTGATATCTCTTTACCTGCCCCTGCAGAGGATAAACTTGGTATAGATGGTTATCTGATTGATGGCGATATGTTGAGGGAAATCTTAAAACAAAGAATGCCATGGGCACATAAAGGAACATTCGGCCATGCAGCGGTTATCGCCGGTTCAACTGGCAAGACAGGAGCAGCCTATATGGCATCAACTTCTGCTTTAAAAATTGGTGCAGGCCTTGTAACACTCATCATACCTGAGAGTCTGAACAGTATCATGGGGGTGAAGCTTACTGAGGTGATGACGTACCCCGTAGAGGATAAAGGAAAGGGTTTTTTCACTCTTTCCTCATATGGAAAGATTATGGAATTTTTAGAGGATAAGGATGTTATCATCATGGGTCCCGGCCTTTCACAGCAGGGAGAGACGATGAAACTTGTGAGAAAGCTATACACTGATGTGAATAAACCCTTTGTTATAGACGCTGATGGTATAAATGCCTTCAAGGGACATCTGGATTTAATTAAACGTGTCAAGAGGGATGCAGTATTTACCCCCCACCCTGGAGAGCTTGCCCGTATCATGGGTGTCACGCCAGATGATATAAATATGGATAGAATTAGCGCTGGGCGAAAATTTGTAATAAATACCGGGGCAAACCTTGTATTAAAAGGTGCAAGGACTATCGTGTTCAGTGCCGATGGGGAAATCTTTATAAATCCTACAGGCAATACAGCCCTTGCAAAAGGCGGAAGCGGAGATATACTCACGGGTTTCATAGGTGGATGTATTTCTCAGGGTTACTCTGTAATTGAGGCATCCTTGTTGGGAACTTACCTCCACGGGTATATGGCTGACAGATGGGTTGAACACGGCACTGATATTGATCTTCTCGCATGTGACCTGCTTCCCGGATTAGGTGAGGCTATAAGGGAAATTAGGGATGGAAAGGATAGAATTTATATCGAGAAGTCCCTCTGATACATGGGACATAGGAGAACATATTGGAAAATATGCAAAATGTGGCGATCTTTATGCCCTCTATGGTGAGCTTGGCGCTGGTAAAACACAACTGGTAAAGGGTATTGCAAGGGGTATCGGGGTGAAGGATTGGCTATATGTTGTGAGCCCCTCTTTTACAATAATGAATATATATGAGGGTAGATATAACCTTTACCATGTGGACCTTTACAGAATTGAAATGGGAGAGGCAGAAACCCTTCAGATGGAAGAATTTCTTGATAATGGCATAATTGTGGTAGAATGGGCAGAGAGGACAAACTTGTGGAATGGTGTAATAAAGATTTATATAGAGAGTACTGGAGAAGAGGAGAGAAAGATTGTAATTATTAAACAATAAGCTATCAGCATTCAGCTATAAGCAAGAGGCTTGAACGAATTTATTGAATTAAGATACAAATGCTAAAAGCTAACAGCTGATAGCTAATGGCTAATTTTATGGAGGTAAAAGATGCTTGTCGTACAGAAGTATGGAGGAACTTCAGTAGGAGATCTTGAGCGATTAAAGAATGTGGCAAAAAAGGTGATAGAATATAGAGAAAGAGGCGACAGATTGGTTGTTGTTATATCTGCTATGGCCGGAGAAACGGATAGATTGCTCAATTTAGCGCACAGCATTAGTAAATTTCCTGATGAAAGAGAAGTTGATGTATTGATTTCTACTGGTGAACAGGTAATGTCTGCCCTTCTTGCTATAACATTAAAAACAATGTTCTGTGATGGTATATCAATGCTTGGTTATCAGGTACGAATAGTAACGGATTCGAGTCATAACAAGGCAAGAATCTCAAAAATAGAAAAAGAAAAAATTGTCTCGGAACTCGATAAAGGCAGAGTAGTAGTAGTGCCAGGGTTCCAGGGGGTTGATGAACATGGCAACATCACTACCCTGGGGCGAGGTGGTTCTGATACAACAGCAGTGGCCTTAGC
>Ga0172365_10001243_pt1 | contig 18260 bp, 17 predicted proteins | sample LakKivSesite48cm_FD_114535 | JGI IMG/M metagenome (GOLD analysis project Ga0172365, IMG submission 114535) | Sediment microbial communities from Lake Kivu, Rwanda - Sediment site 48cm | ecosystem: Environmental > Aquatic > Freshwater > Lake > Sediment | place: Rwanda: Western Province, Lake... | reverse complement strand
CCACTACTTCTTGTTTTGACTCTATTCATTGAACTTCATGCTTATAACCTGATCTTCAAACAAATCAAAATCCTAATCAAACTCATGATCACGTAGCCAAAAACCATTAAATAAGCCTGAACCAACGTGTAAATGCAGCCTTTGTAATGGTTAACATCAGAAATCACGTGGCAATCTTGGCGCTGAGCTGGATTTTTCTAACGGCGATAGATGTTGCCTTTACCTTTGACAGAGATTTCGGTTGCTCAAAAAAATGATTCAATTTTTCTGTTCGTGTGGACCGCAGTTGCCCTCTTCCCTTTTTGAACATTTTTTGGGAAATCAGAATTCTACTTCAAGAAATCGTAAACTGCTTTGACATCTTTTCCTGGACCTATTTAGACCGGAGACTACGAAACTTTATACTTTTCTAAAGTACATTTCTAACTTGGGACACTTATGACAGAAGAAGAGCACATGGTGAAGTTTCTCCAAGCTCACGGTGGCAAGGCTTCATTAAATGACATTGCGGAAGGCTTGGGCATACCTAAATATGGGCCGAACTCCGCGTATGCCCTCTTGCAGTCCTTAAAGAACAAGGGCGTCATTGTACGCCAAGGCGAGCTTTGGGCACTAATTGCCCAAGAAATTAAGCCTGAGAAAAAAGTTCCCGAAGCGCCTTCACCGCCGACAGAAAAGGAAGAAGCCGCCGTTCCAGAAGTTGAAAATCTAATGAAAGTCATGGCTAAAACCTTCGCAGAGGCGATGAAGAGTGCCAAAACACCAGCAGATGAGTGGGAACTGGCGACTAAGCCAATGACTACGAAAATTGAACGGAAACAAGAAGAAAAGCTAGACGCGCTAGTGCTGAGGCCGGATGAGATACCTGAGGCAAAAAAACCATTACTGGGCTTCCCAACTGGAACATTCATAGACCATTTCTTTTTATCGGCCGAAGGAAAAAGCTTGAATGGCTTGCCTGTCTGTGGGCAATTCGCGGTCACAGGTTTGCCCGGCGCTGGAAAGTCGATACTCCTAGAGGAAATAGCCGTGAGAGTGGCAACTTCAGGTAGAAAAGTGCTTTTTGCAACGGCTGAAGATACGTGGAAAAGCGCTACACCGCGTTTCGATTTGCAGTCCAGACTGAAACAGAAGGCGGACATTTTAAGTTTAGACTGGAATAAGATTCGAGAAGACTTGTTCGTGCTTGACACGGTAGCTTATCCAGAACTGCGGGACTGGAACACTTTCGCCGAAACCTACCGTTACGTCGCTGAAAAAGAGAAGATCGAACTGGTGCTAATTGACTCCGTGACGGTGCTTGAAGCCTACCGCGGAGCGCTGAAATACCGTGTCATGGAACTGGCCAGATACAATCAAGTTCACGGGATAACAGCCCTTTACGTTAATCAGAGAAGTGTAGAGAGTTGGGATACCTACGACATGGCAGGTGGCATAGGTTTGGCACATAACCTTGATGGAACAATAATAATAGATTATGGACGCGTGTACTGGTATGACCAGCAGGTGGATTTGGCAGCGAATAGGGGTGAGTTCGTTCGTATCGCCCGCGTCTTGGATTGCAGAATGAGCAACTTTGAAAGAAGAAGGATAAAGGTTGACATCACATCTGAAGGTTTTCTTATAGCCGTAGAACCCATACCAAAAACTGAAGAGACAAAACATCAGTGAAGCTCGAAATGTCAATGGTAGAACCGCCTTCACTCAAGGAGCTAGTTGAAACCTACGGAAGTATAGCAAAGGCAGTAGAGCACTTAATTGAAGCCGGATTCTCTCCAGAAAAAATAGAGTGGAAAATGGGGATACCCTACCATCGCGTACGATTATACATGGAAGGAATTGAACCACAAGCGGCGATGCCTTTCTCGAGAATAGTGGAAGTCTACGAGCGCTTGGCGGTTCTGCGCGGAAAGAAGGGGAAGGAGACAGAACTGGCGAACTTTTTTCAAAACTCAGCACTTTCTTTGGAAATCAAGATTCGCTTTGCCCTGGGCGCCTTAACGGAAGAGAACCTGAAAGTTGGACCTGGCCTGATAGAAAGGAGCATTAATCTTGCGACGGGTGCACCGATAAGCAGGGTTAAGAAGCTTCTGATAGACTATGGAGAACATGGTGAAGTTGTCTACTTGCTTCAGAGGCCTAAGAACTCTGAATTGACAACTAAAGAAGTCTATGAAGCCATCAGGTTATTGCCGAAGCTGAAAGGAATAAGAGAACGGGAGCTCCACATATCCAGCCTCTTGCGGACAAGCACTCCCACGGAGGCAAAATACCTTGCTAGACTTTTGCTCGGAGACTTGAAGCTCGGCTATCATTCTCGAACATTAGTTAGAGCAGCAGCAAAGGCCTACGGAGTGCCCTCCGAACTCATTGAAAACGCCTCAGCAATAATGGGATTAACTGAAGGCCTGTTACTTGCATCAGAAGGCAGCCTCAAACTTTCTGAAGTTCAGATGCGCCCAGGCCAGTTTATAAAACCTCAACTCGCGCACCTCTACGAACCTGACAAGGTAGTTTACCCGGCTAGAGCCGAATACAAACTTGACGGAAGTAGACTTCAAATCCACAAATGGGGAACACAAGTCCTGCTTTACTCGAGAAGGGGCGTGGAAAAATCTCAGACACTCCCTGAGATAGCGCAGATCGCGCGAAAATTCAATGCTCAAAACTGTATTGTTGATGGTGAAGTAATAGCCGTGGATGAAGCTGGAAATCCGCTACCGTTTCAGACGTTACTTGGAAGAACTGTGCCGAAAGAACTTGCACCAGCGGAACTGGAAGAAAGAAGAAGAGAGGTCAGAGTGACCATTAAAATCTTCGATATACTATTCTTAAATGGACAGAAACTCGTAGACCTGCCCTTTTCTACGAGACAAAAATATCTATCGGAAACCGTCCCATCCGAATACGTAGTCAAAGGTGTAACCTGTCAGAACGAAATCGATCTTATGCGCTTCTACCAAGAAACCTTAAAGGAAAAGTATGAGGGAATCGTCGTCAAAAACTTGAACGCGCCTTATGAAATAGGGCAGCGCACATACTCATGGCTTAAACTGAAACCTGAACGTGATACGCTAGACTGCGTCGTAGTGAAAGCCCTCTATGGAAAAGGTAAACGTTCTGGCCTATACTCGTCGTTCCTCCTTGCAGTTCGCGACCCTTCTGAAAAAAGGCTTTACACCATTGGAAAAGCTTCAAATCTATCAGAAGAAACGATGGATTCTTTGCGAACGATAGTTGATAGAACGAAGACAAGCGCGGATGATGAAGGTGTTTTTGTTAAACCTTCTGTGATTGTTGAAGCTACCTATCAAGAAATCCAGGAAACAGACGAGTACACAAGCGGTTTCGCTTTGAGAGTGCCAAAAATAGTTCGCTTCAGAACAGATAAAACAGTCAGTGATATAGATACGGTTGAGAAGCTTCAAAAGTTATATGAACTGCAGTATGACCGATATCCTCTTCAAACAATCTAGTATATGCCAAAACGTCTATACCCTGTCTGCGGTCTGAATAAAATCAGGTCGCTGGTGGTTTTATACTGTTCCTTACGGATGCCCAAGGCAATCTCTATAAACTCTGTCAGAGTCTGTCTAGTGAACTCCCATGAGGGGTATCCGTATTTGAGCCCGGGACACATGGAATCTGCGTAAACAAACAATTTCCTTCCACCAAAATTGAATTCAGCCTTATTCGATTGCCCATACTTTGGTTCGGCGAGGACTCTAAACGGCCAGAGTTTGCACGCGTTAGGTTTCATTTGCTGAAGCCCGCACAGGTACAGACTTGAAAAGCTGCACAGGAAAGGGCAGGAACCATCTACTCCTCTTTTGATGTATAACTTGCCTAGGCCTGAAACAGTCTTCTCCGCACCAAACGTATTGACAATTTTGAGCCATTCATGGAAGTTTAGAACTACGCTGTAGAGTTTGCAACAGTCTCCACATGCGGTGCATTTCCAATCTGCTATGTATTGCCATGGGACAAATTGCATTCTGTCTTTCACTGTATTCATTCAGAATTTAACGTCTACTATAAAATCTATTTGCTAAAAGGTTCAAGCTTGTGAACGATTGCTTCTGGAATTTGTGTGGCTTTTCCTGTTTGCTTATTCGCCGCCACAATTACCAAGTAGCCGTTTGCCAACAAATCTGTTGATTCCTTGTTGAAAATATTGAAGCCGTATCTTACAGACTTTTCCTTCAACTCCTCAATTGTCAGTTCTATTTCGAGCAGATCGTTGAATTTTGCTGGTTTTTTGTATTCGCAGAATGCTTCTGCCCTTGGGAACCAAAACCCTTCATTTCTGAAATCGGTGAAGCTGAAGCCCAGAGATCGGTAGAATTCCTCTTCGGCCTTTTCGAAAAATCTGAAATAGTTGGAGAAATGTACGACTTGCGCAGCATCAGTGTCTGTCCATGAAACTCTAATACAGGTCTTAAAAGCAGTGGAGGCCATAGTTTCTCACGCTATTTGCGCCTAGACTTTCTTGTAAAGATAGATTGTATGTGAAGGATATCCCAACTGCTGATTTTCACAGAAATTCTCAACCTTAACAGGTTTCCATCCGATAATTTCATAATCATGGGAGACTACACGGACGCCTTGCCTGAGTTCAGTCTCGAGTTTGGGCTTAACCTTTTCGTTCGCGCTCGTTGTCAAGTAGAGAAAAACCACGTCTGCCGATGTCAAGTTTACTTTGAACATGTCCCCGTTAACTATGGTCACTCTATCTGTTAGGCCACTCTCATGGACGGTGCTTGTCGCTTTTTTCGCCAAATCTTCCCTTAATTCAACGCCAACAGCCCTCGCGCCGAAATCTTTTGCGGCCATTATAACCGTTCTACCGTCACCGGCGCCTAGGTCGAAAAAGACCTCTCCAGGCTTCAGTTCGGCCAAAACGAGCATTTGGCGAATTACTGGAAATGGGCTTGGGACATAGGGTGCAACGAACAATTTTCGAATCTCCTTGGTTTTAAATTTGGGGCTTATTCCGATTTTAACAATATTTTCGCTTCTTTAAAGAGTTTACGCATGACTTCATGCAACGTAGGTTTCCCTTTTGGGCGTCGGTTTTCTGGCTTCTCCGCATTTCATGCAGCTTTGGGCGCACAATTCAAGATATTTTTCTTCATCCTTGGAACCCAGTGCCTCGGCCGCTCTCTGGCAGATGTCGCTGGGCTCGGAGCATCCTTCTTCCTTACATAGTTTTGATATGTAAAGGCAGACGTCTTGTACGTCTTTAGGTTCCAGCACAGCCCTGTTGGTACGAACTAAGAGGCACAATTCTCTGGCCATGACGCATGTTCTAACGTATTTGATTCTTTCAAGGACTTCTTGTCGCAGTTTCTTTCGGCTTATTTCCAAATTTCTTTAGCTCCTCACGATCATATTATTGGTTTCGCGCAATAGGGCAATTTTTCGTTCATGATGTCACCGGAAAAGGTAACACCCTTGGTTTAATCATTACTCCCTTTGTGCTTTAAAGAGAGACTGTGAATGGGCTATTTATGTGTTTTCTCAATTTTGAGATTCATTGATACTGATGCCTCGGTCGCTGTGTGGCTCAATTTTTCAGCGGTACGGCGCTTGTTAAAAAAGGCGACATTGCCATGTTGATCGGTGACAACGGCAAGATTACGCAATTCCATTATATCTGGAAGAACATAGCGTTTGGCAACCATACTCCTATATCAGTTTCTCCAGAGCAACCCATAGAAAATATAGGATCTCATACAAGCTCAAGCAGATCCACAGCCGAAATACAGAGCATAACCAATCAACAACATCGAACTCCGTTACTTCAGTTCACCGCCGTCAATGTGTGTCGATGAGCGATTGCCAGCCTACGAAATCAGATTCTTCGTAGCTCTTAAGGACGGGTTAGGACAAGATTGGGGAGCATATGTATCTGCAACGGACATTCCTATCCTACAATAGTCACATTTATTCAATTCTCCTCGTCAATTTCCACTTTTGTCTGACGACGCTCAGAAAAAAGACCAACGCTACCGGAATCTTTTGCTTATCGTTTTGCGTTCGATTTCGAGTACTAGTTCGTAAAATCTGTCGTTGAGTTTGGGTTCTTTTTCAAGAACTTCGGCCACGTAGGGCGGTTGAACTTTTCTGGCGCTCAAAGCTACGGCTGCTGCTTTTCCGTATTTGGCGATTAGCTGAGCCGTCTGCAAAGCTTGTTTTTGCAGCTTTTCTTCAGTTTTAGTAAGCTTTTCACCTTTCTTTTCTATGAGTGGTAACGCTTTTTCTTCTTCAACTTTCAGGAGTCCTATCGCTGAGGACCCACATTTTGGGCATCTCGGTTTTTCTGGCAAATCCTTGACACGGATCGTCTCTAGGTAATTCCAACAGTTTGTACATATGAAGTCGTCCGTCTCGTTCAGTAATCTTGCCTTTGCTGATTCTATCAGCACGACTCTCATTCTCTCGGGCGGAATCAAATCGGTTTTCATACTGACCCGCTCAATGCCGACGCGAGCCACAGGAGTCGCGTTGCCTTCAGTTTCAACTTTCTGAAGTTGAATCTTGCCTTCTCTGATTCTTCCTAAAACGTAAACAAGCCTTTCTGCATCCAAGTCCTTAGTGAACACTTCCTTCAAACCTTCTTCGTAAATTGGAGTATCTTCGAAACTCGTTATTAGTTTCTGAAGGCTCACGTTGCTGAAATCCGCCCATTTCTTCAAGGCCCCAAAGCGGCGCGCTACATGAATAATTCTCCTTTTGAACAGTCCAGTTTTCACTGCAGACCTGGTCAAAGTGTCTCTGATTGCTTGGTCTGACATGGCACGCAGTTCATCAAACACTGCGAGCATCCGATCACCGTTTGCAGCGCCCATTGTCTGCACGAAAATACGGTACGGATCATGCTGAACCACGATGCCGTATCCGATTTTTTCGGAGAGAACCTGACCTAGCAGCTGGGCTAGGGCTCTGTTCGTAAGGGAGCCGAAGTTGGCGTGAATTATGACAAATTCTTCCCAGTCTTCGAAAATGATTCGTTCATCTGTAGGAACCGAAAAACCGGCGTTCACCTGCTCTACTGTTTCAGCTAAAGCGCGCAAAATAGTATACTTGTCAGATGGGTACTGTTCACTCAACAGCGCTCCTATCTCTTCCAGCGAAACCCCGTTCCGCATTTTTTCCTCAACGAATCCCCTAATCGAACCCACTTCTTGGGCTACCTCAAAGGGTACAGGGATTTCTTCGCCTATCCAGCTGGGTATTGCCCCTGTGGGATCATCGACCGGCTTGACGTAAACCCGTTCCTCCGTCGTGTACAGAATCTGCCACGGACTGCCTCTTATGATAAATTTTGTCCCAGCTTTGCCGTATTCAGCCATGAAAGCTTCATCCAGGACCCCTATGGAAGAATCGCTTGATTCGTCGACTACGAGGAACTGCTTTTCTTCAGGTATCATGGACAAGTTGTCGAAGTAATATTCAAAGAGGGCTTTTGCTCTCCTAGGCTTCAAAACAACTCGATCTTCGAAGGAGACCCAAGCCAAGCGCGGAAAACGCTGATGCATGTACATGAGGACTTTTTCAACATCTCCAATGGTTAAGTCTCGGTAAGGGTAAGCGTTTCGAAACGCTTCCAAGATTTCGTCAAATTCCAGTCTTCTATTTTTGAGCAGTAATCCCGCGATTTGGTGAGTTAAGGCGTCGTAGGGTTTAGGCGGGATTTCCACGGGCTCCAGATCCTCTCTCAGGGCTCTGCGGGCTATGGCTAAAGCTTCGAGGGTGTCATCAGAATCCATTCCGACAATTAATCCCTCAGCTATTCTGCCAATTCTGTGCCCACTTCTGCCTACTCTCTGAATAAGCCTCGTGACCTGTCTGGGGCTCATGTACTGTATAACAAGGTCTATCCGACCCACATCTATGCCCAATTCAAGGCTACTCGTGCAAATGAGCCCTTTCAGTTCGCCTCTTTTTAGTCCTGTTTCTGCAGCTATGCGGGATGGTTTGGCGAGAGAACCGTGATGTATTGAAACTGGAAAGTCTATGTCCCAAACTTTGAATCTGCTTGCCAAGACCTCTGAAATGGCCCTAGTGTTAGTGAACAGCAGTACAGATTTGCGTTTGCTCATGTAGTCGCGGATTATGCGCAGCCTAGCTGCCACTTCTGGATGCGTGTACAGTTGTCCAGCAAGTCGTACATCTTCTTCTGTTGGTTTTGGGAAGACTGTTTTCAGTCGCATCATTCTGGCCACTGGAACATGAACGATTTCGACAGTCCGGTTGTTTCCCACCAGGAATTCAGCCACTTTTTCCGGGCTGCCGATTGTGGCAGAAAGCCCTATCATCTGAAAATCTCTGCCAATCAGGATCCTAAGCCGTTCCAAAGCTAGGGATAATTGGCTTCCGCGTTTGCTGTCAGCCATCTCGTGGACTTCGTCAACTATTACCCATCTGACGCTCTGCAAATGCTGCCGCATCAGCCAACCAGACATTATAGCTTGCAAAGTTTCAGGTGTTGTGATTAAAATTGTCGGCGGACTTCTCGCCTGTCTAGTTCGTTCCTTTGTCTCCGTGTCGCCATGTCTGACGGCTAACTTTATGTCAAGGTTGTTACACCACCATTCGAGCCTTTCTAGCATGTCCCTGTTTAAAGCTCGTAATGGGGTTATGTACAAAACCCTTATGCCTGGAACTTTCTGTGGTTCCTGAAGAAGCATGCTTACGATCGGAAGAAATGCGGCTTCAGTCTTACCCGTAGCCGTAGGCGAAATAAGCAGAACATTTTTTCCTCCGAGAATTTTGGGAACAGTTTTTTCCTGTGGTTGCGTCGGTTTTGAGAACCCCCTCTGCTCAATTAGCCTTCGAACAGGCTTAACAAGCATTTCAAAAGCGCTTTCAGAAGAGTCTTCCAAACCCGGTTAAACCTCAGGTGTCGTGAAGATTAAGCGGAAAACCTAGACTAAAAGTGTTTTGGAACCGTTTTCAAGGAGCTTATATTACGATTCCAAATTTACACAAAGAAAACAATGTCGAAGGCTAAAAAAAGCAAAAAGCCAAAAAAGCACGCCAAAAAAGGAAAACCGAAATTGAAATTCGATAGATGGCGTTGGAGAACCTTTCACAAGTTTGGCATATAGGCGAAAAGATTTTCAGCCTTCTCGTCTACAATACACTTACAGGACTCCTAACGCCAACCAACTTTTGTCAATCTTCCATGGCGACGCGGAACTATGCCCAGTGGCTGAAGATGTACGTTCTGAAAAAATTGTAGGGTTTATTGTCAGGAATAATTTTGAAACGCCCGTTCAGATCATGGGGGTACGGCTGTCTGAACTGGATAGGAGTGCGCAAAATGTGGCAAAGAAGTGGCATTGGAAAAAGATTGTACAAAGAATTGGAAAAGCGGTTCAAGAACAACGGAGCCCTATCTCGACGGTGGGTGTTGAAAGCGACAATCCCGCCGGCATGCCATTCCCAAAAAGCTTGGATTTAACGAAGCCCAGACGTAAGTATGGTGTTCTAAAGAACCTTGAACAATAGCAAAAGAGAATACGACCGCATCTCTGACGCTGTTTGGCTTATCTTGGCAAGTTTTGGTGATTTTGCAACTGTTGATTCAATTTAGACCATTCCTTTTGCAACTTTTTAACTAAACCTGTTTTTTGATCGTGAAGTCCATGAATTCCAATGAATGTTTTTGACATTGATCCAAATGTGCAGTGATCAATTTTGCATGGCTTTCCTGAATTTTAACAATGAGTAGCTGCAAATATTGCAGAATTTTTTTCCTTCATGATTGGGGTCTGCGGCCTATAGAAGCGTTTTTCGATGTTTAACTTAAAAGTCTTTTTCGAGTTTTCATAACGTTTTAAAGGAACGTGTCTAATCCTGACGTTTAGGCAGAGATTTTCTATCCAAAAACAATGGAAAATTATTTATCTACCATCATTAAAACACATGGATGTCGAACATTATGGAGGAAATTTAAATGGCTAAATGTCCAAAATGTGGAGCGGAAGTTTCGAAGCCGAGGAAAACTTGGAAGATGGCGGGGCGCCCAGACAAGTCCGGGAAAAGAATGCAACTTGAAATAGGGCTCTTTGACTGCCCAAAGGGCCACAAATTCCGCGAAGTCCTCAGCAAAAAGAAAGTCTAAGCACCTACAAACATTGGCAATCCAGAAATGCCAAAACGAGCGAAAGCGTTAACCCCGCGATGTCGCGAGAAATTAGCGGAATTACAAGCAAATTCAACACGGGCATGAGAGCTTAAACCTGCAATTAATTTCCTCATTTTTTGCTTTCTGGGCGTTAAGTTTTAAAATGTGGAAAGCTAATTCAACAAGAATACTTTAGAGCTTGCAGAAGGCAAAAGATTGACGGAAACTGTCAAGAAACTCTGGAAGAACGAGTACTTCCAAACGATGGTAATGCTCATGTTGATTGTACTGATAGTCTTCGGATTTTGGTACGGTTCGGAACTATCGTTGGGCACTCAGTATCCCGCGTTGGCGGTAGTGACTGGTAGCATGTGCACGGTGGAAGGTAGTCAGTGTGACGGGTGGACGCATCCGTTCGCGCACACCCTACACGTTGGGGATTTGATAATACTCCAAGGAGTGAATCCGGCAGACATCAATGCTAACTATCCCAATAGTGACATAATCGTTTTCCATAAACCGACGAACCCCGATGAATTAATTGTACACAGGGTAGTGGCCAAAGAAGAGAAAGACGGTGAATTCTATTTCAGAACCAAAGGCGATGGGAACGGAGTGGACAAATGGCCAGCAACTCCAGGGGCTTCAGAATACGATCCGTGGGTGGTTCCTGAGGACCTTGTAGTCGGTAAAGTTATTATGCGGGTTCCTTGGGTTGGACAAATTGTGCTTTTCATGCATAACTCTGTTGGATTACCCATCCTTATTGTTCTAATAATTGTGTTGATAATTGTTGAGTTTGTTTTTCCGTTGTTCAGAGGTAAAGAAACTCCTTCTCAACCGAAAGAAAACGTGAAACCAAGTATTTGAAGCCCAATGCATTTGTAAAGAGAATTTGTTTATAAGGAGTATTTAAGCAGTTATAGGGAAGAAGTGGTTTCATGCCAAAGGTTAAAGCGATGGTTAACATCGAAAATGTTGTTGCTTCTGCGACGTTGAACCAGAAAGTTGACTTGAACGCTGTTGTGAAGGGGTACCCAGGGGTGGAATATCGTCCGGAACAGTTCCCTGGACTCGTATTTAGGTTAAAAAGACCCAAGACAGCCACTTTGATTTTTAACTCTGGAAAAATGGTGTGCACAGGAGCAAAGTCGGAAAAAGAAGCGCGCAGAGCGGTTATGAAGGTTATTAAGGAACTAAAAAAGGGTGGAATAATCATCATCAGCAAACCCGAGTTGAAAATACAAAACATCGTTGCGTCTGCGAGTTTGGGAGGCATGATAGACTTGGAAAAGGCGGCTTTGACTCTCGGAAAAACGATGTATGAGCCTGAACAGTTCCCGGGGCTAATCTACAGAATGGATGATCCGAAAGTCGTCATACTGCTGTTTGCAAGCGGAAAACTTGTCTGTACAGGAGCCAAGAAAGAGCAAGACGTTTACGACGCTGTGCATAAACTTCATAATATATTAGAAGAACAGAAGTTAATATTCTACGAATAATTGCGGAAAAATCAATTCTTGCTTCTTCTACCTTTTTTAATTTGTTTTAAAATGGTTCTCAGTTGTTCTTGATCTATGGCGCCTATTTCATACAAGTGGTTGGCCACTTCACTGACTTTAAGTAGTGCATGAAGTCTTATGCCTCTTTTTTCGGATTTCTCCTTCCCTCCTTCTTCTCTGTCTAGGAGTACAACTGCTTCGTTGACCACTCCGCCTTCAGCTTTTATGGCCTCTGCGGCTTTTTTCAAGGTTAAGCCTGTCGTGATCAAGTCGTCAATGAGCAAGACGCGCTCTCCGGACACCAGAATTCCCTCTACTCTTCTCTGTCTTCCATGAAGCCGGACACGTTTGGGCACGTATAAGAATGGTTTTCTCAGGTTGTAGGCAATTTGGGATGCAAATGGGATGCCAGCGACTGGAATTCCGGCTATTCTCTCAAAATTCTTGAGTCCTATTTTATTCGTTATGAATTCTCCGTAGAAATCACAGATTTTTTGAAATGCGTCTGGGAAACTCGGGACTATCCTGAAGTCTATATAGTACGGACTTGCTTTTCCGCTTGTGAGTTTAAAGACTCCGAACTGCAAAGCACCTATCTTGTTTAGGATCTTGCAGATATCCACTTTTTTTTCCTCATCGTCAGTTTTCGTATGCACAATTTCACGTCCTTTTGGAAACTTGGTAGATTTTGCCTATCTCAGGAATCAAACACGTGGTTCTTGGCATTTCCCTTTTCAGGATCTCTGCGAACTTCTTCTGGTCTGCAGCTGAGTTGGTGTGATAAGGAACTGCCACCTTAGGTTTTGTTAGTCTTGCAATTTCAAAACCAGTTTCTGGTGAGGCTCCTTGGGCGATTCCAATGGTGCAAAAAGCGACATCGAATTTTTCTCTTTCACCGATCGCTACCATTTCAGGAAATGGTAGACTGTCTGCTGTATGGAAGATTTTGACTCCGTCCTCGCTTGTAATTATGAAAGTCACTGGTGCAGCTGCCGGGTGATTGCATTTTTCAGCCATCACCGTTACTTCATCAAGTTTTATTTCAGAGCCAGGTCCAACTTCATCCAGTTTTTCCGAAGGGATGACATTTCTTAAACTTCTGGCGGATGCAGCATCAGCTATGACTCTGCAGTCCGTTGATTTGCAGATTTCCGAGATAAGAGGCTGATCCATGTGATCGTAATGCTCATGCGTGACCAGTACGGCATCAACATTTTGGAAGGTGCGACGTTTAACATCCACGGGATCTATGACCAGCGTCTTTGATGGGGTTTTGATTATCACTCCGGAATAGCGGTTAAACCAAACGAACAATGCTTCATTTTTTTTAGGGGTTTCTTCAATTGGCATGATTCATTCCTCGCAATTAATATAACCGCGTTCAACTTTTAAAGGACTTGTGCTGAAAAGCGAAGCTTCGTGAGCTCAGCAAAGATTTACTTATTTTTTGGCAATCTTTAATAGTCGTTTGTGTCCTCACTATCTGAGTTGACGTTGTATGGTTGACGTTTGGCTTCCATATGGAAAAACCGAGGTCTGCGTTAGAATTCCAGCCAGAAACTTTCTAGGCTCAATTGAACCGAAAGAGAAGCCTGGGGTCCCAGATGCCAAGGCTGAGGTCGCGAGGGCTTTGAAGGAACCCATCGGTTCTAAACGGTTAAATGAAATAGCTAGGGCTGAACATAAAGTGGCAATAGTCGTTGACGATGCCACAAGACCCGCGCCGAGTCGCCTTATGCTTCCGCCGTTGCTTGACGAATTGAACGCCGCGGGCGTGAAGGACGACAATATCACGGTCGTTTTTGGTTGCGGTATTCACAGGGCGGTTAAGCCTGAGGAAGCCATCAAATTGTTAGGTGAAAAAGTTATTGATCGATTGAAAACCGTAAGCCACGATTGTAAAGCGCAAGATTTGATTTACGTCGGTACGACCAAAAAACATGGAAACAAGGTTTTCCTGAATCGCCAGTTTTCGGAGGCAGACGTGAAAATCCTCACTGGGGACGTCAGTTTTCACTACTATGCGGGTTATGGAGGTGGAAGAAAGAGTGTTTTGCCTGCAGTTGCAGGCGAAGATACGATAAAGCATAATCATGCAATGCTTTTGCATGCCAACGCCAAGACTGGGGTTTTGGAAGGAAACCCTGTTCACGAAGATATGATGGAGGCCGCAAGGCTCGCGAAGACAGATTTTATTGTGAACGTTGTCACCAATAGTAGAGGAGAAATCGTCAAAGCTTTTGCAGGTGATTTGGAACAGGCTTTTCATGAAGGAGTTAAGCTTATCGATGAAATGTACCGCGTAGCTGTGGATCGCAAGGCAGACATTGTAGTCGTCAGTCCTGGTGGAGACCCGGCTGACGTGAATCTTTTTCAATCCTACAAGGGGATTGACAACGCTCTTCGAGCCGTTAAGCGGGGCGGCGTAATAATCTTGGTCGCTGAGTGTCCAGAAGGGCATGGAAACCAAGTTTTCTATGATTGGATGGTTAAGTCTGGTGATTTGAAGTCTGTCGAAAGAGAAATCAAGCGGAACTTTGTTTTAGGTGGGCACAAAGCCTATTATTTGTTGAGGGCGTTGCAGGGTCATCAGGTTATTTTGGTTTCTTCGATGCCGGATTACTACGCTACGAACATCTTTAAGTTGAAGACTGCGAGGGCCGTGAACGACGCTTTAAATGAGGCTTTTAACATTGTTGGGAGGAATTCACGAGTTTGGGCTATACCTTACGGAAACTTCACGTTGCCCGAAGTCAAGACGATTGAAGAAGAGGCAAAGCAATAGACTTAATCAAACAATGAGTTTCGAAAAGGACTTAAGGGTGAACGAAAAATTAACATAACCTAAAAAAAGCGAGAAAATATGTTTGAAGGAACAAAAGAATGCAGCAGACGTTTAAACTGCGGAAATTTGTGCCAGATGATCTTCAGAGGGTTACATACATCAATCGTGTGTGCTTACCGGAGAACTACACGGACTTCTTTTTCATTGATCTGCAGCAAAGATTTCCAGAAACTTTCCTCGTGGCCGAGGAGAACGGGGAAGTCGTCGGTTACATAATGTGTCGCATTGAAGTTGGTTTGTCAAGTTTTGGGTTAGGCGGCTTAATCAGGAAAGGACACATTGTATCAATCGCTGTTTTGCCACAAAGCAGGCGCAAAGGCATCGCCCAGGCCTTGATTAACACCGCCATGGAGGGCATGCGCTGCTACAAAGCTAAACAATGCTACTTGGAAGTTAGAATGACTAACAGTTCAGCGGTTGCTCTTTACAAAAAGTTGGGGTTTGAAATCAGCCGAACCATTCATAGCTACTACTCGGACGGCGAAGACGCCTACATGATGAGCAAAAAACTATGAACTGATGTCCCGTTCGTCTTCAGATGCGACCGTATTCTGCCCTTTCGTTTAGGAAGTTTACCGCTTGCAACACTGATTTTGCGAGTCCCAGCAAGCTAAGGAGTATAACTATCATGAGGAACAAGCGAAGGTCAACCATCAAACTGACATTTTCAAAGCCTACGCTGAGTGTTCCACCGTTCAATGATAACAGCAGGTAGAGCATGACATACAGTGACTGTGCAGTGTTGAAAAAGTACTGGAAAATTGTGCCGGATGTGAGGGTCCCGAGGACCATTAGCACTATGTATACAATGACAAAAGTTTCAACGAGCTGCTGGAAACCGGGAACAAACTCTGATACCGGTGCCAAAAACTGCATCAAAAAGAAATACAGTGCATAGACTATAACCGCCTTTATCGTGGCCTTCAAAACCCTAAACGTAATATTACGAATTTTCTTCTTAGAATCGGTTTTTTCTTCAGCCATAGGGGATCACCACAGGTCCATAATCGAAAAGCGAAGTCACGATATAAGCTTCAAAATGTCCACTAGGAGTGATTTCAGCTGCAGGAACGTAAGACTCAAAACTTCCATTATAGGGCGAATACTGCGGGACGTTAAAACCTGTTTCATTTTCTCCCAAAAGCACGCCAGCATCATTGTAGATTTTCAGTTTAATCTTTCCTGCTACATCGAATGCTGCGTGATTTTCAAAGCTTATTGAAACCCTGGTTGTCAGGTGCGTCGAATTAAAGGCCGTGCACTGTGGATGTCCAAAGGATAGATTGTTGAATGGGGCGCCCCACGGGAAAGAAAAGTTTGTGGAGGCTTCAGCTGGAAGTATTTCCGCAAGGTTCATGCCGACAGAAGCTGCGATTCTCATTTCGCTGTCGCTGAACAAGTACTGCTCGTTATTCTCAAGCATGTCATCAAGATTCAACGTCATGTTATGGAGCACTGTTACAAGTTCTCCCTTCGGTATTATGGGTAGAAGAGTGGATTCTTTTGCGATAACCGAGCCATCTGCGCCTGAGAATTCTGTCGTCACGTAGAAGGAACTTATGCTGTAATAGCCTCTGTTTTCAATGTTTATCGGTAAAGAAAAGAGCAGTCCGCGTGTAGGGGCTATAGTGAACTGAGGTTCGCCGAAGCCAAACCGCAAATCCTTGACTGAATAGACTGCCGAAGCAGCGAAAGCTATTAGGAATATCCAAAAAAACGTAGTAGCTATGCCTATCATCCGAATTGGCACGTTCATTGCAGTCCCTTTCTCGTCTAATGTTTGACCACGACTCTTACGAACTAGCTTGAGGTTCCTGCGGCTTTGGTTGCCCTTGTTCAATTTCGTCTAGCGGTATGACTACAAACTCTGGTTCTGAAGGTTCTGGTTTTGGCTTCGCTTCTCGTTTAGCCTCAGGTTTGCCTTCTTCAGGTTGTGGTTTAGGTTGCGGTTGAGGTTGCACCCTTTGTTGAGGAACCGCTTGCTTTTGTTGAACAAGGGGTTTTTGTGGGATGACAACTTCGGCTTTCGGAGCGTTAGCAATTATCGTTACTCCTCGAATACTCACTAATGAGCCTATCCAGCCCATGACGCCGAGGTACATTATGCGTATGCAACTTGCAATCAGAGGAGCCAAGGCTTCGCCGAAGGTTTGCACTAAATCTTGGCTGGCGATTATCTCTAGGTTTCTAGTCAAGAATCCGTAAGCGCTTATGAACGTGAATACGAGTAGTGCCACGCCTATGCCTAGTACTGTGACTCCAGAAAGGGCGATTTTGTCTCTAAAGTTTTTGAACATTAGCCTGCGCCTCGATCTATTGAATGCTAAGATTTCATATTAAGCCTTCTGACACGTGAAACATTATCCACGGTAATTATCAAAAATCAAGCACAGAAATTAAGAAAAAAACAGGGCTGAAATTAAGGCGGTAAACCAAGTTTCTGGTAAATTTTCTGCTTGTTCCCTTCCACAATCTTGGCGATATCTGTGAAAAGGTTGTTTCCGTGTGAATCAATCGCAACAGCTAAAGGACCAAACTCGTCAGCGTCAAAGATCCACATGGCCTCTGGCATGCCTAGATCGAGCCATTCGACGCTTCTCACGTTTTTGATGGCCTTTGCCGCCAATATCGCAGCCCCGCCAGTGAAGGCGCCGTAAACCGCGCCATATTTTGCCATAGCATCCGTGGTTTTCTTTCCCATTCCGCCCTTCCCTATCACGACTCGCACTTTGAAGTTTTTTATGAATTCATCTTCAAAGATGTCCATCCTTGTGCTGGTTGTCGGTCCAGCTGCAACAGCAATCCATTTATCTTCTTGTTTGCTCATAACAGGCCCGCAGTGAAAAACGGCGAGTCCTTCCAGATTTATAGGTAGCGATTTGCCTTCTTTGAAGTAGTCCAAGGCCCTTTTGTGCGCTTGGTCTCGAGCCGTCACTACTGTTCCGGTCACGTACAAAACGTCGTTGACTTTGAGTTTGCGAATCTGTTCTTCAGAAATTGGAGTTTTAAGTTTGTAAGTTGCCATACTCTTTTCACCCCATCATTTCACTTTATGCGTTAAATATTCAACGGTTCCATCAGCGTTGATTCTTGCAGACGCTTTCCTAGCAGCCCAGCAGTTAAAGGCAACAGCCGCCGGGAAGGATGCTGGATGTCTGTAGGCATAGTCTACATGGACGCCCAAAACGGTTGTCTTTCCACCTAAACCCATGGGACCAATCCCAGTCATGTTCACAGCTTCGAGTATTTCTTTTTCGATTATTTCGATTTCAGGATCGAGATTGTGTTCGTCCAAGGGTTTTAGCAAAACTTTTTTGGCCAGTTTCATGGCTATGTCGGTTCCGCCGCCGATCGCAACGCCTAAAATGTTTGGCGGACATGGTTTGGCTCCGGCTTTTACAACAGCGTCTATGACAAATTTTTTCAATCCGTTCACTCCTTCGCCTGGAACGAGCATGCCCGTTAGGCAGACGTTTTCGGAACCTCCTCCTTTCGGCATGACCGTCAGTTCCAGTTCGTCGCCTGGAACAATTTCCCAATGCAAATACGGTACGTACCTTCCGGTGTTGTCTCCGCTATTTTTCTGTGTGAATGGATCGACCGCGTTAGGTCTAAGCGGCACCTCTTTGGTCGCTCTTTTTGTCGCGTTCACAAGCGCCTCTTCGACGTTGTCCAGATTCTTCACTTCAGAGCCAGCCTTAACATAAAATATTATCGTTCCCGTGTCCTGGCATACTGGCGCCTGATATTTCTCTGCCAGTTCAATGTTGTCCAGAAT
>Ga0172365_10001242_pt1 | contig 18264 bp, 20 predicted proteins | sample LakKivSesite48cm_FD_114535 | JGI IMG/M metagenome (GOLD analysis project Ga0172365, IMG submission 114535) | Sediment microbial communities from Lake Kivu, Rwanda - Sediment site 48cm | ecosystem: Environmental > Aquatic > Freshwater > Lake > Sediment | place: Rwanda: Western Province, Lake... | reverse complement strand
TGCAAAACCAGAACCTTCGGCTCCATAATTACCAATTTGACTTATAAGAACCGTAAAGATTATAGCAAGAAAACCATAAGACAAAGGAATAAGCAAACTTTCAAAATAATTCTTAATAATCGGATTTCTAAATAAATAGACTGCACTCATTAAGATTACAAATATTGGAAATACCCAAAAAAATATTTGAAATAAAGCTGAAAAAACTGATTGGAATGGGACAGCTGGAATCGTTGCAGGCAAAGGTTTTCCTGCTGAATCATATTGAATTTCAAGCGGATGGTTTTTCTTATAATTCTGTCCATAATAAGTAAAAGAAACAAACAAAATGCCCAAAATCAATAAAATTCCATTCACAATCAAAACCTGTTTTAGTAACTTATTCATTTTTTCTTAACCCTTCCAACAATCCAGCCAATGATTATGCAGATTAAGATAATAAGTATGGAATCAAAAGTGTAAAACATCAAAGAACTCCCTCCTGTTAATGCCAACACAAAAGACATGGGCAATTCAAATAAAGCGCCTACACTATAAAATGGTAGGAGGGTTATACTTAAAATAATCTTTATAAGATTATTACCAATATATTGTAAAGAATAAAAAATAATCAATGAATAAACAGAGTATATTAATCCAATCACTCCTCCTTTCAGCCAAGCAGGCCAGTTTTTCCAACCCATAAATTCTTGAAGGCAAAGGCATATTTAAACCTTTTTCAAAACCTTTAAAATCTAACTTTCTATGTAATACTATGGAAGAAATGGCAGACCCTTTTGCGCCTCTTGAAAAAGAGAGTTTGGATGAAGCAAAAAGCCCTGAAATAAAAAAGAATCCAGAAGCAGAAAGTCTCAAAAAAGTCGAGGCAGCATTGTTTATTGCAGGCAAATGGCTTTCTTTGCAGGAACTTATCACCCTGACTGACATAAATCCTATTTCGATAAAAGAGCATATTCAAAAACTTTCCAAAAAATATAAGGAAAATGAAAGTGTTATAGAAATCCTTGAAAAAGACAATATGTGGAAAATGGACGTAAATCCGGGATATGTCGGTATTGTGAATAAGCTTATTACAGGCTCTTCTGAATTCACAAAAGCAGAGCAGGAAACCCTGGCAGTCATTGCATATAAACAGCCTGTCAAGCAGTCTGTTATTGTCAAAATCCGCGGCAACAAAGCCTACGACCACATAAAGAAATTTGTCTCGCTTGGGCTTGTCAAAGCGAAACCCTGCGGCCATACCCGCGACCTCGAATTAAGTGAAGAATTTTACAATTACTTCGGCTTGGAAAAAGAAAAATAAATAATGAAATAAACAATAAAAAATGAAAGTTCTCCCATTCATATATCTGGCATATATGTTTATCGGCTTGTATATGACTTCTTTTTTCCTGATTCTTTATTTTAAAAACCGCAGGACATTGTTCAACACACCAAAACCCGATAGGCATTACGATGTCTCTGTCTTGATTCCTGCTTACAACGAGCAGGATACAATAGAAGGCACAGTAAAAGCTGTTCTTTCTTCAAAATACCCTTTAAAAGAAGTAATAGTCATAAATGATGGAAGCAGAGACAGGACAAAAGAAATTGTTCAAGAGTTAATGAAAAAGCACCCAAAGCTAAAGTTGCTTGACAAGCCCAATTCAGGAAAAGCAAATTCTGTCAATCAAGGATTTGAAATGGCAAAAAGCGAGCTTGTTGTTGTAGTAGATGCAGATGGCTATCCTGCAAACGAAGCAATAGGAAACATGGTAGGATATTTTAACGACAATAAGATGGCAGCTGTCACTGCTTTGATTACTCCAAAAAACCGTTCAAGATTTATTGAAAAACTTCAAACTTATGAATACCCAATAATATCATGGACAAGAAAACTTTTAGGTTATGTCAAGGGAATTTATGTCAATCCAGGAGCAATGTCAATGTACAGGCGCGAGGCTATATTAAAAGTTGGCGGTTTTGACCCCGCAAATATGACAGAAGACATAGAAATGACATGGAAGCTGGCATATAATGATTATCATAGGGGTGTTAGTTTAACAGCAAAAGATAAAACAGAAGTTCCTTCTACTTTGGGAAAATGGTGGAAGCAAAGAGTCCGTTGGAACTTGGGCGGCTTGCAGACTATAATGAAATACAAAAGTTTATTTTTAAAAAAAGGCATGCTCGGCTGTTTTATCCTGCCTTTCTTTGTAATCTCTCTTCTTCTAGGACTTGTCGGTCTTTCTATATTCACCTATTTGGCAACTCGCAGGCTTGCCTCAACTTTCCTGACAACAAGCTACTCTATTTACGCAAATGTTTCTCCAGTAGCTTTATCAGAGCTAAGCATAACTCCAACAGTCCTGAATTTCTTTGGAGTGGCTTTATTTGCCCTTGGCTTGTTTTTTACTTATTTTGGAATAATGTCTGTCGGAGAAGGAGAGATATTAAAAAAGAGAAATCTTTTTAACCTGCTATTCTATCTTATAGTATACCTAACAATCTACCCAACTATAATGATTACTTCAGTCTATAAATACATTAAAGGGGACATTGGCTGGGGCACAAAAGACTACAAATTAAAACAAAAGCATTAAACTGTTAAAAAGGAAAACAAAAATGGAAAACAAAAGAGGGGCACAAAAATTCACTTTTCTTGAGGCATTGTTTGTAGCTGTATTAATATTTGGCATAGGAATTCTTGCAGGCGTTTGGCTTGAAAGCTACAGGGGAAGCAAGATTGCAAGCCTTTATTCTAATGCAGAAATAAGCCTTCTTGATATGAAATCAACAGAAAGTTTTATTGAGCTTGTAAGCTGTGACAAAGCAACTCCGGAGCTGATAAATTTTGCTGATAGAATCTATAATGAAGCAAAACTTTTAGAGAAATACGACGGAGCAAGCAGGCTGAGCGAAAGCCTTATTGCAACCCATAGAAGATATGACTTATTGAGAGCCAGCTTATTCCTCGCTTCATTAAAAACAAAAGAAAGATGTAATGCCACTTATAATATAATTGCATATTTTTATGATTACCTCGAGCCTGAAATAAAAGTAAGTTCAAGGCAAAAAGTTTTTTCAAACTATCTTCTTAAATTGAAAAAATCAAGGCCAGAAGAAGATATCATATTGATTCCTCTTGCAGCAGACAACAGCCTTGCAAGCGTGGATATACTCCTTAAAAAGTATAATATAACCGAGCTTCCAACAATTCTCGTCGATGAAAAACTTAAAATAACTTCTATAGAAGACTTGGAAAAAATAAAAAGCATAATCTGAATAAAATATTAATTACTATAAAATAAGAAGAAGCAAAAGTAATGTTTAAAAACGTTTTTACCCTATTCTAAGTATGGAAGGAGATGAAGATTTTTTTAAAACTTATTCTAATGTTCCACTTGAAGAAAGGAATAATGTAGTAGTAGTAATAGATGAGAAACCCATAAGTTGGAATCTGGCTTATCAAGAAATAAAGAACAAAACCAAAATTGGAGAGAAAATTTTAAAAATATTAAAGGAGTTAGAAATAATATGAATAAAAATAAAGAACATAACTTAGAAGAATTAAAAAAAGAAATTGCAATAGAAAGATTAAGACAAGCTCCCCCAACAATAAAAGTATCTTTTGGGATGTCTGATGGAAGATTTATGGATAGAGATGAATTAATAGAAAACATCAAAAAAGATACAGAAATTGGTAAAAAAATTGTTAGTATCCAATTAGCTTATTTAAAAGCTTTTAAGAAGATTGATTAATAAATAAATTACACTAAAATGGCGATTGTTCTTTTCTCTCGACCAAATCATGATGTAACCCTTGGTTATTTATTTCATTATAGTAAAGACCTCATTAAAATTTCAAGAGAAAAAGGACACGATACTATAAATAAGGAAGGAAAGAGTGCAAATAAGAGTACTATTTTGAGTATAATAAAAAAGAAAAAACCCAAACTAATAATGTTAAACGGACATGGCTCTCCAAAAATAGTATGTGGTCAAAATAATGAAATTCTTGTAAATAGTGAGGACAACCCTGAAATTCTCTCTCAAACAATAACTTATTCATTATCGTGTTCGTCGGCTTTAGAGTTGGGAAAGATCGCAGTAGAAAAAGGAGCTATATGTTTTATAGGTTATGAATGGGATTTCGCAATCGGCAAAGACCCTGAAAGTGAAGCAACTCCTGCAAGAGATAAAATAGCAAAATTATTTTTAGACCCTTCAAATATATTGTTCAGTTCGCTCATAAAAGGGAACAATGTAGAGAATTCAATTGGAAAAGCTAAGAAAAAGATGTGGGAAAATATTTGGTATTTAAACACCACAAAAGAATTTCCAGAAGCCCCTCACTATGCTCCATTTCTTTTTGGTAATTATTCAGGGTTAATTGCACATGGAAACAAAAAAGCTATTGTAAATTAAATTTTCTTCGTCGATATTTTCCGAAACCAAAAGATTTAAATATACACATTTCTGTATACACATTAATGTATACACTTTGTGTATACTCAACACCCTTTCGCCAGTCCTGGATTAACAGGACTGGTTAATAATCAAGATATAAGATCATTATCAAAACACAAAACAAGATGGCAGACATTTTTGACAATCCAATACTCTGCAAAAATTGCGAGATTAAAATGAAGCCAGGGCTGGTTTCTAAAAACGGATTTAATCTTCGAGTTTTAAAATGCCCTAAATGCCAGGAGATTATTGCACACCCTGTTGACAGGCAGGAATATGAAGAGTTCATGAGGCTGAAGAAAAAAGAATTTGCTGTAAAAATGAGAATGGTTGGCAATAGCTATGCAATAAGCATTCCCAGGGAGATAGTAGACTTTATGAAAGAGCAGGAAAAAATGCTTAATGATATGGTAAGGCTTTCATTCCAGGATATGAATAAGCTAAGCTTAATGTTTGGTTGCCAAGACGATGCTTGTTCTGAACAAGATTCAAATGTTAAATCTAGATTTCTAAAAGCAAGAGAATACAAACTCATGAAAAATAACAAACCCGTTCTTCATATAAGGCAGGTAAGCGACTCTGCCAATCCTAAGAATAATAAGACTCAAATAATTAAAAATGCAGAAGATAAAGAGGAAAAAGAAGAATAAAAATGGAAAAAGAAATCAAGCTTAAAGTAGTAGAAGCCCTGCAGGACGATGCCTACAAAGGCATTGCCAGAATAGACACAGAAACAATGAGAAAAATAGATATCAAGCGCGGTGACGTCATTGTGGTTAAAGGTGGCAAGGAGACAGTTGCAATTGTTGACAGGGCTTATCCTGCTGAATTGGGCCAGCAAATAATAAGAATAGATGGCATTATAAGAAAAAACGCAAAAACTGGAATAGGTGAAGTTGTAAGCATAAGAAAAGCAGATGTCAAGGAAGCAAAAAAGATTACTATTGCTCCAACCCAAAAAGGTGTCATGATCCAAGGCGATCCAGAAATTTTCAAGCGTGGCTTGCTCGGAAGAGCTGTTATAAAAGGTGATATAATTGTAATGAGCGGCAGAAGGCGCGAGGTTTCAGAATTTAATGATGTTTTCAATGATTTTTTTGCAGACGCTTTCAGGGATTTTGGGATAAGAGGCTTTGTCAATACTCAAATGAGGTTCATGATTACTTCAGCAACACCAAGCCAGCCAGTTATTATAACTGAAAACACAGAACTCATTCTCAGTTCAAAAGCAGTAGAGATTTCAGAGGAGAAAGTTCCTGAAGTCACTTACGAAGACATAGGCGGGCTTAGGGAAGAGCTAAGAAAAATAAGAGAAATGGTAGAGATACCATTGAAGCATCCAGAGCTGTTTGAAAAGCTTGGGATAGAGCCTCCTAAAGGTGTCTTGCTTTACGGCCCTCCAGGAACAGGAAAAACTCTTCTTGCCAGGGCAGTGGCAAACGAGACAGAAGCAAACTTTGTACTTATCAATGGCCCAGAATGTATGAGTAAATTTTATGGAGAAAGCGAAAAAAATCTCAGGGACAAGTTCGAAGAAGCAGAAAAAAATGCCCCTACAATTATATTTATAGACGAAATTGATGCCATAGCCCCAAAACGTGAGGAAAGCTATGGGGAGGTAGAAAGAAGGGTTGTCTCGCAACTCTTGACTTTAATGGATGGTCTTAAGAGCAGAGGAAAAGTTGTTGTCATAGGAGCAACAAACAGGCCTAATGCAATAGACCCTGCTTTAAGACGTCCGGGAAGATTTGACAGAGAAGTTGTTATCAACGTGCCAGACAAAAATGGCCGGCTTTCCATATTAAAAATACACACAAGAAACATGCCTCTTGCAAAAGATGTCAATCTTGATGAAATGGCAAGCTTGACTCACGGGTTTGTCGGAGCCGATCTTGCCTCGCTTTGCAAAGAAGCTGCAATGGCTGTATTGAGAAAAGCTCTTCCCAAAATAAAACTCCAAGATTCTGAAGAAATACCTCAAGAAGTTTTAGAAGGGCTGAGGGTAACAAAAAAAGATTTCCAAGAAGCTCTAAAAAACGTCAGGCCTTCTGCAATGAGAGAGGTTCTTGTTGAAACTCCAAACATAAGATGGGAAGATGTTGGTGGCCTGGACAGGATAAAGGATGAGCTAAAAGAAGCAGTTGAATGGCCTATCAAATTCCCAGAAGGTTTTACAAGGCTTGGGATTAAGCCTCCTAAAGGTGTCTTGCTTTACGGCCCTCCAGGAACAGGCAAAACCTTGCTCGCAAAAGCAGTCGCAAAAGAGAGCGAGGCAAATTTTATACAAGTAAAAGGCCCAAGCTTGTTAAGTATGTGGGTGGGAAAATCAGAAGAGGGTGTCAGGAAGATTTTTGAAAGGGCAAGGCAGGTGTCTCCTTGTATTATTTTCTTTGATGAAATAGACAGTCTTGCAACAAGAAGAGGCATTGAAACTGGCTCAAGAGTGACAGACCAAGTCCTAAATCAAATGCTAGCAGAAATGGATGGCTTGGAAGAGCTCCAAAACGTGATTGTTATGGGCGCAACAAATCGTCCAGACATGCTAGACCCTGCAATATTAAGGCCAGGAAGATTTGACAAGCTCTTGCTTGTAATCCCTCCAAAAAAAGAAGGGAGAATGCAAATTTTTGAGATTCACACAAAAAAAATGCCTCTTGCAAAAGATGTCAAGATAGACGAGCTTGCAGAAAAGACAGAAGGATATGTCGGCGCAGACATTGAAGCAGTCTGCCGTGAAGCAGCCTTGCTTGCTTTAAGAAAAAACCGGGATGCAAAAGAAGTAACAAAAGAGAATTTTGAGGATGCAATGAAAAAAATAAAAGCAAGCGTAAGCCCTGATGCAATGGAAAAATACAAGAAGATAGAGCAGGACTATTTAAGAAGCGCTCGTGCAGCCCTGGAAAAGCCTGTCTGCTACTTGGGATAGTTTTATATAGTCTTTGGCATCTTATTATGCATGGCTAAGAAACTAATAATTCCAGTTATCATTGTTATTTTATTGATTCTAGGAGCAAGTTGGTATTTCTACAAAAATACTTACTATTATAATTCTGCAGTTAAAAACTCAGATTATACTAAATGTTTGAAATTAAGCAGAGAAAATGCTGTAGCTAAATGTTTAGGAGAAGTGGGTTCAAAGACAAATAGTGCATCAGTTTGCGCAAATTCACCTAAAATGTATATTATGACTTGCTTCGGAATGTTTGCAGAAGAAGGAGGAAGCATATTAAAATGTTCAGAAGTAGAACCTGATGTAGACGAATATAATTGTTATGCGGCATTTGGGCAGAGCATGAAAACCACCTCGGCCTGCGGCCCTCTCTCAGGAGAAAAGCAAGATTATTGTAATAAAATTGTAGCTACTGCAACTAAAAATATTTCTTTATGTGAAGAACTTACGACTAGCGGATACAAAGAAAGCTGTATAGAAATAATAAAATCTAATCCTTAATTATCTCGTCGTAACTTCTATTTTATCTTGTAGAACAACCACTGTATGCTCTGACTGGGCAACAGGTTTTTTATTTTGTTCAACTAACTGCATGAACTCTTCTATACATCCTGCTTGTTTCAATGCAGTCAGTGCAAACAAAACCTTTGGCGAGAATTTTTTGACCAGCCACCTCGAGCAAAAAGGCAGACTTAGATATTCATTTTCTATATAATCAAGTACTTGCCTTGCCAGCATGTCCCTTACACCTTTTCTTTCTCTGAAGATATATATTCCAGATGGCTTGCTCTCATACACAATGCCTTGCCCGCTTGTTACAAAAGGCTCTATAGCATAAGCCCCCTCAGGAAGTTTTGCAGTATTTCCATTATTATAATTAGGAATTGTCAAGCCAGAATGCAATAAGTACTTTTGTACTTCATGCCCAGTAAGATTCCTTATAGGCGAGAAGCCCTTGCCTGTTATAACCTCGCTTATTGCCCTGCCAATCTCGCACACAGGAACATCAAATTTTATAATATCAATTGCTTTTTTGACTGCCTCTTCACTCACTTCAATCAGTTTTTTGTTTTCTTCATTGCCATCTAAGTCAATTGAAAAAGCCGTATCTGCAATCCAGCCATTCACATGCACTCCTATATCAATTTTCAACAAGCCAGAAGCGGGAGTTTCATCATTCCAGCCAGGAGTATAATGCGCTGCAATTTCATTAATGCTCAAATTAATAGGAAATGCCAGCTTTCCTCCCAAAGACATTATTTTAGCTTCTACTTTCTCAGCAATGTCAAGCAGTTTTGCTCCTTTTTTTATTATAGATCTAGCATAAACACTTGCCTCTTTTGCGATTTTGCCAGCCTCTTTCAGTGCCATAAAATTCTCATACTTTAATGCTTCGCTTGCCCCTGTTTCTTGTCCAAACTCAACTTTTTTTTCTTTCTCTTCAAAAACCTTGCCTTTTTTTCTAACTTCTGCTTTCTTTCCTCTGTTTCTTTTCGTCTTTCCACTATACTCTTTCTCAGTCATAACTCCAGAAAAAGATATTAGTTTATAAATTATTTGTATAAACATTAATAAAACAATTCGGATAAAGGGTTCTATTAACTTTTGTGGTTCAATTTAAAGCAAACAAATGTTGCACTGCCATCCAAAAATTCTTATATTAATTCAAAAATCAATGAACTCTTCTCTCTTTCGGCACAAGGTTGATTATTCTGCCTTCAGCTTTTTTAACCAAGCCGCATCCAATCAAATCGTTTCTGTTTTTTAACAATACTATTTCATTAATTTCTTTGAACATCTTATCTTCGATATCTTTCCCGCCAAGCCATTTCTCGGCCTGCTCGTCGTTTAATTCAATAATGTTTTTTTTAATTAAATTCTTGAACAAAGGCAGGCTGTCAAACGAGATTCTATATCCTTGCTTCTCTTCCTTGAAAGCATAACACCCAATTAATTCAATCCTCGCATTTAATCCCAGCTCTTTGATTTCCTGCATAGACAAGCTTCCTGAAAATGCCCTTATTCTTTCCCTGCCTGTCTTGATAAATAAGTAAGGCATCTCGCTAATGCCAAAATTCTCATTTAAGCTCGCCACTATTTTCTTTTTCTCGCCAGATGTAAGTATGTTAAGGTTCATTTTAATTCACCTATAAAATATTCATTCAATTTACGAGAGTTAATGCAAAAACTCTTCGGAGCTAATCGAAATCCAATTACCCTGCTAAAGAATTGTTTTCCCTGTAACCTAGGGGGCAAGTTCATTTTATGATTAATTCTTAAATTGTTCATTATATTTCTCCAAGGGTTTTTTTAGTTTCGCGACAAAAAAACCTTCTGTATTGTTGTCTTGAGGATAAATCCTGCATGCTTTCCTGACTTCTGGATTAAATTTCTCGCCATGCCACTCTGTAATCCCTGGCCTTGTTTTCAAAGGCAAAGTTATTTCTTGGACTTCTAAGTTGAAATTATCAACTAAAAAACTGACATTCCTTTCATTTTCTTCAGGGGCATATGTGCAAGTTGAATATATAACTTCTCCACCCTCTTTCAAAAGAGGCAAGGCAGAACTTGCCAACTTTCTCTGCAAGCGAGACATCTTTTCAATCATCTTTGGGTTCCAGATAATAAATGTTTTTGGACTGCTTCTTGTTGTTCCCTCCCCACTGCATGGAACATCTAATAATATTTTATCAAACTTATACCCAAGCTTTTTTAATTTCTCGCACAATATGACTCCATCATGCCTTGTCACAACAATATTTGTGCATCCGCATCTCTCTAAGTTTGTGGCAAGTATTGTTATTCTTCCCAACTCTTTGTCATTTGCAATAATTGTTCCTTTATTTTCCATTCTTGCAGACATCTGTGTAGTCTTAGAGCCTGGCGATGCGCATAAATCCAAGACAAGCTCTCCTGGCTTAGGAAGAAGCGCAAGCACAGGCAACATGCTTGAAACTTCCTGGACATAATAATATCCAAGCACATGTTCTCTCGAACTTCCCAATGCTCCCGGCTCAAGCTCACTTTCAACAATCATGACTTCAGGAAACCCAGAAAATGGCTGTCTAATCACCCATCCTTTTTCTTCAAGTTTCTTCTTTAATTCAGAAGGCTCCATCTTGATAGTGTTGCATCTTATTGCATTCACAGGCTTCTCATGTATTATCTTACTAAATGCTTGAAAATCCAAGGCATCAGGCATCAGCTTCCTCAGCCTTTCGATAAAAAGCGGCTTTTCTGTTATCATAAATCAAAACTCCCCCAAACTCTTCTGCTTCTTTCCTTCTGCGAACTCTAAAAGCTTGATATTAAAGACCTCAAAAATATTTTCTACAGCCGGGATAATCTGATGCTCCAGGTAATACTTGACATCATACTTGCCTTCTTCATCGGGCAGTTTTATTCTCTCTCTTACCAGCTTTTTCTTTTCGCCAGACTCAGCAACATAATATTCAACAAGCATTCCTGGCCGTACAGGCATTCCTAGTTTCAGCATTTTTTCAGCAGCAGTTACATGTGGCGAGATTGCTTTATACTCAGAAATTGGCTTTGTCAGCTGGCTTCTTATTATCAAGTTTTCTTTTGCTATGGCTCTTGTTTTTAATTTTTGTATTATTTTCTTCACATAATCAAAAGCTTCTTCATGATTTCCTTTTTCTAAAACACTTGCTATCACCTTGCTTTGCACTTCCCTTGCCAAATTGCACCAGTCTCTTCTTACTGTCTCAAACCCTCTTATTTTTACTTTGCCAGACTCGCTAAGCAAGGCGTATTTTTTCTTTGCACCTGCTTGTTTTGTCCTCTTGCTTACAAATATTGCCCTTTTATAAAAATCTTCTAATTCCAGCTCCATTATTCCTGGCATTTTGGCATTAAGCTCTTTCAAAAAATCCAAAACCTCTTTCTTGCCCTTTTCTCCTTGTAAAAAACTAACACTGTCTGTATCTGCATATGTAACTCTATACCCTTCTTTCTTTACTTTTTCTATTACCTCTAAAATATTTTTTCTTGCCAAAGCAGCAGTTGCAGCAGCAGCCTGCCTGCAGTAATATCTTGCTCCAAAAAATCCCTGATAACCATAAGACGCATTTGCCAAAAGTTTATAGGCATTGCTTCTTGCCTTTAACAAAGCAGTAGAATTTTTCTTGTATTCTGCCTTGTATTTTTTCCTGAAGCCAATGATTTCTTCCAGCATTGCAGGAAAAAAACCTTTATCCCCGCTGAAATAAGCCTTGCCGTCTTCTCCCAAATCAACTTCAGTAAATCCTTTTTCTTTTTTCTCTGAAAAAGTGGCAAGTGAGAGGTTGTAAGTCACAGTAACACTTGCGTACATGCTTGTAAAGTCAAGCATAACAATATTTTCATACAATCCAGGCTCTGGCTGCAACACAAAAGCTCCTGCATATTTTCCTTTTGCCCTTCTTTTCTCTATCTCATCATGCAAAGGCCTTTTTTCTGCTATTTCATTGAACTTCTCAAGATTATGCAAAATATAGTTTTCGACATTCGCAGCCATCCTGTCCCTTGCTACGTCAAACAAAGGCTCTTGCATTATTCTTGAAAATTCCTGCATGTCGTTCCAGCTCTTTTCAGCAAGCTTCCAAGTAAGCAAAGCATCCTGCAGATTATAAGCAAAAAAATCTTTCCAATCTTTGTCTTTCATCTTGCCAAGCTTTGAGAAGTCAAACTCTTTTTTCTTTTCTCCAAGCAGCTCGCCAGCAACCTCATCCAATGAAAGAGTTTCTGACTGCAAATATTGTGAATAAGCAGTCTCAATGAAACGAAATAAGTCAATATGGACAATCCCAAGCATTTTTCCAGAAGTTATTCTTCCTCGTGCAAAAGTTGGCTGTTTTCCATCAAGCCCTAGGCTAAGCTTGACTTTGTTTTTCTCTGCCCTTGCTCTTAAATATGGCAGGTCAAATCCGTCTGAAAAATATCCAACAAGCATGTCTGTATTATACTGCTTAACATACTCAACAAATTTCTCGAGCATTTCTGCCTCATTTTTAAAGCATTCAACAAAGTCCTGTTTTACACTGCAGTTTTTCCATGTAAGGACTTTTTTATAAACTCCAGGTTCTTTTGAACTGGAGTTCCCAGAAATCCCAGATTTATGAGGATTCTGCCCGTACAAAGAAATCATTAAAATCTCGCCTTTTCCAATCTCAAACTCTTCTGCCTCAATGTCAAATGCAAGCGTTCTCGGCTTAAAATCATGCTGTTCCTCTGCTTTCAATTTTTCAATTTTCTCTGCCTTAACGCATATATCAACTTCTAATCCAGCATCTATTCCATCAAATTCCTCACTATTATTAAGCACCTCTCCAGAAACCTTATACCAATTCAAAGGCAAAACTTTCTTGTCCATTATATACCTAGAAACCAAGGGGATATCATACTCTCTTCTCTTTTCAATTTCAGGCAAGTCTAGCTTATCTGCGAGAGCATGCCCGTCTTTGTAGTTTGTTATGAATATTTTAACAGCTTTGACAGGCTTGCCAAGGAACTTTTTGTCATGCAGTTCTGTCTTAAGAACTTTTGTAATCCTTGATTCAGACTCTACTTTAAGATTTTCAATAATTCTCCTTATATTTTCTATTTTCTTCTCAAAAAGCCCTTCTTTTAATATAGCCCAAAAAAAAGGCTTAAAGCTGTCAATCACACAAACTCGCTTGCCTTTCTCGTCCCTGCCTATAATAAGCACATAATTTTGTCCGTGCCAGTCAAAATAATCATAATCTATAGGTATAAACTCAAGTTCCATAAACCCTCAAAAGTAAAAGCATTAAATAAACTTCCCCTTTCTTTATATGTCACTACCAAGTAGTTAATAATAGAAAGCTTTATATACCCAAATGAATACTATAATATATGGTTAATCAAAAGCAAAAAGCAAGGATGATGGACTATCTTGTAGCGAGTTTAGAAGATTCTGTCCCAAAAATCCAGCCAGCAAGAAATCAAGTTATTAACGGCTTGGAAGCAGATTGTATTCTTGTTGGTAATGAAGGAGTTGTCTTGCTTGTTGACAAAACATTCGGAAATGATTCTTTTAGAAGAATATGGATAGGAGCATCCAGTCAATTTGGAAATAATATTGGGATTGTATTCTATAAAGACGGACAAACTTTCTTTAGAAGCGCTGCACCAGACAAATTTTTCAAAAAATCAAAAGGCCTCAGCCTAAAAGGTTATTCAAACGAAGATATGCAAAGAATGATAACAACCAGGCCTGAAGAAGCACTGGCAATTGGAAGAAGAGAATGGTTACAATATTTTCAGCCAGAATCAGAAAGATTGCAAGAAGGTGTAGTCTCATTCAAATTCAGCCCTGTAACATTTGATTACAGCCATATCGATAGAACCGTTCAATTTAGGCCAGAAGATAGAAAGTCTGCCAAACTATATGTCTGGAGAGAAAAAAGAGAGCATTCAAACTCATTGGAATTAAAAGAGGGGTATTTAATCAACAGTGCAAGAACAATAAACCTTGCTGCTTTAACTCCTGATGAAAAAGCAATTTACGACAGGATTCACAGACTACCTACAATGCCTTCAGGCAAAAGAGAAACTGCAGAAGAAAGTTTATGCATAGCAATGGAAAACCTTCCAGAAAACCACCCGATTATAAGAGAATATCAACGAGTGAGAGGAAAATAAAATGACAAGCCAAACAACTCAAACTCTAAAATTTAACAACAATGCATCTCAGGTAATGTTCATAGGAAATAGGGATTTAGCAGACGTAATTGCCCAAGACGAAAGAGAGCTTGCAGAAATAGGCGGAAGTTTTGAAGCAATCGCAGACAGAATGGAAGAGTTAGTAAATTATGCAAGAGGAAAAGGTTGGATTCTCAGACATGAAGAACTGCACGAATGGATAGCCCCTCTTGTCGAAAGATTTAAAAGAGAATATGGAGGTTGGGATGGATTTGACCCTAAAAAAAATCCCAAAGCATGGAAAAAATATATGCAAGAATGGGCAGAAAGAATGTCCCAGCATCCAAAAACAAAGTACGATAGCAAGGTTTCTGTTCTGCAAATAGTTGGAACAAGAGGCTTTCAAGAATGCCCATTTGAAGGTTGCAAGCAAGCATGCTGGAACGAGGAAGTTGAAATATATAATTCAAGAACAAGAAGAGGAATAACAATTAACAGAGGAACAGTCCATTTAGCAAGAACCCATCATTTGCTTGAAAAAGGCAACGAGTATGGTATAACTGCAAGAGAATTTTACAAAAGTTTCATGCCTGGCAACACAGAAGTAAAACCCAATTCTCGTTAATTTTATTAACCTCATTCTCCACTTATATGCATGGGCTTGCAAATATCAGAAATAGTGCCAAGAAAAGCAATTCAGTTTGGAGATTTGAAAGGCAAAGTCATAGCAGTAGATGCAAGCAATATAATCTACCAGTTTTTATCAACAATCCGCCAGCCTGATGGCACTCCTCTTCAAGACAAACAAGGCAGAATAACAAGCCATCTTTCTGGCCTGTTCTACAGAAACATTAGTCTTTTGCAAGAAGGCCTCAAGCTAGTTTATGTTTTTGATGGCGAGATGCCTGAGTTAAAGAAAAGGACAATTGAAAAACGTCTTGAAACAAAAGCAGAAGCACAAGCCAAGTATAAAACTGCAGCAAGTGAAGAAGATATAGAGGCAATGAAAAAATACTCACAACAGCTTGCAAGACTTACGCCAGAAATAAAGCAAGAAAGCAAAGAGTTGCTTGAAGCAATGGGAATTCAATGTGTCCAGGCCCCTAGCGAGGCAGAAGCTCAAGCAGCATATATGGCAAAAAAACATCTTGCCTGGGCATCAGCAAGCCAGGACTACGACAGCCTTGTGTTTGGAACTCCAAGGCTTATTCAAAATCTTACTCTTGCAAGAAAGCGAAAAACACCAAGTGGCTTTGTTTACATTTCTCCAGAACTAATAGAGCTTGAGCATGTTCTAAACTCTCTGCAGTTAAACCTCGACCAGCTTATTTGTCTTGCAATCCTCTGCGGAACTGATTACAATCCTGGCGGTGTAAAAGGCATTGGCCCAAAAAAAGCTCTTGAACTTGTAAGAAGGCTGAAAGAGCCCTACTTAATTTTTCAAAGCGTTGAGGACAAAATAAAAAAACAAGAGGAAGAAGGCAGAGGCTTCAACTGGCAGGAAATCTTTCCCTTGTTCAAGCAGCCAAATGTAAAAGACATAGAAGTCAAATTCCCAAAGCTTGATGAAAACAAAGTCATGGAAATCCTTCTTGAAAGAGATTTTTCAGCCGAGAGGATAAATTCTGCCTTGGATAAATTAAAAGAAGCCAAAGAACAGCAAAAACAAAAGACATTGTTTTAATTATTTATTAATCTTAATTAATTTGAATACCTGTTAGCCAATTAATGTTACATAATTCGCCACAATTTCCTTTTTTATTAATTCTGGATTTTATCTTAGGCAATAGAAATAAGGGCAAATATTTAAAAGAAGTTATACTATTATTGTAGTATGAAAAGAGGATTGTCATTAATTGTTCTGGCTTTATTGTTAATTCCAGTCATAGCCCTTGCCCAAGACCAAATCCCAACAGGCTCGTCAAATATAACAAGTACTGAAAGAATTACTCCGTTTTTGGAAAAAGATGTCGAAATCCCGGAAGGCTTGGAATTGTTTGCAAGAGTCTTTCTCGGAGTAAAGCCCGAGCAGCCTATAACCTGGCCAGAGCTTTCTATATTAATTGCGTGTTTCTTGATTTTCTTTTTTGTTTTCAAAGATGTAATGGACATGATTCCATTTTTTGAAACAAAGGCAAGAGCAATAGTCGGAGCATTTATTGTTGTTTCTTTAGTTGGCATTTCTGGCGGATTTATGCTTTTAATGAGTTTTTTAATAGACTTAGGCAGTTTGTTTGGCTTCCTGACAGCCCATCCTCTGCTGACTTTATTTTTTGTGTTTATCATCCTGCTTGTTATAATGTTCCTGTCAATGACTGTCTTAAAGGTTATCAAGCGTAAAATAAGTTTGGAAATAGCAGAAGCAGAAGGAGAAGAAGAAGGCATGATGAAAAGATCATTAAGGACGCTTAAAAAAATTTGGGGGTTAGAAGCCTAGTAATAAAAATTTGATTCAAATAGATTTAGTCCTTTTCTCCTCTTTTTCTTCCTTTCTCGCGCCTTTCTTCTTTTTCCTTAAGCTCACGGAATTCCTGTTTTTCTTTTTCCTCTTTTCTTTCTTTAAAATACTTTGAGCCTATTCCAGAAATAAAATGCAGAAGGACAAAGAAAAATATAACTGCCCCAACTAGCAAGACTCTCTGCCAGGCAGCTTCTCTTGCCCATATCAATGTGCCTGCAAAATTAACTATGTTTGCAAAAACCTTGAATTGCGCAAGGACTATGGCAAGGGCAGCAGATATTCCCAATGAAGATGAGTTTGAAAGAAAGCTATAGCTCTTTATTAAGTTGCCAGCATCAACCCAAAACACAAACCACAATGCAATAACACAAAGCAAAGTAATAGAAAGCGAGTAAGGCATTCCAAACAAAATCCTGAAAATAAAGCTTATTTTTGTGAAAAACCAGTCAATTCCCGAGATTACTGGATTCTTTAACATAGCCTCCCGAAATCTTACTCCAAGCATTTGCCATTCAGTTATATTCCTATACTGCTCAATTCTCTGTTGCTGCTCTAAAAGTTTCTCAGGCGTAAGATGGCTTGGCACTCCGGGCACTTCTTGTGCAGAAACAATCACAACTTGCAAAGCCAAAGGCAGGACAAACAATCCAAATAAAAAAATCAGCGTCAAACTCTTTTTCATAAAAACTTTAAGATTAAGATATTTAAAAATTCTTCGCGCAGTTTTTTAACCTTTAATTATCCAGTTAAAGATTGTTAACAGTTAATTAAGATTGATAAAAATTAAGGTTATATTTATTTAACCCTTTTTATTCCTACTAAACCCGCATCTGGCTTATAACCTAAGGCTTTATTCAATTTTTTAATCTCATTAATTAAACCAGTATTAGACATCCCAGCATTTCCTGCCACTGTTGCCTCTCCTATTAATCTTAATCTTAAAGCATCTTGGCTTTCTACACCTGTTCTTTCAGCTTCTTCTGCCCCTGTTTTTCTTTTCTCTTTTCTCAAATACTCCCAAACCCGGTTCTCTATAAAAAACCATACAAGTAGGCACACAGCAGTCACAAGGTAAATAATGCGCAGATTAGACTCTTTTAAATATCTCGCCCATTTAACCAAAACATAAATACCAAAGCCAACCAACAAAAACCTGTTAATCCATTTTGCATAAACAACATATTCGGCGCCATTATCCCTCATTACTTCCATGAATTTAAATGTAAAAACTACTATTATTACAAAAGGAACAACAGAAGTGAGCATAACCCCCATTGCTTCATAAGTAACAAGAAGGGCCCCTATATCTTCAAGTGGAACAAATAAAAATGCAGGTACAGCAACAACAATTGAAATTGCCCATTTGACAGTATCGCTTTCAGGCATAAAAGGCAAAAAAGTAGCAATAGAATAAACAAGCATAGCAACCAAAGCTATAAGGAGTATTTTAGCAACAATAATATTCTCAAAAAATCCGCCAATAGGCCCAAAAAAGATTTCAAAAATCTCAACAAATATTCCCTTTTCTTGCGCACTTACAACACTAATCATTAAAGGCAAGATGAATAACCCCAAAAATAAGAGCATAATCCACTTCTTTTTTTCCATATTTCCCTTAATAAAATCTTATTTATAAACATTTCGCCATTTCAATATATTCGATGAAATTTGTTGATTTTTCAGCATTAATGCTTATTTTTTCCTTTCAATCCCGATTTCATGCTAAGCCCAAATCTTTCTT
>Ga0172365_10001240_pt1 | contig 18284 bp, 25 predicted proteins | sample LakKivSesite48cm_FD_114535 | JGI IMG/M metagenome (GOLD analysis project Ga0172365, IMG submission 114535) | Sediment microbial communities from Lake Kivu, Rwanda - Sediment site 48cm | ecosystem: Environmental > Aquatic > Freshwater > Lake > Sediment | place: Rwanda: Western Province, Lake... | reverse complement strand
TACTGGTAGAAACTTAGCGATAATCAAGCATATAAGTTTAAAACGTGTAACCTAAAGAAATAAAAATTCTGATATTTCACTTAATTGTGAAACTACTGTAGGAACTACAGAAAGTAACGCTTGTAAAGATATGAGAGTGTAAATCTTTAAAATCCCAAAGGGATTTTAAAGTAGTCTCAGTTCAAGAATCCCCTACCCTTGTGGTAGGGGAAGTTCAAAGTCAGCAGAAACAGATGTGATGCGGTCTATTTTGAGTTTCTCGCCATTGATTGTGAGAACTCCACCCATCGCTTCCATAAGGTCTGAATTTCTGGTTTTGGTAGCCATACTACGGGCCATTAACGTCAATCAAATCCCACCGCGTTTTTTCCCTTTCCTCCGGCGGTCGCAACTCAATCTCTTTTACATCGTCGCGGTTTATTTTCACAATTCCTTCTATTCGGTAAACATGTTTCAAATGATCGTACATCACCTTAATTAATCGGCAGGAATGACTTCGAACGGCGAGGTCTTCAAAATGAATAGTGGCTGGTACGTCTAGGTCTTTAGACCCCGTGAATATGGCTCCCCGGCGCGGCTCGTCACAGTAAGAGCCAACAACTTTCAAAAACTCATTTACGTCTATCCAGAAAATGTAGGTGACTTGTAATCGCTCGATTTCGATACGGATAGAGCTAAAACCCAATATCGGAGTCTGATTAATCCGATTGATTCGCCTCGGGAAGTACACGTGGAGTTTCATGCTCTGTTTCTTTTAATAATCTCACCAGAACATCACCGTGGCATGGTGTATCCGGATATTTAGGATTTTTACACCAGCATCCTAAAACCTTGCCACGGAGCTCTTCAAGCGATTGCATTAATATCGGATTTTTTCTGACATAATCCTCGTATTTTGCAATGACCTCTTCGCGCGTTCCATCTTTACCAATAGTATATGGGTTTGCCCATTTGCTTTGAGGGAACATGGCAGATTTTCGGCCAATGTAGATGTCATGTAACTCATACATGACATGAACTACCTTTGTTTCGTCCATTGAATACCTATTGTGAAATTTCAATACATTTCCATGTCGATCTTTTAGTTACGGTTTGAAAAAAACGTTTTCCACACTTAAATCCTGAGTGATTTAACATCCTAAATGGAATTTGTATCCTTCCGTCACTGTGGACTAACAAAGAAAATACGGCAGAAGCTGGAATGCCTCTTGATACAATAAAATTGCCTGGCATCGGGAATAAATCTACCTTGTCTCCAGGCGCCAACCCTATTTTTTCAACTTTTGATTTAGAGATTGATAATCTTTTCAATGATTTATTCATCTATCAAACCAGCTTCGACCAAAAACTTACTCGCTCCCGTTTTCCACGGCCTCATTCCTCTATCTTTGGTAAACTGAGTACGCCAGTTGCAATAACTCATGTACAGTTTCTTTTTCGCACGGGTAATGCCTACGTAGCAAAGCCGCCGTTCTCCCTCGTCGCCTTCTTCATCTTCCTGCAATGCCAGGACGTGCGGGAGAATGTTCTTTTCAACGCCAACCATGAAAACAGTTCCGAATTCCAGCCCCTTGGCGGCGTGGAGAGTCATCAGCGTTACCGCATCATCTTTCACCTCTTTGTCGGAGGACGTTATAAGACACACCATCTGCAAAAATTGCTCGACGCTCTTGCCGTTTTTGGTATATTGACCGACCGACTCAATCATCTGGTGAACATTCTCAATACGGTCACGAGCATCATCAGGGAATTGTTTCGTCAACAAATCCTCCACTTCGAACTTATTAATAAGGGTCGTAAGGCAATCGGCGGGCGAGGACATGCCTTTGATGGACTGAAACGTCGTCTGCATCTTTTCGCAGGCTTTTTTGACAGCGACGTAGTTTGTCCTCTGGACCATTCTCCCGGATGCCTCTAAAAGGTCCACATTTTCTTCCTGGGCGATGTTCTCGACACGACCGACGTTGACATCGCCAAGTCCTTTTAAGAGCCCACAGACCCTATGGAACGCCACGCCGTCTTTGGGATTGACGTAAAATTTCATTAAAGCCAGACAGTCGCGGATTTCCTTGCGGTCGTAGAAACTTCTGGAACCAACTACCTCATATTGTATCCCTTTCCGCGAAAGCGATTGTTCGATAGGATCGCTCATTTTGTTCATCCGATAGAGTATAACGATATCTCTGGGACTTTGACCGGCCTTTATGTGCTGTTGAATTTGGTAAGCCACCCAATCCGCTTCTTGGTATTGGTCCTGAAAATCCAGAACCTTGACTTTATCGCCAGGCGCGTTGGGGGTAACAAAATCGCCACCCAAAAAGCTCGCATTAAACCGTATCAACTTGTCGGCAGGCTCAATAATCTGCGGAGTGGAGCGGTAGTTATCAGAAAGGTGGATTTGTTTACAGCCGGTATGGTTGTCCATGAAATCACGGATGTTCTGCCATCGAGCTCCCCGAAAGCCAAAAATACTTTGATTCACATCCCCCACGACAAACACGTTTTTATGCTTACCAGAGAAAAGATCAACAAGGTGAAATTGAATTTTGTTCGTATCCTGGAACTCATCCACCTGTACGTATCGAAACTTGTTTTGGATACGTTCTCGGGATTCGGTATGGGTTTCCATCAGCCGCACCACTTCCGACAGAAGACCGCTGAAGTCAAGCATGTTGTTTTTACGAATGGACTCGATATAAGCTTTCCCAAGGTTGATTTCTTCGGGACTTAATTCAGTTTCTTCTTCCCAAAAGTCATCTTTTTTCATGTTCTCACGAAAATCGTTGACGGCTTTTGCGATTTTCCAGACCTTGCCGCGAGTAAGCTCCAACGCCGCTTTTCGCCCCAGTTGAGAGATTAGGTCACTCTGGTCGTCCGAATCGAGAATGGTAAACTTGTCGGAATATCCGATGTGATGTCCCAGTTTACGAAGAAGAAGCGAGCATAGGGCATGGAACGTTCCAATAAAAAAGGCGGGAGTATCGATGTTGAGCCGCTTACAAATGCGTTCCTTCATTTCATTGGCGGCTTTGTTAGTGAACGTAATACAGAGCAGACCCTTGGGGTCAATACCTCTTTCGATAAGACGAACCGTTCGTTCCACTAGAACATAGGTTTTGCCGGATCCTGGGACGCTTGTTACCATGCAGTAACCGTCCACGTGATCGACGGCTTCACGTTGGAATTCATTCAACGACATTCTGCGTCATTCCTTATTTTTAACTATTCTTCATCCGCACAGATTGTATCAGCAACCGTCACTAAACGCAACAGAAAATCATCTTCAAGTTCGCCCATATGTTCCACCAGCATCATCCCCGATTTGGTCATGATTTGAAGATGGGGAAGAGCCTGAACGGCGTGTTTGTCGCACTCGTTTTGATTTTCGGGAGCCATTGCGTCCACATAGGTAAAAGTTACATTGGCGTTCTTTAACGTGGACATCATGCGTAAGCAATGCTTGCACTTATTGCTACCGAAAATCCTGATGATCATTTCTTTTCATTTTTAAGCTTTTGGCTTACCTCATAAAAGGGGTACTGGTCTATCAAATCGTGAGCTTCCCGGAGGTCGCTCAGTCCGAGTTTTTTGAACTTACCCGGCTCGTACTTCTTCGTCTTTCCATCTACCACGATGTTGATACTTTTCCCTTTAATCTGTTCACAGAAAAAAGAAATCTCCTCGGGTTTCAGGGCTTGGGGAATACCGATGGCCTGTCCAAGATCACGACCGGGCCACGCAATAACCATGCTTTGGCCGGTCTCTGTATCCTCGATTTCCCATTGAACCAAATCAAGCTTCGCGTCGTAGTCGGTGTCTTTAACCAGAACTTTTCTTGGCGTGTTTGTCGTTTCCTGACTCATTGAACTCACCTACCATTTTGTTTACGTTGGCTCGGAAGGCATTCACTAACGCTTGTATGGACTGCTCTTTTCTTGTTAAATCAATGGATGACCCGAGCATTCTCATTCTACTCAAGTCCTCCATTATTTCCTTCGGCATTATCGCCAATAAAATATGATCATGGTAAGTACGGTAGGAACCGTCGTAGGAATCGTTGATGTGCTCACGCTTCACGCCAAACTCATGTTCTAGCTCCGAAATCTGGTCCCACCACCGCTGAGTATCCTTAGTTGTTACGGTTGTACCATTGATGGTCTGACAGAGCTTGCATTGTTCGCGGATCACCGCCAGTGGATTGCCCTTCATCGCCTCTTTGAACCGGCGGTATCGTGGATTGAATTCCTCGTCGGGGGTGATACCGTAGATTCGGCAATTGTAGCAACGAGCCTTGTGGATTTGGCACTTGAATGAGTCCCTGTCCCAGAAAATGCACCCTTTCGTTGGCATACGAGACAGGTAAAGACGGATGCACTTTTCCACCAACCCGGCAATCTGGTCTACCGTCCAAGTGCGGAGAATGTATCCCCAGGCATTTTGGAACTCAACCAAAAGTACCTGCGGAGACTGATGCTCGCAGCACCAGGATTTGCATGTGGGAAGATTTTCCAAACACCCTTTGGTGTCTGGAATGGATTGGTAAATCTGCGTCAGTCGAGGTATCAGTTTTCTAAGAAGCTTTTTGCGGGTCATTTCCTGTATCCAAAGCGTCCATGTCATTTTGAGACAAAGGTATGCCATCCGTCACCGGAACATCATCTTTGGGTTTGTCTAGGGAGGTAATCTTCAAAATTCTCATATCCGCGTTTTCCCTCTGAACGCAATCTGGAACTTTGCCAATTTTTTGCCAGGTATCCAGTAGCTCGTTTAGTTCGTCTTTCTTTACTACCGGCTTCGTCTCCACTACTCGGTCATACTCGTTCTCCGCTTTGAGAACTTCAAGGAGTTTGGTCGGGTCGAGAACCTTCCACGTGGCTTTCTTGGGCTGGATATTCAACCGGCAGACACCGGGAAATTTTCGAGAGGTGGCATTCAGTTTCTCCATCGTAGCCACGATGACCGATTTGAAGAACTCAATTCGCTTTTCGTTTTTCTCAATCGCCTCGTCGATAGGGACGGCACGATTCTTTTTGAAAGACTTGTAGTAGTCGATTTCCTGCTCAAACTTCCGAATAAGTGCCACAATGTCCGGCATCATAAACTCGTCACTGAGAGGAACAATTTTTCCTGCCTCTAGTAGTTCATACATCTCTTTTTTACTAAAAATGAGATCGCCGTCGTCCAGAGGTGAAGTGTCCATTATTGGTCCCCCATTTCGTTTTTGATTAGCGCCTTCACGATGTCTTCTTTTGACGTTAGTCCCACAAATCGGGCAACTTCGTTCCCCGATTTATAGATCAGAATAACGGGAACCGCCATAATCCGAAGATCGCGAGCAACTTCCCATTCTTCTATACCGTCGATGTCGATGATCGTGATATCGGGGCGTTCCGATTGGATGGACGCGAGAACAGGAGACATGGCCCTGCAGGGCGGGCACCCGTCTCTGTAAAATTTAACGATCTTAATTCCTTCACCAACAAGTTCTTTGTAGGCAGTTTTATCCACGCAAAATCCTCCTTCAGCAAATTGTGGTATTATTCGGTCTCGCCTTCTGGCCGGACAATCAGGATGATACCAGTTTTTTCAACTCCGTCAAAATCAACGTTCGTGTAGTCGCCGTCAAGAATAAGGTTGATGTGACCTTCTTCTTTGACGATTTCGCGCTTGGTGTTAATCCACGCTTTAATGGCATGGTTAACAGAGCCCGCGCCTACACACCGAAATTTGGCGAGTCCATGTTTCTTGTAAACTTGGAAGAGGGCATTGGAGAGTTTCTTTACGTATTCTTTGTTCAATCGCTTGTCGTTCTGCGTCCCTTTTACCAGCAATAGGGTCTCATCAACCTCCGTGTTTGGCCTTGAAGCTCGCGGAGCTGATGCTACCTCGTCAACTTCCCTGTTATTCCTCTGTTCTTCATTTTGATTCATGATCTTACTCCTAAACATTTTTTTGTGTAACAGTTTACTACTGTTCTACCTATGATGTATATCGTAACAATAATCACTTTAGGTTTAGGAACTCTTTATTTTTCATACGCCACCATAGAATTTCTCTCGTTTTTCCGCCAAAGCGGGATCCTTCCAAATGGGATTCGTATGACAATGCTTCTCAAAATCACATCCTCTGCACTCGTAGGCCTCCTGATCGTCGGGCTTCGGAGGAGGTAGTCGCGGCGGATCGATCATGCCATTCATCAGTTTTGCCTGCTCTCGAATTTTCTGGAACAGTTCTTCATTTCGATCCACCTTAAACAGCATACGGTCGCAGTTGTTTTTGTTTTCATAGATAATGATGCCGTACTCGCAATCCAGCAGATGCACATAAATCGTCAACTGGATGACGTACTCAGGATGCGGCCCAATTTTCTTGCACTGGAAATTGAACTGTTGGTCTTTGGCTGATTTCATGTCGATGACAATGGGCTTCTCCGGGAGGAGTTCAATGTTGAACGTCTTGCGCACTTCTCCAAAAACATCTGGCGTAATACCTGAAAAATCTAGAATGGCATCGCAGTGACCGACGAAATTCATCTCTTCGTCACGCACCGCAGCTTCAAGATATTTGAAGTTCCGACACCCGCAAACACATTGTTTAGGTTTGAAGATTCCCTGCTTCGAGTTCTCGCCGAAAATCCTACTTTCAAATTTTGGCTTTAAAAAAAACTCCGCCGCGAGTTCTTTCGTCAAATCTTTCGTCAGTTCACCCTTCTCGTTAAAAAGTAGACAGAACGTGTTGCGACATTTCCAGTTTCCACGAAGGATGCCCATGTCTTCGAAATATCCCGCCCACCGCGCGTGCATGGCATGTCCGTTGTCCAAAACCATCAGCGATTGACTGGTGCGGGGTTTCTGGTCCGCTGCAACAAGTCCCATCTGTGCATATCGCTTGAACTGCTGTGCTCGGAGACATTTTCCCCACTCCGAAGGATGATAGCTGTAGTATTTCCGTTCGTACTTGTCATTGGCGTATTTCCATCGTCGGTACGTATCAATAACGCCCTCAATGGATGCGATTTCAGGAGGAACGTAGGTAGGGGCCATCTTTCACCTTTCTAGGCAAACAAATCTTCTGCCTTGTTTCTTGATTGTTGTAACAGCCGAATGAATCCAACGCGACCGTATTTTATCACGTAATCATCAGGGTCCATTTTAGGCGGGAGAACGACAGTAATAAATTTTAGCTGTTCGAGCGCCATGCCGTATTTCTGAAACATGCTTTTGGCTCGTTCGACGGTTTTCTGACCACTTATATCACTATCCAAAACCAAATAAATTTCCGAGCAATATCGCGACAGAAGGGCAGCCTGGTAAATGCTGAAGGCACTTCCGCAAATGCCGACCGTGACGTTTATGCCGAAGCTGTGGAGACAGATAACGTCAAATTCGCCTTCAACCAGGACCGCCTTCCCAAATTTGATCATGTTGTGCTTGGCAAGATGAAGTCCATATAAATAATACCCCTTCTCGAACGACTCGTGCCAGAATCGAGAAGGGTGGTCTTTATCTTGAAAGCGCGTAGAAAGAGCTACCGCCGTACCATAGGGGTTGTATATGGGCGTAATGATTCGTCCCGCGAGTTGGTGGCCCGCACCTTGAGGACAGAAACCGACATGGAAGGCATCAATGGCCTCATCGGAAAACCCACGTTCGTTTCGTAAGTAGTCAAGGGTTGAAGCACCTTCCTCAGATTTCAAGGTCTTCATTGCCAGGGGAATTATCCTTGCCCTTTCGACCTCGGTGAACCTTTCCTGATACGTTATCCGCATCTTTCTTCTCGTCTTCTTTTACAGCGTCTTTTACGTCATCTTCCTTAGCGTCTTTTGGCTTTCGAGCCAGTGACTTCTTGTACTCGTCTGCGTCGAATTGGTACATCTCAGGCGGCATCACGGTGTTGCTTTCTTTCGCCTTGCCTTTGATGTCCTCAACCAAATTCAAAATCATGCTCTTTTCTTTCAGGTGGTCGATGAATGCTCTGCGTCCTGTCACTTTCACGTCGCCCCATTTGAAAACTTTTTCGCGAACCGTAATCAATTTGATCTGACGACCGAAATCGAAGGCGATTTCCTCAATACCTGGGAAGTACGGCTCGTAATAGATGGGGATGAGAATGGGATCGCCGCGATACGGCTTCCCGAACCTGTTCTTCACAAGCCGGACGTAGGACTTTCCTCCAATCAGGACATCCTCGCCGTCCTCGTCCTGGATATAAATGTCCGCTTCGGTGCTTTTCTGTCGCGTCAGCTTCATCTTCAGCGAGTCGTTGTGCTTTAAGCTATGACCACCTGGACTGGTGTCCCGGTCGCCGTAGGTCTGGTTCATCTTCTCACGAAGCTGGTTAATCAGAAGTACAAGCGTCTGGAATGAGTCAGCGTAGGTCGCAATTTTGCCTATGTTATCGCCCAAAAGATGAGCAAGCGTTCCCATGAGCTTCTGTTCGGCACTTGACTCCATCCGCTTCTGAGGAACCAAATTGGCAACGGAGTCGAGAATAACAACATCGACGTTAGCCTGACAGGCTTTCACAATGTTGTCGATAACATCTTCTGCGTGAAACGGTTTGCTTGGGTCTTTCCGGTTGATCATGTCGGCATAAATCATGAACCGACGATCACAACCGTTGATATCCGCCAGCGCGGGCGAGAAAGAATGTTCGGTGTCAATCCACATTACTTTGTAGCCTTTGCGCTGGGCGAATCCTGCAACCCGATAGGCGAGAGAGGATTTACCGCTACCCTCTTCGCCAAAAAATTCGACGATTTTGCCCAAGGGGAGACCCAAAGATTTCTTTGGGTCGTACCCCTCAAGCTCAGTCAGGTCAATGGTACTGGGGTCTCGACCAAAGTGTATCGCAAAATCCAGGTTAAAATGTCCAGTCGGAATGCAATCCTTGTACTGAACATCCGCACCGAGTCTTGCAAATCCACCCAAGTGTTTGAGAGCCGCTTCAAAATCTGCCTTAGAAGGCCCATTCTTGCTCATTACCACTGTCCTTTCTTTCAATTCACGCTCCATTAAAGAGCAATGGATTGAACTCTTAGAAGTTCAAATCGTCGGCTGCAGCCTCAGGCGGGGCAGCTTTACCCTGCTCGGTCGCAGTTTCCTGAGGAGCGCTAGCACTATTGCTAGAGCTGACAGGAGCCGCGCCGTAGAGCCGGTTTTCGATTTCTTCGGAGGTATGCGGCTTGAAATACGTCTCAATACCGTTCTCGCCGATTTCTTCGCGGATTTTCGCCCGCTGCTCTTCATTGAGAGGCGTGGCTTCGAGCGCCGTGGTCTTGTACTTGGTCATCAGGCCGGTGCCCGTGACTTTGATGGACCAGTCGAACCCGTCTTTTCCGCCGGGGTCTTTACCCATATCATTGAACCACTCGCCGAAGTCTTTGAACACGCACCGCGGCCCTTCCATGACTTTCAATCGCCGATCCCGGCGATCAATGACGAACATACCGTATCGCAGGGTCGGCTTCAAGTCCTTGTGCTTCGCGGCGACTGGGCAGGTTTTCGGGTCAGCGCAGATGGCTGTCCGAAGTCTGCCAGCCTGGTCGCGAACGAAGTACTTCCACACCTCCACAGGCCGAAGGATCGGGCGTACACGGTAGGAATTCCCGCTCTTCAGGTTGAGGAACGGGATCTTTCCATCCAGTGCCGGGTTCTCCGACGTGATTTGGCTCCACTCCAACATCGTTCCAGAATTTGCCATACTAGTAACTCCTTAAAATAAAAACTAGAATTCGTTTAAAGCTCGTTTTTCGGTAATGTCGGACCAGCTACTCATTCGCCCCGTTTTCGATTCATGATTCGCCTGGATAGGCTGAGACGCTGCGGCACTCGCTGTATCCGACAACGCATCGAAGTCTTTGAGTGCAGATTCGTCAGTGGATTGAGTTCTCACTGCCGCATTCGACCGATTTACTTGATAGTCCGTTTTGTCAAACGCGAGTAAAGCAATCGTAAGTTTGCGACTGAGCACATCAAATGCCGTGTCAAGATTCTTCAGCGACAACTCGGTACTATGGTGCAGACTTTTCAATTCCGCAAGATAATACTCCGTATCGCCCATGTGCTCCAGAACAACGCCTTCTTGTTTGGCAATGGGTTTGGCGCAATGGACGCGAGCAAGAAGCCCCTGAAGCAACTGAGAGGCACGGTTCAAAAGTTGATACTGGCTGTTCACCTGCATCATAATGTAGGTCACCGTATCTCGCCACTTTTGGATGTCTTCCATCTTCGAGTGAATGGCCTTGGGATCGTAAACCGCCAAAGTCACATTCGTATTACTGCTTTCGCTAAGCGTCTGACGATATTTAGCAAAAGGCATATAGCCACTACTCATGATGTTCTCCATCATGCTTCGTTTGGCTTCGTAAAAGCTGTCATAAGTTGAACAGGGACAATCCAGCTTCCAACAAATCTTGCCATCCACAATGGTAATGCCGAATTTCTTGTTATAGATAACTTCACTGTCGTCGGTGATGGTAGGGTTCTTGAGCGCCTCAACCGTTTCTTCGTCCTCGTCTGTTTCGGAGGATTCTTCCTTCATTGGTGCGGTCTTTTCGAGCTGCTTAAAAATATCTACAGCCTCCCCAGCCGGTTTTTGTGCTTCCTCTGCAACAGTCTGTTTAGGAGATTCGAGTGATTCGGATACGTTCGACTCCGGCTGAGGGTTGGGAGATACAGCAACAGGGTCAGGTTTGGCGTTGGAGGGAGCAACCCAGGCCGATATCCTGGGAGGGTTGGGAGATACAGCAACAGGGTCAGGTTTGGCAGCTTCAACAAGTGGCACTTCTTTTTCCACCACTGGTTCGGCTTTTACTTCGACCTTCGTTTCTGTCACGGCGGGCTCGGGGCTTGTCGAATTTTTGATCGCGCCTGTAAACAGGGCATCAAATTCATCCAGATTACCCGATCTGGGTTTGGCTTCGTTCATCGGTGGATTGTCTCCCTTTGCTTCATCTTTGGTTTCAACAACTTCTTTCTGCGGTTCAACAGGAGGTTTTGCTTGTTTCAGAATATCTTCAACATTCTTCGGCAGCGAATCTTCTTTTGGTGGCACTTCTTTTCGAATGACGTTTGTTACCTTGAGTTCCACCGGAGTGACACCCGCCGTACTGATTGCTTCGTTCGCACTCTTTGACTTATCCTCGAAAGTCTCTGAGCCGACCACTTGGTCACTTTTGTCTGCTGTTACTTGGTAGTCGTTTGATTCCTCTTCGCCACCAGAAGTCCCTGCTTTGGGCAGGTCGAATAGAGTCCTTAACTCATCTATCACTTTTCCCATTGATTTCTGCCTCAATTATTTCAGATCGTCGAAGATATCTTTCAGATCGTCGAAGATATCGCCCTTACTTTGGGCAGTATTCGTTGAAGAGGCTGACTGTGGAACATAGCCCGGTTTTGAAGCGGGCGGGCCATCAAAACTCACGACCGTCGCTTTAATCTGCTTCAAGCCCAATGCGTCCGTCACGGAGGTGAAAGTCGTCTTAAAGTCTTCTACCAGCTCCGCCGTCAGCTTCTCACTTTTTTGCTTCTTTTCTTCTTCCGTGGTCCATTCAATAGTGTCCTCGGCTTCCACGTAAACATGGAGCGATTCGTACTGTTTTGTTTGAATGGTCCGTTCGATTCGTTTCCGTATCTGCGTCTTTTGTACTTGTTCGTTTGACATTCATTTGACCCTTAATTGTGATATGCATATTATACCATATCCGCAATCACAATTGGTGCAAAATCTGGAAAGTTTTTTACAGGCTCGCTAGTATATCCACAACTTCCACACCTTTTTGTGCCGCCAGCTTCAGGTCTTTTCTGATTTGGACGAACTCGCGGACAATCCGCTCTTTGGCGTTCCTTCCCTTGTCACCACGGAAGAACCCAGAGTCAATCAACGCTCCGACCACTTCCGCATCGACAACCGGCTGCGTCTTTGCCGCCAGTTCACTGATGTTGGCGTAGGGCTGATGCGCTTCTATTTCGTCGGCCGCCGCCCGGCCCACAGATTTAACCATCAGACTCGGGCGAATTTCGGTCTTCGGGATACCGACCGAGGGGTCTTTCTTTTTGACAATGGTGTATCGTGCCTTACAGGTGTTCATACTGCGTGGCGAGAAAGCAATGCCCATGTTCCGAGCGAAGTCATGTTCAAACTCAATAACCTTATCATGATGAGCCCGCTCCGTCTCAACGTTCAGCAACGAGCAGATGAACTCGTCGGGGAAATTCGATTTTAGGTATGCCGTGATATACGATAGGTAGGCATATGCACAGGCATGGCTGTTTTTTGCCACAATACCTTTGGAAAAAATTCGTGTATCTTCTGGCGAATAAACCTTGTAATTGTGATGATCGGACTTCATGGTCAAGTTATATGTCTTTCGTACCCCTAGAGACCTGACCGATTTAACTTTGCACTTTTTCATATTTCCGCTCCAAATATAAATCACCTTTAAACTTGTATATCCATTCGAAAAACCTACACATATCTTTTCGACCGCCAAGAATCCTCAAATTAAAGAAACCCTTTTTGTACTTTTGTCTATTAGCGGCTTTCCAATTGTTCTTAAATCCATTTTTTCTAAGACACTCTGAAAGTTGCACTATAAATTTTCTCGAAGCCGTCCCGAATTGACAGAATGGATAACCATCGTTCCTGCGACCCAGAGTTCCGTCACCATCCCATATACCCCTACAAAAAGAAGACAGAAACTTTGGATGTATTTTGTCCGTCAAGCTTATCACAAACGTCTTTTCCCTTATCACACCCAATTCTTTCAAATCTGCGGCAATCTTTTGCGAGTACACCATAAGTCTCGCCATGTCTTTCGCATTTGGAAGCTTTTTTCTCTTATGGGTGCAATCTATGTCCTTGACAGTAGTAGACGGACCCAGTAGCTTCGCAATTTTTTCCAGTATATATCGGAACGAATGTCAATTCATCCCCCACCACAAGGGTGGGGGTTTTCTTGACGGTTTCCTATAAAATTGCGTCTTCATTCATAGATTATCTCCAAATCGTTGTCCACTATGTATCTTAAAGTATGTTCTATCCCGTCAGAGCAATAGAATTTATGATCCATTGAAGCTCGTATTACAACCCCATTGTCCATTTCAACCTCGAAAACTTCTTTCTCGCCCGTTTCAAAAACATCCAAAAGCTGGTCATTAACCATCTCACCGTTAAGACAAGACTTAAGGTATACCTCCGGCCTGTTTGGATCGCCCATTATTGAAGCTTCGGTAGCAGAGAACATCTCGCAGGCTTTCTCAACAGTCATGAACTCTCCAGTTTTCTCGTCTTTAATCCTCATAGAACCGTCGAGACAAGCATTAAACCCGTAGCCTGCGAAGGGAACAATAAACTTTTCCCAGTACTGTTTTGCGACCTCTTCGGGCACTTCTTTTTTCTTGCATCCCTCGACGAACTGCTTTGCGAATTTGTCCATCAGGTATTGTTTCTTTTTCCCGATAGCTTTGATGACCACATAACCATCGGTAACACTAAAGCCCGCAAGGCTGTTACAGATTTGCATAATCTGTTCCTGGTAGACCAGGACACCATAAGTCCGCTTGAGATACTGCGTCACATGCGGTTCAATTTTCGGATGGAAGTAGTCTACCTTTTTCTCACCTTTTTTGCGGGCACAATATTCAGGAATGGACTCAAGAGGACCGGGACGGAACAACGAAATCGCAGCCATGATGTCATCGAACGAGTCTACGCCGATTTGTCTCATGGTGGATTGCATGGGGCGGCTTTCACATTGGAAAACGCCCGCCAAATTGCCCGTCCGGTAAAGGGCGAGCGTCTTTTCATCGTCCAACGGTAAATTCTCGATATCGATATCGATGTGCTCGTAATTCTGATTAATCATCTTCAACGTTTCTTTGATGACCGTCAAAGTGGCGATGGCCAGAATATCGAATTTGATCAACCCAACCGTTTCAAGGTCTTCATAAGCAAACTGAGTGGCGAAGTCGTTTTTTCGTGAGATACGAAGCGGTGCAATAGTATGCAGTGGCACATCGGAAATCACAACGCCCGATGCGTGGGTGGAAAAGCTTGATAGAATGCCCTCAATGTTCACACCATGCTTGAACAAATCGGGGAACTTGTTCATGTAGTGCCGGAAGTCTTTAATGAGCTTGTAGGCATCGCGGATGTTCTTCACTTCCTTCTCTTTCCCGTCCTCGTCCAGGACTTTGATTTTCGCCCCGCCGGGAATAGATTTAAGAACCTCTGTTACAGCAGCTTCGTTCTCACTGGTATAACTGTCTTTGCCTTTATGGAAAGCATTGGCTATATCCAACACTTTACCGACACGGCGAACGCAGGATTTCAACTTCAACGCTTGATATGTCCCGATTTTTGCGACACGTTCCGCTCCATACTCGGCTTTCCCATCAACGAAAACTTCGTCACGATTCTCGTCGTCGAAGTCCGTATCAATATCGGGGAACCCCGCACGAGCAAACGCACGTCGCGGCGGGAGGAAGTCGCCCACAGGCTTGGCGGTTGTCATGCCGATAGCAAAAGCTGTCCAACTGTTGATTTTGTTACTGTGTCCCACGCGGCTCTTGTTCTTTTGCCACAAATTATAGAACACGTCGAGGTTATTTTTGTCGTCCAGTCCATCGGTGATGGACATGAGTTCCAGTTCTTCGTGGACCTTCGTCAAAAAACTTTGGTCTTTGACCGCATCCACAATCTTTTTCATCATCACTTCTTTGTTAGCCATTCTTCACCATTTCCCGGAAAATCCTGTCATCGTTTATTGGAAGAAACTCAGGGGGTACCGTTTCATCTTCCTCGGCGGTGTTTTTTAAGCACTGAGCCCTTGCATCGTGAAAAAGTTGGTCCACGTAATTAATCCACTGTCCCGGCCGCAGGATCATTACTGTCCCGTAATAGACACGAAAGACGGGCATTTCTTCATGGAAAAAGCACCAGTACGGTAAGAATAATGACAACTCGCAGGTTGTATGATCGGGATTGGTCTCCGGCCCGCCAGAGACGCGGATGATTACTTTCCCATCCTGAAAAAGGTAGTCGATGCCGTTGCTCCGACCCAGGTGATACCCAATCAGGGCGACCTTGGATCGAAGAATTTCCGCCGACTTGTCATCGTAAAATTTCATTACTGGTGCCATTCTTCTTCGGTTTGTTCCTCTTCATCTGATGCGAGAATTTGCTTTACTTGTTCCTCTTCGAAACCAAAGTCGCTTTCTTTTATGAATCTGCGATCATCGAAACCCAGAAACCGCTCCCAGAGCAAACCATATTTCAGCGGGTCCGGTCCATACGCGACCTTGAGGCATCGTAAAAGAACGCTTGCATAACCCGAACCACGGCCGCCGCCCACCAGGATACCTTTCGCGCGAGCTTTGGTCACATAATCCCAAACAATTAGAAAATACGTCGCGAAATCATAGTTGTTGTTCAGTTTCGCCACGCGAACGTCCGTCAATTCCTTCTTCAACGCCGCAACATGAGCAGCGCTGTTATGCCAACCCAGCCCTTTTAGACCGTCCCAAGCGAGTTTTTCAAGATAGTCGCAGGAGTCAGTATAACCCGCAGGCAACTTGAATTGTGGAAGTCGCATCCCGCCGAAAAGATTCTTGTCAATTTCGACGTTGTTTATGCGTTCGGCAAGGGCGACACTATTCGTAAGTAATTGAGGGAAGCATCCGAAAATCTTGGCCATTTCCTCGGCAGATTTCAGGTAAAACTCGTCGTATGGAAAATGCATGTGTTTAGGGTCTTTGACGCATCGCCCTGTACTCATACACATCAGAACTTCCTGAGAAATAGCCTGAGCCGCTCGGATATAATGGGAATCGTTTGTGCAAATGGCGGGAATGGACAACTCCTTCGAGAGCTTCAGAATGTCGGGAAGGATGTTGAACTGGTCATTGATGCCGTGATACTGGATTTCAAGGAAGAAATTCTCACCGTAAATGTCTTTGAACATTGACGCAGCTTTTTTGGCACGGTTGTATCCGTCGAATCCATCGCGACCCTCGTGGAGAAGATTTACGTTGATGACGCTGGATAGACAAGCCGATCCGCACATAACGCCTTCCGCATGTTCGGCCAGCATATCTATATCCACTCTTGGATCAAAATAGAACCCATTGACCCAAGACATGTGGGATAAAGTACAAACATTCTGATACCCCTTGAAATTCATGGCATAGACATTGATATGCCTATTGCCCTTCCGACCATCCGGTTGCCCCTCTTTGCTTCGCACGGTATGGTCCCGCGACAAATACAGCTCGGTTCCCAGAATGGGCTTAATCGTCGGATAAGCGATGGCCTTACCATCTTTATCTTTGGTAGCTTTGCATTGTTGGATGAACTTGATCCAACCGCCGACATTACCATGGTCTGTCAGGGCTAAAGCTGGGAATCCCATGCTACGCGCTGCCATTACCAAATCTTCTAGCTTTGCCAGTCCATCAAATGTTGAATAGCAAGAATGTGTATGCCAATGAACAAAATTAGAATTAGGGAAATCACTCATCTTCTATTTTTACCTCATCCACAGGTCCGTCGAAATCAATCAGCCCCCAACGCCCTGCATCGACATTTAATTTTACGTCTTGCCCAACGGTACTGGTCACATTTATTTCTGTTATACTACTGATTGAGATGCTTGGAATATAAAGACTGGCCTCGCTATTTACAACCCAGATACTAATGTCTTTTTCACGAACATCCTTGACAATGACAGTCTGATAAACAGTGGGAGCGTACTCATACCCTGCGGAAACACCTAAAGAGAAACGGATACCCGTGCTTTGTAGGGAAATAAGAAGGTCTTTTATTTGCGTCGGGTCGTCTACAACACAGTCACAAATTCGATAGACCACGACTTTCTTACGGATATACTTCATGGTAGGTATTCTACCAGAGGCGTAATCACAAATCAAAGCATTTTAGCAATGTTTAGTGGGATCATACCGTTCCCGGTGACCGTCTTTGAATTTAATGAACTTGGGGTTGCACTTTTTAACGTATCCTGGGTCAACCTCAAAAACTTCGCGGTTCCCCTTCCACCCGCAAAATGGTGCTACCACTCTTTCACAAACGGTCCCGTCTTCGAGGACATGGGATTTCTTCCAGTCTTTGGCGGGACGAAGAACATCGAATTCTTCGCCGGTTTTGGGATTACGGTATACATAAAGTGGACACATAAAAATTTTTATAACTCCAAACAAAAATAAAGGTATTGATGCCATTCATTTAGTATATAAACACAATAATAATTAAAGGAGAGAATCATGCTTACTGACACTAAATATCCAAGATATCCCAACGACTAACCTGTTGGATTGGACGACGGGGCCTGCCCCTCACCGATCCATTAATAGGGACCGTCATCAGTTCTTCCCACAGGATTTGAATATACCCACCGTCCTCCAATTTACTCAGGTTCTCGTATCCTATGTCATCCGGTACGTACTGGTGGCCTTCCAACGGCTTAATCATAACCGTGAGGTTGTCGCTACTGGTGTTTCCGGCATCGAACTTCATGAGTTTTGGCTTTGGCACGTTGATGCAAATGTGGTTCTTGGTTTTATTGATAATAACGAAAAAATTCTTCATCATGGTTACAGGTCCATCATATTCCACCGGTTAAGCTTTTCGGGCAGTTCTTTGCCTTTGGGAACGTATTTCTTTTTAGGGGGATGATCAGCAGGCGTAGGGAGTTTTTCAAGCTCCGTAGTGGTTTTTACGGGTCCAAGAATTGTTTCCTCGCCCTTTTTACCTATAGACACAATCTCTAGCTTACCATTGGTCCCTTTACGTACTACTGTAGCTATCTTGATCCTTTCTCTTCTGTACCAGTTCATAGGTCAATCAGTTCCCATCGCGTCACAATCTGGTTACTTTTGTCTTTCTTCTCTTTGTCTACCTCTGCTACATCCTTCTTATCTACTATCGACAAACCTGCATCCTCGACCATAAACCGAAACCTACTTTCTGCCACGCTAGTATTGAGGCAAACGGTGACGGTGTGGACTTTGTCGGTGTCCACAATAATCCCTATGGGAGGAAAAACGTCGTCGAGATAAAATACGTCGCCGACTTTATACTGGTAGGCGTTTTCGACCCTGATGACGTACAACCCGTTATTCCACAGAGAAGCCATATTACACCACAAATGAACTACCCCATACTGAAGTAACGGGGTTTCTTCACTCAACGAAATGTTTTGCTTTTAACATTCAACTTTTGAAAATTAAATATGAAAAGTAGAGAACAAATCTCCTGAAGCTTTACTT
>Ga0172365_10001239_pt1 | contig 18296 bp, 18 predicted proteins | sample LakKivSesite48cm_FD_114535 | JGI IMG/M metagenome (GOLD analysis project Ga0172365, IMG submission 114535) | Sediment microbial communities from Lake Kivu, Rwanda - Sediment site 48cm | ecosystem: Environmental > Aquatic > Freshwater > Lake > Sediment | place: Rwanda: Western Province, Lake... | reverse complement strand
TTTAACGTTGCCGTCGTACTTCCCAGGCGGGACACTTAACGCGTTTGCTTCGCCACCTGCAGGGTCGACACTGCAAGCAGCTAGTGTCCATCGCTTAGGGCGTGGACTACAAGGGTATCTAATCCTTTTTGCTCCCCACGCTTTCGTCCCTCAGCGTCAGGGTCGCCCCAGCTGGCTGCCTTCGCTTTTGGTGTTCCTACCGATATCAACGGATTTCACCCCTACACCGGCAGTTCCGCCAGCCTCTAACGCCCTCTACCCCACCAGTATTTTCTGCAGTTCCCAGGTTAGGCCCGGGAGATTTAACAGAAAACTTGGTGGGGCGCCTACGGACCCTTTACGCCCAATAAATCCGGATAACGCTTGCGGGTTCTGTCTTACCGCGGCTGCTGGCACAGAATTAGCACCCGCTTATTCCTGGGGTACTATCACCGAAGTTTCTCCCCCAGAAAAGAAGTTTACAACCCGAAGGCCTTCTTCCTCCACGCGGCGTCGCTGGTTCAGGGTTTCCCCCATTGACCAAGATTCTCGACTGCTGCCTCCCGTAGGAGTAGGGCCAGTGTCTCAGTGCCCTTGTCGGCGGACAAGCTCTCACCCCGCCTACCCGTCATAGCCTTGGTAGGCCATTACCCTACCAACTAGCTGATAGGCCGCGGGCCACTCCTCGAGCGATTTCTTGCGAAACCTTTACTAACAACCCTAAAGGGCTATAAGACTATCAGGAATTAGCTCATCTTTCGATGAGTTATACCTGTCTCGAGGGTATGTCACCCACGTGTTACTGACCAGTTCGCCGGTTGTCGTCTTGCGACGACCCCCTTGACTTGCATGTCTTATCCACGCCGCCAGCGTTCATCCTGGACCAGGATCAAATCCTCAAAAAAGTGAAGAGACGGAGCAACTCTAAAAACCCTATTTAATTTTAAAGATCAGGAAGAGACTCCTGACCCATTTTTCAACTCAATTTTTTGGTCTTATTCTAGCCGCAACATGAACATTTTTTCTTTTTTGCTTTCTTTTTTGCCATACTTTTTCCTCTTCCACGTCTCATTTTAATCTAGTAAAAATTCTTGTCAAGACCCAAGCCGGCAGCAGGATTTGAACCCGCGACCCGCAGTTTACAAAACTGCTGCTCTACCGCTGAGCTATGCCGGCAATAATCCCCCCACCCCTGTTCAAGAAAAGCGCGATTTTTTGCGTCGCTATGTAAAATCTTATTTTTTCATCATTTTTTTTATTTCTGCCCAATAGTTATCATCCAACCTTCTCTTTTTTTCCAACGCTTTTTTCTTTAAATCTTGAAGCAACTGGAAAGTCTTATTGTCTGTTTTCAGGCTCAAAATTCTGACCTTATAAATCAACCTTTGCAAAATGTTTTCATAAGAAATTTTTTTAAAAGGATTTATTTTTTTAATCTTTTCTTTAATGAGAAAAATCCAATTCTTTTTTTCTTTTTTTTCTTCAATTGCGGGCAAAGAAACTAAAACTGGTGCCTTCCTTAAAATAATGGCTAACATTCCTAAGAAGGAAAAGAAACAAACAATTTTTGCAATTTCATTAAAGTTCATAACGGCAGGTTTTTTTAATAACGAGGTTTTCGCCAAACTTTGCTACATATTCTTTGATCAAATCCCCAACCTTTTTTGTCTCGTCTTTTATCCATGGTTGAGATAGAAGGTCTTTTTCTCCCATGGCGGCAACTTGCAAGCAAATTTCGTGGGCCAAGTTTTGGAATTCAGGAGAGCGAGCGACAAAATCTGATTCGCAGCGGAAATCCAATAAAACTCCAACTCTTTTGTTTGAATGAATGTAACTAGCAATTACTCCTTCGGCAGCTTCTCTTTCTTCTTTTCTTTCCGCAAACTCTGCCCCCCATTCTCTCAAAATTTCTTTTGCCATTTTTAAATTACCTTCGGCTTTTTCAAGGGCTTTTTTGCATTCAGAAACAGAAAAAGAAGTTTCTTCTCTAAGTTGTTTTATTTTCTCGATGGGAATCATCTTGTTCTTTCACCTTTAAAATTGCTTCTTTTATCTTTTCTAATATGTATTGGACCGAAGTAATTGCATCGTCGTTAGCGGGAATGGGAAAATCGGCCAAAGTGGGATCAACATTTGTGTGAGAAATAGCAATTATTTTTATTCCCATTATCTTTGCTTCTTTTACGGCTAAATTGTCCTTTTCCATATCTAGAATAAAAACTACTTCGGGAATTTTTTCTAATTTTTTAATGCCTTCAAATTTTTCTTTTAGTTTTGAGAGTTTTCTCTCCAAAAGCAGTCTTTCTTTTTTTGTATATTTTTCAAATTCCCCCTTTTCTTTTTTTTCTTCCAATTCTTTTAAATACTCAACCCTCTTTTTTATTATCTCAAAATTAGTAAAAGTACCACCTAACCAGCGGTGATTGATATACGGGAAATTAAACTGAGTGGCAAATTCTTTAACTAGTTCCTTCAATTGGATTTTTGTTCCCACCACCAAAATAATCTTTTTTTCTTTGATTAATTTTTGGATAAAATTTAAGGCCTCTTTTAACTTTTCTCTTGTTTTCTCCAAATCAATGATATGGACATTATTTCTCACCCCAAAAATATAGGGAAGCATTTTGGGATGAAGTTTGGAAGTTTTGTGTCCTAAATGAAGACCGGCATTTGCCATCTCGTCTATATTTAATTCGATCTCTTCTTTTACCATAAAATAAAATATACCATCTTAAAAAAGAAGTTGCAAGTCAAGATTATAATCTTGCTTTTTAAAAAACTTTTGCTAAAATTAAAAATTATGAAAAAGAGTATTCACCCTAAATATTATGAAAAAGCCATTGTTCGTTGTGCTTGTGGGGCAACTTTTGAGGTTGGCTCAACTAAAGATCATATGGAAGTAGAAATTTGTTCAAAGTGCCATCCCTTTTACATTGGTAGAAAAAGACCTGTCGATAGAGTATGGAAGAAGAAATAAAGAAAGAATACGATTTGATATTGAAAAAACTCGCTGATAGCGAGTTGATTTCGAATTTTGAAAAATTCGAAGAATTAGCGAAAAGAAAAGAGGAATTAGAAAAGATTTTAGAGAAATTAGAAGAAATTAAAAACATAGAAAGAGAAATAAAAGAAAATGAAATTATTTTGAACTCAAAAGAAAATGAAGAATTGGTCGCTTTAGCAGAAGAAGAAATAAAAAATTTAACAGAGAGGAAAAAACGATTAGAAGAAGAATTAAAAAAACTATCAGCAAAAAAAAAGGAAGAAAGCGAAATAATAATAGAAATCAGAGCCGGGGTTGGAGGAGAAGAAGCGGCACTTTTTTCAAAAGACCTTTTTAGAATGTATTCAAAATACGCCGAGAGAAAAAAGTGGAGACAAAATGTCTTAGATTCTCACCCCAGCCAGCTAGGGGGATTTAAAAAAATAGTCTTTGAATTAAAAAACGGTGATGTTTTTTCAAAGATGAAATGGGAAGCTGGCGTCCACAGGGTTCAAAGGATTCCAATTACTGAAAAATCGGGCAGGATTCATACCTCCACTATCACGGTAGCGGTTTTACCAAAACCAAAAGAAAAAGAGATTAAAATGAGACCAGAAGACATAAAAATTGATTTTTATAAAGCCTCGGGACCCGGTGGGCAATATGTCAATAAAAGAATGTCGGCGGTCAGAATAACGCATTTACCGACCGGAATTGTCGTTACTTCACAAACCGAGAGGTCAGCTCAACAAAATAAAGAAAATGCCATCTCAATTTTAAGGGCAAAACTCTTTGAATTAAAAAGAGAGGAACAAGAGAAAAAGATTTTAAAAGAAAGAAAAACACAAATTGGTTTTGGCAAGAGAGCGGAAAAAATCAGGACCTATAATTTTCCCCAGGACAGAGTGACCGACCATCGGATTAAAAAAAGCTGGAAAGAAATTGATGAAATTTTAGATGGTAATTTAGATACGATAACAGGGAGTTTGGAGAAAAAATTACTTTCCCTCTAAAACCTTAATATCTTCTTCGAATTCAGCCGCTTTTTTCATTACCTGGTCCCCATACCATCTAAACCTTAAATCAACAGTCCCAGCAAAATAAATCATTGCTGCCCTCCATTCCTTTTCATAAATTCCCTCAGCACCACCATAATCTGATAAATATAAAGCAGCGGCTAAAAAAGAATCTTTTATTTCCCAGGGATCGCCTGGACTTTTAGTTATGGCAAAAATTCTTTCTTTGTATCTCATCCAGGTAGAAGGTAGAAATTGGGCAGGCCCCATCGCCCCTCCCCAACCATAACTCATCGGGCAAGAGACTACAGTTTCAAAGGGATCTCTGCCTAACCCTTTTGTAATTGTCAAAAACGGTGGAACATCCCTGGTTGGGTTCATCACCTTCAAGACCTTCTGACCTGTATTTACTTTCACTCCTTCCCCGGTTGTTGTATTTTTCAAATAGCATTGTCCGACATTCAGTCCAATTCTCGATTCTTGGTACAAAACCGCCAACAAAAATGCTGGCCTGACGCCAGTAATAGAAGAGATGTATTTTGCAATTTCGTAGGCCTCGCCGAAAGTAGGGGCTTTTGCCACACCCATTAATTCGAAAATTCTTGACCTTATTTCGGCTGCTCGCTTTTGTTTTTCAGATAAAAGTTTTTGATACTCCGACTCTTTGCCTTTTGTTTTTTCCAAAAGCGTATCTTTTTCTTTTTTGACGTCTTCGTTCTCTTTTTTCTGTAAATTTTGAATAGTTAATAATTTTTCTAAATCAGCTTTATCTTCTCCCAAAGATGTTTTTTCTGTTTCTAAAAAAGTTTTTAATTCTTTTACCTCGTTTAATAATTCTTGATTTTCTGAATAGAGTACCTCAAGTTGATTTAAACTGTCGAAAAAATCGGAAATAGAATTTTCAGATAATAAAATTTCGAAAAAACTTTTTTGGTCCTCTTCGGAAACCACTCTCAAAATGTTGGCGATTTGTTCTTTTTTCTGCTCGATGTTCTGTGAAGTTTTATCTATTGATTTTTCAGTCTCTGAAATCTGGATTCCCAAAGATTTAACCATCAACTGATTTTGTTCAATTTGGAGTTCGAGTTTAGCAATTTTCTGTTTCAAAATATTGACTTCGTTTTGAAGCGTCTTTTTTTCCTGTTGTGTCTTCGATAGATCTTGATCGATTTTTTCGATTTCCTCCAATACCCTTTTTAATTCTTCCTCTAAAATCCTTTTTTCCTCTTGAGGAGATAAATTTGAGTTTTGTTGGGCAAAACCAAAATTAGAAAAAATTAAAATCGAAAGTAAAAACAAAAGGAGAAATTTTTTAAGATTTTTTTTCATCTCCTTTTTTAACTTCCTCTGCTTTTTGTTTTACTTCTCCAATTTCTTCTTTTACTTCCTCAACTTTTTCTTTCACTTCCTCAGCCGGTCTTTTCTCTTCCTCAATTTTTTCAGGTGGGGAAATAAAGGCAACAATATCTTTTTTATCCCTTAAAATTTCGATTCCTTTTGGCAGTTCTAAATTTTCAACCAAGATTTTGTCTTCGAAAGTTTTCAAAATCGATATATCAACTTTTATCTCTTTCGGAATATCTCTTGGAAATGATTTTATTTCAATTTCTGAAAAATTTTTTACCAAAGTCCCGCTCATTTCTTTGATGGCTGGGGATTCGCCCTCAAATAATAATGGCACAATAGTAGAAATCTTCTCTTTCAAAGGGGGTTGATAGAAATCCACATGGATTGGTTTTTCGCTCAGCGATTCTCTTTGAATCTCTTTTACCAAAACCTCGTATTTTTTCTTTTGCCCTTCAATTTGAAGCGTGAGGAAAGCAGTTTCTCCCACCTCTTTTAAAATTTTTTCAAATTCTTTTGAATTGATTTCCAATGCCAGATTCTTGGTTTTTGGCCCGTATAATGTCGCCGGTAAAATCCCATTTTTCCTTAAAGATTTTACTCTTTTGCCGACATTTTTTCTAATTTTCGCATTTAAAATTAGCATTTTATTTTATAAAAAACTCATTAGAATAAAATTTTTTATCTTCTCGAAAATTTTCGACTAAATTACATCCTAAACAAGCCGGTACTGACAAGCGATGAAAACCTTCTTTTGCGTAGGAAAAATCTTCGATTTGGAAAAATTTTTTTTCTTTTGGTTTGACACAATTCCCAGTCAAATCTATCCTTGAACAATTATCATAGGAATAAGACTCCCAGTTTCCATCTTTCTTTTCCAAATAATATGGATAGCAAGATGAAAAACAAACGTTTCTGTTTGTTTTATTCTCAATCTCGACTATTATATTTTCCCCTTTTTTGTAATCATTTTTATCGGTACTAATTGAAACGCTACCCGAAGGTCGGAAAAATTTCCAAACTTGCCAAACAGCAACTGACAAAATCATAAAAAAGATGATTAAGATTAATTCTTTTTTAAGTTTTATCATGTTTATCTCTTCCTAATTTTGAACCTTTTCTCCAATTCTTTTAAAGTTTCCATCACGCCGGTATACTCTAATTCGGTCATCGGGAGCATGGCAGATCCCACAAATCCTTGCCTTCTTATCTCTTCTGCTTTTTGAGAAACTTTATTTCTGACGTAATCCCAATAGGGCTGGTCAAAACAATCAGCGCTTTCTGTTAATTTTCCGTCTTTCATTGAAAAAGCCAAGCAAGAGATAACCGGTGGCCCATCAAAATAAGAAATGGGGGAATTTTTCTTTACTGGCATTAAAGGCCCATTATGAGAACCTCGCATAAAACCAGCAACGAAATGACCGATAGTATAAGGTGACAAAATTTCTCCAGTGGCTGGGAAATCGTGCTGGGTCCTGATTAGCATTACGGGGTCGTCTTTGCCAACGTATTTGCCGGCAATATTATGCAATCGGGTTGTTGAAGCAGCCACCGCTTGTTCTCCTGAAGCACGCGACCAAATCGACTCGACAACAAATCTCCCTGTATCTCTTAATAAAGCAGCGATGTCGTAAGTTTCTTCTGGTGTCATTAGTTCAATAACTCTATCGGCTTTGGTATAATTGACGTCCATAATCACGAATTTAAAACCTTGTTTTATCTTTGGCGACAAAATCAAACCAGCACAATGCATTGGGTCAGCAAAAGAAAGAAAAAGCGGCAAATTAAAGGCGCCAGGTTCGGTTTTATCAGCCATAAACATTAAAAATGGTTCAGAAGGCCGCTCTTCAATTTCCATTTCCGCCACCTGAGGTCCCATCCCTTTAACATTGCCAGAAAAAGCCGAAACTAATAAATCTTGGCCGGCGCCATAAAGCCCTTGGGCTTTGGCTACTTCTGTTCCAGCTAATAAAGCATCAAAACACAATTCGTGAATTTTTGAATCCCCTACCCCTTTTTTATGGGTAGTTAAAATGGAAATATCATCGCCAGTAAAACCAATGTAATAATCAATAATTAAGTCTTTGCCTTTTTCTTTGATATAATTTTCCACCGTCTCTAATAATTTTTGACTTGGCTTTATATGCCCACCAATTGAACCAATATCGGCTTTAATGATTGATAAAGTAATTTTCATAATTTAAAAATTTCACTTTTATTTGACCTTTATTAAATTATATCAAAAAGAGAAAATTTTAGGTAGCAACCTTGAAAAAATTTTTGCGATCGAGGAGAAGGAGAATGAGAGGTGGAGTATAGAGTAAATAAAGAAGCAATTGCATTATAAAAGCATATCCTTCTCTTGCCACTCCTCCTTCTTTTCTATACTCGTTGGATAAAAGCGTAGCAAGAATCAATAATATTAATAGTAAAATCAAGGAGGCTTTAAGCATACCTCTTCTTTTTTTAGAAAGAGAAGAAGAAAATCTTATTAAAAGAATACCGGAAATGAAAAGAAATATTATAAAAAAACCAACAACCTCGAACATTGGGCCCATATAACCCATCATTGATACGAATAGCCAACCGATGAGAATAAAAGATAAAATTCCACTTTGTTTCATCCACCAAGCAGCAATTTTTGTTTTAATTGGCAGAGAAATTTTTTCTTCCATTTTATTTTTTTATTTTTGCCAATTTAAAGATGGTTTTAACAACGGTATCGGGGTTCAAAGACATTGATTCAATTCCTTCTTTCATTATAAATTCGGCAAATTCGGGAAAATCAGAAGGTGCCTGACCGCAGATTCCGCAATATTTTCTCTTTTGACGGCAAAGTTTAATAACTTTACTTACCATTTCTTTTACAGCTTCATTTCTTTCATCACCAACTTTGGCAACAATTGCCGAATCTCTGTCCAATCCCAAAACCAATTGAGTTAGATCATTAGAGCCAATTGACATTCCGTCAAAAATCTTCAAAAATTCTTCAGCCAAAATGACGTTTGAAGGAATTTCGCACATAACAATGACTTTCAAGCCATCTTTACCTTTCTTCAAACCTGATTTTTCCATCAAACTCAAAACATTTTTTCCTTCTTCTGGTGTCCGGCAAAAAGGAACCATCACCCAGATATTTTTTAGCCCAAAAATTTCTCTTGCTCTTTTTATTGCTTTACACTCCATTTCAAAAGCCGGCCTAAATTTTTCATCATAATACCTCGATGCCCCCCTCCATCCCATCATTGGGTTTGCTTCTTCTGGCTCAAATGATTCTCCGCCAATCAGGGCTGCATATTCATTGGTCTTAAAATCCGACAATCTGACAATCACTGGCTTTGGCCAAAAAGCGGCTGCAATCTGGGAAATCCCTTCGGCTAATTCTTTCATAAAAAACTCTTTTTTATCTTTGTATTCTCTTGTTAATCCTTCAATTTTTTTCTTTAACTTTTTATCTTTTAATTTTTTGAAATGATAGAGGGCCAAGGGATGAACCCTAATTTTTTCAGCCAAAATAAATTCAATCCTAGCCAAACCAACGCCGTCATCTGGTAAAAATGAAGTCTTAAACGCAATATTAGGGGCTCCAATGTTTATCATTATTTTTGTTTTCAATTTTGGAATTTTCTTTAAATCGTATCTTTTAATTTCAAAGGGAATTTTCCCTAAAAATATTCTTCCTGCCAACCCTTGGGTACAATCTACTGTCACTTCTTGGTTTGTCTTTAAAACTTTGGTTGAAAAATGAGTGCCGACAATTGCCGGAATCCCTAATTCCCTACCGATAATGGCGGCGTGGCAGGTCTTTCCACCTTCATTTGTAATAATAGCTGAAGCAATTCTCATAATCGGTACCCAATCAGGGTCGGTCATTTTCGTCACTAAAACCTCTCCTTTTTGGAATTCAGAAATTCTTGAGACGTCTTCAATAATGTGAACCTTCCCTTGGCCGATCTTGTTTCCGATGGCGATTCCAGTTAAGACTGGTTTTTTTGTCGTTTTTACTTCGTATTCTTCATAAAACCTAGTCTCTTTTGGAGTATGAATGGTTTCCGGTCTTGACTGGACAATAAACAATTGACCAGTTATTCCATCTTTTGCCCATTCAATGTCTTGAGGTTTTTTATAATGTTCTTCAATTATCATCGCCCATTTAGATAGCGTTAAAATTTCTTTATCGGTTAAAGAAAATTTTAATTGCTCTTTCAAAGGAACTGCCACCTCTCTTACCCCTCCTCCTTTTCTATAGACATACTTTTTTGTTTTCTTACCTAAATCTCTAACGATTATTGACTTTAATCCTTTTTTAAAAGTAGGTTTGAAGATATAAAATTCGTCGGGAGTAATTTTCCCCTTAACAATCATTTCTCCTATCCCAAAAATTGAGTTGATTAAAACTACATTTTGAAAACCGGTTTCAGTATCTAAAGTGAACATTACACCCGAAGATGCTAAATCGGATCTTGCCATTTTTTGGACTCCAACTGAAAGAGCAATTTTCAAATGCGCAAATCCCTTTTCTTCTCTGTAGGCAATGGCTCGGTCGGTAAAAAGGGAAGCAAAACATTTTTTAATCGCCTTTAACAGTTCCTTTTCTCCCCTGATGTTCAAATAAGTTTCGTGCTGACCAGCAAAAGAAGCCGAAGGTAAATCCTCGGCGGTAGCCGAACTTCTCACTGCCACATCGACATCTCTTTGCTTATATTTTTGAGATAGTTTTCGGTAAAATTTGATTATTTCTTTTTTTAAATCTTCTGGAAATTGGGCCTTTAAAATCAAATTCCTAGCCATTTTCCCGGTTTCTTTTAAGCTTTTAATGCTTTTTTGATTAAATTTTGAAAAAATCTCTTTTAATTTTTGGTCGATTTCATTTTCCTTCAAAAAATGCCAATAGGCCATTGAGGTTAAAGCAAAACCGGCGGGTATGTTAACGCCTTTTTTTGTCAATTTAGAAAACATCTCGCCCAAAGAAGCATTTTTCCCACCAACCAAAGGAACATCTTTAATTGAAATTTCATTAAAAGGTAATATTAATTTTTGCGTTTTTTTGTTTTTCATAAAATTAATGGTAGAAAACATTCTTTAAAAAACTGATGAGAGAGGCTAACTTTTCATTATCATTAAACATTCTCATTAAAGCCAGAACAAGAAAAAGAATGATTGTGATTATGTCTAAAATAATAATAAAGCCTCTTTCAAATTTTTTATTCGGCATCATCATTTTGCTTTCGCTCTCAATAAAGATTTTATTTCTTCAACGCTTCCGGGGTTAGCTAGAGTCGACAAATCGCCTGTCTCTTCACCGGTAAATAATCTTTTCAAAATCCTCCTCATTATTTTTCCCGACCTCGTTTTTGGCAAATCCTCAACCACGAAAACCTCTTTTGGTAGTGCGATTGGGCCGATTGCTTTTTTAATTATTTCTATTACTTCTGTTTTTATTTCTAATGAAACTCTCTCTTTTTTTAAAACCACAAATGCTACCGGAACCTCTCCTTTTATTTCATCTAGCACGCCAACAACTGCTGATTCGACAACGTCGGGATGTTTTGAAATGGCTGATTCTAATTCTCCAGTTGCGACTCGGTGGCCGGCAACCTTAATCACGTCATCAACCCTGCCAGTAATTCTAATTAGTCCTATTTCGTCTCTAAGGGCACCGTCAGAAGTAAAATAAATATCTTTTCCGTACTGACTCCAGTAGGTTTTTAAATGCTTTTTGGGGTCCTTATAAATTCCTCGAAAAAGACCGGGAGAAAAAGGGTTTAAGATGACCAAATTTCCTTCTTTTCCAACCGGGCAGGAATTTCCTTTTTCATCTAAAATATCAACTCTTATTCCAGGGAGGGGAAGCCCGGTAAAGGCGGGCTTAAAAGGGCCAATGCCCGGCAAGGAAGTGATTAGAATCCCTCCTGTCTCGGTCTGCCACCAGGTATCGACAAGGGGGCAAATTTCTTTGCCAACGTTTTTAAAATACCAGAGCCAGGCATCTTCATCTATCGGCTCTCCAACTGAACCCAAAAGTTTTAAAGTTTTAAATTTATATTTTTGGCTAATCCCTGTGTCCAATTTTTCAAACATTCTAATTGCTGTCGGAGCAGTATAAAAAATTGAAACTTGGTGCTTTTCAATAATCTTTGCCCATCTATCAGGAACTGGAAAATCGGGAGCGCCTTCAAAAATTAAGGTGGTAATTCCGTTCAGCAAGGGTGAATAGACAGTATAAGTATGGCCGGTAATCCAACCAATATCAGAGGTACACCACAAAACGCTATCTTTTTTAAAATCAAAAATCCATTTTCCGGTCCAAAAAGATTGGACTGTGTAACCACCAGCCACATGGATGCAACCCTTTGGAATTCCCGTTGTGCCAGAAGTAAAAAGAATAAATAATGTGTCTTCAGAATCTAATGTTTCTGGCTCACAAAAATCTTCTTCTTTTTCTGCCAATTCATGAAACCAAAAATCTCTTTCTTTTTGAAAAAAAATTTCATTCCCCGCTCTTTTGACAACTATTATTTTTTCAACCTCGGTTCCTTTTATTGCCTCATCAGCGTTTTGTTTTAAATTAACAACTTTCCCTCTTCTGAAATAGCCGTCGGCAGTAATTAAAAACTTTGCCTCGGTTATTTCTAGTCTCACTTTCAAAGCCGCGCTTGAAAAAGCCGAAAAAACTACGGTGTGAATTGCTCCAATCCTAGCACAAGCCAATGTTGAAATTATGGCCTCGGGAATCATCGGCAAATAAATTCCGACCACATCTCCTTTTTTTACTCCCAATTTTAAGAGAGCGTTGGCAAATTTATTTACTTCTTTGAATAATTCTTTGTAAGTTAAAATTCTGGGTTTTTCTTCTAAGGGTTCTGGTTCCCAAATTATGGCCGGTTTCTCTTTTATTTTCTCCCAACCCAAAAGGTTTTTTTCAAAAATATTGGTTGTAATATTAATCTTTCCTCCTAAAAACCAATGGAAATAAGGAGGTTCTTTGAACTCAAAAGGTGTTTTCCATTTTTGATACCAAAAGAGTTGACTGGCCAGATCTTCCCAAAATTTAATCGGATTTTTATTTGCCTCTTTGTAAACTCCTTCGTCATTCAACCAGGCCTTTTTTTTGAATTCTTCTCTCGGATAATATAAACTTCCTCTTTTAAGCATATTTTTATATTATATTTTAAATAAAAAATTGGGCAAGGCCCATTTGTTAAATTTGATTTTATTTAAAGCCGATTTCCAACAAATTCGGTAAATTCAGCCAGCCGACAAGCGTAAGCCCATTCATTGTCATACCAAGCAACTACTTTAACCAAATTACCAATGGCCATCGTCAAACCAGCATCGACGACCGATGAAAAAGAGTTTCCGACGTAATCAGAAGATACTAAAGGAGCATCTTCAATTCCTAAAATTCCCTTTAACTTCTCTTCCTTAGACGCCTTTTTAAAAATAAAATTAACTTCTTCTTTGGTTGTTTCTTTTTTCAAAACGCAGATTAAATCTAAAACTGAAACTGTTGGAGTGGGAACTCTAAAAGCAATACCATCTAATTTTCCTTTCAATTCGGGAATAATATTGCCAATTGCCCTGGCCGCCCCGGTTGTTGTAGGAACAATGTTTAATCCGGCTGCCCTTGCTCTCCTTAAATCTTTGTGGGCTAAATCTAAAATCCTTTGGTCGTTAGTGTAAGCATGAATTGTGCTCATAAATCCTTTAACTATACCGAAATTCTCTTGCAAGATTTTTGCTACCGGAGCTAAGCAATTGGTAGTACAAGAACCCATATCGACTATATCGTACTTTGGGTCAAATTTTTCTTCATTAACCCCTAAAACAAACTCGGGAATTTTTTCTGGATTTTTAGAAGGGGCGGAAATTATTACTTTCTTTGCCCCCGCTTCTAAATGTTTTTTTGCTCCTTCGTAATCGGTAAAAACTCCGCTTGACTCAATGACAATATCAATTTTCAATTCCTTCCAGGGTAAATTTTTAGGATCTTTTTCGGCAAAAACTCTAAACTCTTTTCCATCAACTACTAAACTATTTTCACTGGCTTTGACTACTTTTCGATAAATTCCGTAAACTGAATCATACTTTAAAAGGTGGGCTAAAGTTTTTGACTCGGTCAAATCGTTAATGGCTACCAATTCTAAATTGGGTTGGTTTTCAATTATTCTCCTAAAAACCATTCTTCCTATTCTTCCAAAACCATTGATGGCAACTTTTATGGGCATAGCTCTTTTTTTATATTCAACGATTTACAGATTTTCTCTTTATCAAATCCTATCACGATCTCTCCGTCGATTTCAATGACTGGAACCCCCATTTGACCTGATTTTTCAACCATTTCCTTTAACGCCTTTTCATCCTGAGAAACGTCAACATCCTCAAATAGAATGTTCCTTTCTTTCAAAAATTCTTTTAAAGCCACGCAATAAGGACAAGATGGGGTGGAAAATATTCGAACTTTAGCCATGTCACTCACATTGTCCCCCGCTACTCCCTGTACCTAAACCAAAACCACTCGAAGGAACATCGCTGGAAAGATTTTGAGAACATTCAGCGGGGGGAGTCTCAAAGGCCTGACAAATTGCCTCTTTTATTTTTTCTGGAGACCTTTCAACATTTTTTAAAACCACATCGTTGACCACAAAAGTCGGTGAACCCTGAACCCCGTATTTTTCATTTAAATCAGCCTGGACATCAAACCTGGGATAAAAACCCTGCAACCAGGTTGATTTATCATTGTAATTTTGAGTAATTTTGAAATCTTGGTCTGTTTTTGAGATGCAAGAGTTCATTTTTTCTCTATCAATTTCGGCTTCATTTAAACAATTTTCAAAATTTCCGTCTTTGACAAAACAACTCAGGTAATCATAATACTTTTCTTTTTGCTCTTTTTGGATGCAATATTGTCTCAAGTTCTCGTCAATTTCTTTCTTTTCGTGCATTATATAATCAACAAAATAAACGCCCATATCGGCTTTATCCTTTAGTAGATTATAAACTGGTAAAAAGGCTTTTTGCATCTGAAGCCCAAAAGGGCAATAAGACATGACAAACAATTTAACGTCTGGTCTTTCCGTTTTTTGAATTTCGGTCGAAGTTTCTGTGGCCGTTTTAATTTCTTTATCTAAATCGATGCTCGAAAGGAATAGCAGTTTACCGTTTTTGGTAACATAAAAATTGTATTCTTGGTTGTTGATTTTTGTTTTTATTCGATAGACACCATTTTCCTCTGCCGTTTCCAAAAGGGAAGCACTCATTCCTTCTTCCAAAAGATTTTTATTGATAAAATCGACTGCCTTTTGGGCGGCTGTTTGAGAAGATAAAGTTCCAGAAACTTTTTCAGTTTTTCTCAAATAAAAAATCGTGCCAGAGATTATTAAGCCAGCAATGACAATGGCAATTGAAATTAAAGTTTTTTGGTTCATAATTTTAGAGTGTAGCATATTTTAAATTTTATTTCAAGTAAAGTAATTTAATATTGGTTATTTCCCCAAATATTTTTCCTCTTTTCACTCGAAAATTCTTTTAAAAAATCGCTAATTAAATAATTTTTTGCTTTTGATTTTCAGGGATTTTCCAAATTCATACCTTATTAAACCAGCAAACGGCACTTCGATATTAATAATATCTTGGTCAGATATTTTTTCTATATATTTAATTAGTGCCCGCAAAGCGTTATGACTTGCTACTACCAAAACATTTTTCCCCTGCTTTAAGTCCTTCTCAATATATTTTTTGTAAAAAGGAACCGTTCTTTTAACTACGTCTTTTAAACTTTCGCCTCCGGGAGGCGCAATATCATAACTTCTTCTCCATAAATGAACAGATTTTTTACCATACTTTTTCATTGTCGCTTTTTTGTTGAGGCCTTGCAATTTTCCATAATACCTTTCATTTAATTTTTCCGAAACAAAAACCGGCACATCGTTCTGGCTAATATCGGTGTAGTTTCCCCATTTTTGCATTTTTCCACCATCTAAATGAACAAAAAAGGGATATTTTCTACCAGCATAATCAAAAATTCTGGCCACCGTTTCCATATTCCTAAACAAAGGGGAAGAATAAACCTTATCAATTTTAAATTTAAGTATTTTTTTAGCAATACCTTTTGCCTTTTTAAATTCGCTTTTTGCCAAAGGATTGTCAGTCCAACCAGAAAATCTATTTTCTTTATTCCATTGCGATTTTAAATGTCTTAATAAAAATAGTTTAGCCATATAATTAAATTATTTTGAGCGAGACAAAGGGTTTCAAAATAACTTTCCCAGTCCCGCCAGATGGTGCCCCGCTTGGCGGGGATGGCAGTAAGAGAATGTAGATAGTCAAATCTCGCTGGGATTTGAACTATCGGGACTGTGAAAATTCCGTTGCCGAGCGAAGCTCTTCTTCAATTTCTAACAACCAATTATATTTTGTCACTCTCTCTCCCCTAGCCGGGGAGCCGGCCTTTATGAAATTTGCCGAAATTCCAACAGCAAAATCAGAAATGAAATCATCGCAAGTTTCCCCAGACCTATGAGAAACCATCATTTTCCAGCCAAAACCCCTTGCCATTCTTATTGCCTCTATTGTTTCCGTTAAGGTTCCAATCTGGTTAATTTTAACCAAAAGACAATTACAAGCATCCTTCTTTGCCGCCTCGATTATTCTTTTGGGATTGGTTACCAAAAGGTCATCGCCGATGATATAATTTTTTTTCCCAATTTCCTTAGTAATTTTTTGAAAACCCTCCCAATCTTCTTCCGAAAAAGGGTCCTCGAATCCCAAGATTGGAAATTTTTCCGTAAGTTCTAAATAATAATTCAGAAGTTCTTCTCTGCCTATTTTTCTTCCATCGAGTTTGTATTTTCCATTTTCAAAAAAGTGGGAGGCGGCACAATCTATAATGAATTTTACTCTTCCCTGATAACCCAAATCTTCGATTGCTTTCGAAATCAATTCTAAGGCCTCTTTCGAAATTATTAGAGGCGGAGCAAAACCTCCTTCGTCTCCAACGTTAGTTGCCAATTTCCCGTATTTTTCTTTTAAAATTTCTTTTAATTTTTGATAGATCTCGCTTGCCCACCTTAAATTTTCAGAAAAAGATTCTGCCTCTGGTAATATCATGAATTCTTGAAATGCCAAATCGTTTCCGGCGTGCATTCCTCCGTTAATGATGTTAAAGGCCGGAAAAGGCAAAAGTAATGCTTTGTTAAAATCGCCTATTAGTTGTGAGATATATTGGAAAAGAGACAAACTTTTTGCTTTCGCCCCTGCCCGACAGATTGCCAAAGAAACCGGATAAACTGCATTGGCTCCTAAATTAGATTTATCTTCTGTTCCATCCAATAACATCAATAAATTATCCAAATCTTTTTGATTTTTAACATCTTTCCCTCTTAATTTAGGACCAATAATTTCATTAATATTTCTTATTGCTTTTAAAACTCCTTTTCCAAAATATCTTTCTCCTCCGTCTCTTAATTCAACCGCTTCTCTTTTTCCTTTTGAAGCACCAGAAGGCACAGAAGCAGTAAAAATGCCATGGTCACAAATTAAATCAACTCCCACTGTAGGATTGCCTCTCGAATCCAGAATTTCTCTTGCTTTTATCTCTCTTATTTTTGAAACCATTATTTTTTTATCTGACGCAAATACTCGTAGGCAGATAAGACTGTTTTTGCTCCTTCGCCACAAGCAATAACAATTTGTTTGTATTTAATATCGGTAACGTCACCAGCCGCAAAAAGGCCTGGAGTTGAGGTTTGACCAGTTCTTGACTCGATCTCAATTTCATCCATTCTATTGACTAAATGATTGAATTTCACTAAACCCTTAACAAAAGAGGTAGCCGGATGAGAACCAATTTCGATAAAAACTCCTTGAACTTTTAATTCCTTTTCTTTATCTTCTTTTCTGTCTTGATAAAATATTGCTTCGACAAATTCTTTCCCTTCGATTCTTTTTAAAGCGGCATTAGTTATTACTTCAATTTTTCCCGTTTTTTTTGCCCTTTCTTGATTTTCGGGAACCGCAATTGGTTCCTGACCAAATTCCAAAATGTAGATTTTGTTAGTATAGTTGGCTAAAAATATGGCCGCTTCAAACCCGGCGTTTCCTCCGCCAATTACAGCCACTTCCTTTCCTTTAAAGAGAGGGCCGTCGCAAGTTGTGCAATAACTTACTCCTTTCCCAATCAGTTCTCTTTCACCAGGGACATCTAAAATTCTCGGGTCGGCCCCAGAGGCAACAATAACGGCTAAGGCCTGAAAAACTTTTTTCCCTTTAGTCAAAACATTAAAAATATTATTCTCTTTTTCTATCTTTGTTACTTCATCTTCCACAATTTCTACCTTTTGCTTTTTTAATTGATTAATAAATCTTTGAATTAGTTCCACCCCCGAGATTTCTTCAAAACCAGGATAATTTTCAATCGAAACTGCTTTTCTAGCCATTTGCCCACCAAAAGTTTTTGTAATCAAAAGAGTCTTCAATTTTGACCTTGAAGCATAAATGCCTGCTGTAATTCCAGCTGGTCCGCCACCAACAATAATTAAGTCAAACATAAATGAAAATAATTAGTCTGCGGATAGTCTAAGTGACCTGCCGAGCGACCTTAATGTAACACCTTTGGGATGGCTTCGACTAAATCAGTTGCCAAAAGCCCTTCCTTTTCTTTCTCCGAAACTAATTCTCCCGCTTTACCATTAATGAAAGCAGCAGCCTGGGCAGTCAAAAAAGGTGAAATTCCTCTCGTCATCAAGGCCCCACAAATTCCAGCCAAAGTGTCTCCGCATCCTCCTTTCGTCATATAACCTGACCCCGTCCTGTTTAAAGCCACCTCTTTTCCATCTGAAATTACATCTACTGCCCCTTTGAGCAAAATTGTTGTTTTTAATTTTTTGGCTGCCTCCTTTACCGCTTCTGTTCGCTCTTTTTCATTTTTGTTCTTGACATCGATTCCAGTTAGAATAAAAAATTCATAAAGATGA
>Ga0172365_10001238_pt1 | contig 18304 bp, 22 predicted proteins | sample LakKivSesite48cm_FD_114535 | JGI IMG/M metagenome (GOLD analysis project Ga0172365, IMG submission 114535) | Sediment microbial communities from Lake Kivu, Rwanda - Sediment site 48cm | ecosystem: Environmental > Aquatic > Freshwater > Lake > Sediment | place: Rwanda: Western Province, Lake... | reverse complement strand
TAATATATATAAATTTCCATTAAAAATGGTCTCTCTTCTTTAATTAATAACTAATATAGTTTATTAACCTATTTTACCGAAAAGTTTATAAACAATTAAAATAATAAACAGTATATAAAATTAAGAGTGATGATAAGATGAAGAAAAATATATTTGCAATAGCAACAATAGGAATATTATTATTGTCATGTTTTGTAATAACGCCAGTAGCTAAAACTGCACCACCCGCTCCGCCAATTGGCACAACTTTATATGTCGGCGGATCTGGCCCTGGTAACTACTCTAATATCCAAGATGCTATAGATGATGCATCTGATGGTTATGCAGTCTATGTGTATAGTGGAACTTATTATGAGAACATTGTTATAGATAAATCAATTAATTTAACTGGGGAAAACGTTAAAACAACTATAATTTATGGAAATGGCATAGGTGACGTGATAAAAGTCACAGATGATAAGGTAAATATTAGTGGTTTTACCATTAGAAATCCTGACCCAATAAATTCAGTTCTCAAATACTGTTATCCTGAAGTTTATAATTATTACTATGACACTTATGCTTCTTTTTTAGATAACTTTAATGTTCGCTTTAGTCCAGTAGGTTCTTGTAAACTTGAAGAATGTTCTCTAATGCTTTATATAGACAATGAAAGTTGGATTAATACAACAGAGGGCATAGACGTTATAGTTTGGAATGATGATGGTTTTGGTTTTCCTGACGATGAAGTTGTTCGAATTCAAGTTCCTGCTTCACAGATTAGTCTATATCCTAATTACACTTACGTTGATTTTTCATATTTAAATCTTGTTTTTAATGAAGATTTTCATATTGGTTATAGCATGGTTAATCCAACTGAGGATTATTACGCTATATTTTTCGATGATGTCGACCATATTGAAAGTCGAAGTTTAGTATCCTATGAAGAGGCATGGTATAATCTTTCAGACCTTACTGGTGAGAATAACAATTTTAATATAACAGCTTACGTAAATTATGGAATTTTTAGTGGGGTTGGTGTTAACCTAAGCCAAACAAACAACTCTATTCTAAAAAATAATATAATTACTAAATGTAAACAAGGTGTTGTCTCACAAGTTTTTGTTTCTGGTAAATACAGAGATCAGAATAATTTAATCTATCATAATAATTTTATAAACAATACGCAAAATGCTTATGATAGCAGTATTAACAAATGGGATAACGGGTATCTAATTGGGGGTAACTACTGGGATGACTACACAGGTATTGATAGTGATGGCGATGGCATAGGTGACACACCATATGATATTCCTGGTGGTAGCAACCAGGATCTGTATCCACTAATGTATCGGATAGATCAGCCAGGGGTATACTATAGATTCTTGATAAAAGATGAGATACCATTCCATACAAATGGTAGTGTCAACGTAAGTCAATCAACAGTCAGTGTATATCTCAACGCTGGGATCGAGATAATAAATGGTAATAAATATAGTTATTCCGAAATTCCTTTTGACTGGGAAATCAGTGGAGATAACGTTACTACAAACTCAACTGTGGATGATTCAAAAGGTCGAAAAGAGGCATATATTAACGACATATTGGATTACAGCGCTCATTATAATTGGTATGTTAATATTTCTGCCGATGGTCATTACAAAAATGTCACATTTTATTTCATAACAGAGGAACCACCTAATCAGCCACCATTTGCAAACTTTACATACTTTATAAGGGATTTGACTGTATTTGTTGATGCTTCTTCATCAGAAGATAACGATGGATACATAGAATCCTATTCTTGGAATTTCAGTGATGGTGCAACTAGTACAGAAAACATAACGAATCACACCTATAAAGACAATGGAACATATGATGTTGATCTTACAGTAACTGATGATGATGGTGCGACTAATAGTAAGATAATAAGTATCGAAGTCATCAATAATCGCCCTGTTGCAAACTTTACTTATGCAATGGTAGGTGGCACTAAACAGGTGCGTTTTGACGCATCAAAATCTTCAGATGAAAACGGAATTATTGTGAGCTATTTCTGGGAATTCGGCGATGGTACAAACGAAACAACAACAGGCAAATTTGTTGATCATACATATACTAATGATTCCACAACATACAAAGTGAATCTAACAGTTACAGACAGTGCTGGATTAAAATCTAACACAACTTCAATTGATGTAAAATTTGGGGATATGACTGACCCGAAAGTAAATATAGACCAGCCGGTGAGAGGACTTTATATAAAAGATAAACTTATAAGAAATTTCCTAATACGCCCAGCTTTGATCATCGGGGACATAACAATCAAAGTTAGCGCATCTGATAGTGATAGCGGATCAGGTATTGCAAAGGTAGAATTCTATATCAATAATAAGTTAGTAAATACAAGTTATGAGCCAGACGAATCTGGGTTGTACACCTACAAATGGACAAAAGACCGATTGAGACTAATCCATGTTTTTACGATAAAAGTCGTTGCATACGATGGAGTAGGAAGAACTGCATCGGATAAGATGATTGTCAGAAAATATCTATAAAAACATATTTCTTCTTTTTTCTTCTTTTATTAAACTAGTTTAATTTAGGCTACAATTGTAAAATAACATTTATAAACTATTAAATCAAACAAATTTTAATAAAAACATGTTTGAGTGCTGATAATATGAGAAAAAACATAATTCCAATGTCAATAATAGGTATGCTTCTGCTATCGAGTTTTATTATAACACCGATATCAGCAGAAGATGAAATGTTTATTATAAGTGACCCTGAACCAGCAGATAATTTGGAGAACGTTGATATATACCAACAAACCGTCAGTGCTTACATAAGCTATAATGGCGTAAGTGGAGGAACCGACCCTGGGTCTTTCTATTGGGAAATTGGTGGTGAATACGTAATTACCAATTCTTCAACTAAAGATGTTCAAGGTCGCAAAGATGCAGAATTAAAAGTACCTTTACCACTAAATACAGATATTTCTTGGTATGTCTATGTAATAGACATAAAAGGAAATGAGCTAAACAAAACATTTACCTTTAAAACAACCGAGCAGTCTGAGCCCCCGATAATAACAATAAATATAACTGATCCAACCCCAGTAAATGAAAGTGATGAGATATCTATTGATTATGAGCTTGTAAGTGTTTACGTGGAGGTAGAGATAAGATATCCACGTCCCATAATTCCACAGTATTTACCTTTTAATTATACAATAAGTGGAGATAACATTTCTACAACTAGCGGATATTCATCTTATCCAGATACTATTACCGCAGACATACTAGGACCATTGCAAAACAATACAATAATCAACTGGTCTGTAAACATTAATGCATCTGCATATGGAGAAAAATTCTACAAAAACGTAACATTCTGGTTCAAAACTTTTAACAATCGGCCAGTTGCAGAATTTACTAATACAACCCATGGTTTAAAAGTTGATTTTGATGGTACACTTTCTTATGATTCTGATGGTAAAATAGCAAATTACACGTGGTATTTCGGTGATGGATCAAAAGGTTATGGGAATAAGACTCAACATATATTTGGTGGTAATGGGACCTATCTTGTTAGTCTAAATGTAACAGATGATGGTGGCAAATCGGATAACAAAACCGTACCTGTAACTGTTAAGAATGATGTTGATAATATCCCACCAACTATCCAGATAATACAACCAGCGCGTGCATTTTACATAGGGAACACGAAAATAAGACCATTATTGTTCCGTATGGCTCTTGTTATAGGTACTATAACAATTAAGGTGGATGCATCTGATAGCGGATCAGGAATAGCAAAGGTAGAGTTCTATATCAATAATAAGTTAGTAAATACAAGTTATGAGCCAAACGAAGATGGGTTGTACACCTACAAATGGACAAGAGACAGACTAAGACTAATCCATCTATTCAAAATAACAGTTGTAGCGTACGATAGAGCAGAACCAAGTAATAATGCTACTACCAAGCCGATGTTTGTCAGAAAATATCTATAAAAACATATCTTACTTTTTCTTTTTTTTAACTTATATTTTTTTAAGAACCTTAGTTTTATAAATTAAAAGTTGTTGTTCTGTGCGGAGAGATGCAAAAATGACACAGGATAAGGATAAAGAATTTTTTTCTAAAATCTTTGTTTTGTTTGTGGTATTTGTTTTTTTAATTGCAGCATTCAGTGGTTGCACAGATACGAAACTAAACAATGGCACTGGTGGTCCTCCTTCTGTTAGTAGTTGGGCTAGCTGGTCTAAACATAGTGATAGCCATGGTTTCTCTTTGTATAAACCAAATGGTTGGTCTGTTGATGTAGATGATAGTGGTCTTATTCGAATAGGTGAAAATCCTACAGACAATATCGGAGATTTAGTTTTGATATGGACTATGGCTCTTAATGAAAATAAAACAGAAGCAGAGCTTTTTGATGAAACAGTGAATTTGCTTCAAAATTTTATACCTGATCTAGAAGTTACTAGTGAGCGATATGTCTCTAATTACAATATGTATGTAGGCACTATTAGATATGGTGATTATATTGGTATGTTAATGCTTTCAATTAATGGAACAGATGCCTATTTCGCTGGTCTGGCTGCTAGAGAAGACGAATATAATGAGAGTTTGGATAAACTTATACGGGTGCTTTACAGTTTCAATTATGAACCTGAGTTAATGAACCTTGATGCAGTTGGCATTGTACAGATGAATACATGGGCAGATCCAACTGAAGAAGCATTTACAATAGATGTTCCAAAGGGTTGGACGGTTAGCAGCGATTCTGGTATTACTAGGCCTTATCTTGACGCGGCAGTGAGAATTGTTGTATCAAAAAATAGTATGGGTATAAGTATTGAGCAGCTCCACCCGCCACTTTATTACACACCAAACTGGGTTCTTAACATGAGTGGTTATCCTGAGGGTTCTTCTTACATGGGCGGTCTTGTTTTATCTTATCATACTGCTAGACAATATATTGAGGATATTCTTGCTGATGAACTGGGTTTAGGAGCGCCTTTGGATATAACTGATCGATCTGATATAGTTTCAAATGTTTATACTGCTCCATGGATTAAAGAGAAAACAGCTGCTGAGGCGACTTTTAAAACCGGTTTAGTTCACAAAGTTTTGGTTGGTGATGAATACTATGAATCATAGGTATGTGGGCTGTTTCAATGATCCACTACTGGGCACCAGAGGATGATTTGGAACTTGTTGCAAAGATTGCGAATGAAATGATGTTGTCTTTCAAACTAAATGAAACATGGGCAAGAAATGAACAGATACAGGTTGCTATACGAACCGGTATCATAAGCCAGATGGGTGATGAAATAGCGAATGTTGTTAAATCAACTTTTGAGTATCGCGACACTGTTATAGATGAAACATCTAAAAAATTCAGCAATGCGATACTTGGTGTTGAGGATGTTTACGACCCGGACACTGGCGAGCATTGGGCTGTTCCTTTAGGGTCTAGTAGATACTGGAAAGATGTGTATGGCAACATCTATGGAACAGGGTCTTATGCTCCATTAGCCTATGATGAAAACTGGAAAGAACTCTATTGTCCTAATTGTTAAACTACTTTTTCATATCTTTAAATTTTACAGAATGCTGTTCTCCACCACTACCCCAGTTATCTAACTGGGTCTCATGTATAACCACGGTTACAGCCTGAGCAGGTATATCAAAACCTGTGAAAACATCAGTTATCTTTTTTATCAACTCAGGTTTTCTTTCTTTTGGCAGCGGCCATGTCTCAATTGTTACTATAGGCATAAAAGTATACCTCCTATTATTTCTCTAAATAACATTTTCTATATCTCTCCCAAACCTGGCTGGTGTAATCCTCTATAGCTTTTATCCTCTTCTCATCCCTCTGCGGTTTGAAAAGATGTCTGAAACGCCCCTGTTGTTTTATCCATTCCTCTACCGGTTTGCGCTCTATCTTTTTCTCAAGAATAAGTTTACTTTTTCCATTGAATGTTACAATGTCTTTTTCACATTCATAAAGCGCCCATGCACCTGTCTCAACAGCCAGTGCACCCATCTCAACTGTCTTGTCCATGCTAAAACGCCAACCAGGTGGGCATGGTGCTAGTATCTCAATGTATTTCGGTCCTTTTATGCTCTTAGCTTTTTTCACCTTGTTATAAAGATCCTCTGGGTAGCTTACACAGGCTTGGGCAGAATATGGTATGTGATGTGCCATTATTATGTCGCCCATCTCTTTCCTGAACTCTGTTTTTCCTTCCACTGTTGTTGTTGTCCATGCAGCGTATGGTGTTGCTCCACTACGTTGTATACCTGTGTTTGAATAGATCTGGTTGTTGTAACAGATATAGATGAAGTTGGTTCCTCTTTCTAACGCTCCTGATAGTGCTTGTATACCTATGTCATAAGTTCCACCGTCTCCAGCCCATGCTAAAACCGTGGTATCTGTTTTTCCTTGTTTACGAAGCGCTGCTTCTACGCCTGATGCTCCTGCAGCTGCTGCCTCAAAAGCAATGTTCATAACAGGTATATCAAAAGAGGCGTTTGGGTACAGACTTTCTATAACTGCTGTGCAACAAGCTGGTACAACCATAATTGTGTTTTTACCTAGTGCTTTGAAAACCAATCGTAAACCAATTGTCGCTGGGCAGCCTGGACATGCGGCACTACCAGGTAAAATGCATTCAGTATCTGGTAAATCTTTTATCGCCATGTTCTTAGTCCCCCTCAAAACCATACCACTCAAAATCCTTTGCTTTACCATTAACAACTTTTTTGCAGATTTTTTCTATATCTTGATATGTAACGTCTTTTCCGCCAAGTCCTGCTATAAAACCATGTACCTTTGCATCTGATTTGTTGTATAACGCTGCCTTGGTTTCATTAAAAAGCGCTCCCTCGGAACCAATACTTATGTTACGATCTATAACTATAAGATCAGATTGTTTGCCTAGTTTTATCATCTCCTCAGATGGGAATGGTCTGAATGTGCGAACCCTAGCTAAGCCGATTTTCAATCCGTCTGCACGAAGGTTATCAATTGCTACTTTGCTTTCTGCACCTATTGCGCTCATGGACATCAGTATATATTCTGCGTCTTCACATTTGTATCGCTCTAAGAGATCACCATGGTATCTACCAAACTTGTTTTTCCATTCTTTTGCTATCTCAGGTATAAGTGTTTTAGCGTTTTCTTGTGCATCCTGCATAGCTTTCCTAACTTTTTCATAATACGCAGGTCCTATAATGTTACCAAAAGTTATAGGGTTATCAACATCTAGTTTCCACAGTGGTTTAAAAGTTGGTATGAAATCATCTATTTCTTTCTGCTCAGGTATATACACTGGCATTGATGTGTGTGATAAAATAAAAGCATCATAGTTTATCATAACAGGCAGTCCAACTTTTTTGTGTTCACCTAGTTTGAAGCTTTGTATAACCGTATCAAAAATTTCTTGGCAGCTGCTGCAGTAGAATTGTATCCATCCCGTGTCTCGTTGGGCTATGGAATCATTTTGGTCAGACCATATATTCCAACCAGGTCCAATAACACGGTTAATATTACACATAATAACAGGCAGCCTAGCTAGTGAAGCCCAGTGAAGCATCTCATGCATTAGTAGCAGACCATGTGATGATGTTGCTGTAAAAGTTCTTGAGCCAGTAGCACTAGCACCTATGCAGGCGCTCATAGCAGAGTGTTCGCTTTCTACACAAATGTATTCGCCTTTGAACTCACCTGTTGCAACATATTTAGCTATGCCCTCTACTAGTGTTGTTTGTGGTGTTATAGGGTATGCTGCTACAACATCTGGTTTAGCCATAACAGCTGCTTTAGCAGCTATATAGTTACCAGTGTCAATCATAACCTTCATTTATCCTCAGCCTCCCGCTCCATAACAATAGCTTTTACCTTGCAAACATTAGCACAAACACCGCAGCCCTTACAATACTCATAATCAATGTCTATGGTTCCATCCTTGTTTTTTGTTATAACGCCCTCCGGGCAGAAAACCCAGCATTGCAAACATTTCACACATTTGCTTTTGTCTAACTTTGGTTTGAACACACGCCAACTACCTGTTTTGCCCATAGCACCTTTTTTAGGATAAGAAATACTTGTGACGACATCGTATTTCTTCATTTGATCACCCTAGTTAGATCATAGGCGTCTTTTGTAGCCATCACGTTTTTTTCACTTAGCTCCCCAGCCCATTTGTCTTTAACTATTTCTTGGATAGATTTTAATGTGACTTTGTCAAGTATTTTTGGTATAGCGCCTAGTATTGGTGTGTTTACAACAGGTATTCCACCAACCCGTATATCATGTTTTATCGCTATGCCTGTTGCATCAACTGTAGATACATTGTATTGTTTGTGAAAATCAAAATCCTCTGGTTTTTTCCTTGTGTTTATCAGGATTTTCCCGTCTTTTTTCAACCCTTTTAGAACATCTACTACTTCCATTATGCTTTCGTCTAATACTATTACTATATCTGGGTTGTAGATCTCGCTTCTAAGATTTATTTCTTCGTTTGATATTCGTGCGAATGCTCTAACTGGTGCACCACGACGTTCCGCTCCAAAAAATGGGAATGCTTGTACTCCTTTGTTTCCATCTTTTAATGCTGCTGATACTAATAGGTTTGCTGCTGTTACTGCTCCCTGGCCGCCTCTACCATGAAATACTATTTCAACCAATGATTTTGCCGGCATTGATAATTACCTTCCCCATGCTCGGAATATAAACTGTACATATAACTGTTTTGCATCTTTTAAAAATAAAAATTATTGTATTGATTTTAGTTTAGTTTCTATCGTAGCTTTTTTGTCTATTCTGTGGTCTATTTTTAGTTCTGTTATCACTCTTTTTGCACCTGCTTTTATTACTGTGTTGTGTGCCTGTTTTACTGCTTTGAATAGTTCATCTAGGTTTTTTGTTTCTATTACTGTTGCCATCGCGTTTGTTTGGTGTTTTATCTTGTTTTTCTCTAGTGTTTTGATTACTATTTTTACGTATTTGCTTACGCTTATGTTTTTTCCTAAAGGTGCTATGCTTAGTTGTGATATTATCATTTTTTTAGCCCCCTTATTTTTTCGTATGTTTTTCTTGTTTAATAAACTATATATAGTTAACATATGTTAATTTATTTTGGTTTATATTTCATAATCTTTTTATCATTTTCTGTTATATCAACTAATTATGCAAGAAAAAATAGAATGGAAGATGCTTGATCCTGCTTCAAAGAAGATATGGAGATTAAAAGGAATAATTTTCTTTGGACTGATATGGTTGCTTGCTTTAGTTGCATTTATCTTTGAATGGTTCTATGATACTTCAAATGCAGAAAAAGATATTACTTTGTTCGTATTTTTTGTAATTACTATCTGCATTCTTGTGCTTCTTTGTATCTATAATTTTTGGGTTTCAATGTACTACAATAATTATAGGTATGCTCTTGGTAAGGAAGGATTGCTTATAAATCGGGGGATATGGTGGAAGTATAAGAGAACTGTTCCTTATGCTCGTATACAGCATATAAGTGTTGACCAGGGTCCTATTGAGCAGATTTTTGGTCTCTATCGTGTAAATTCGTATACAGCTGGCACAGGATCTATGGGTGGTGCCAGTGCTGGTAGTAGGATTACAGGGCCTGAGGGACAGATACTTGGTGTTAGGAATCCTGTACCTCTTAAAGAGGAGATAATGAGACGTGTTCTTCCTTTCCGCACTGGAGATGGTGTAACAGATATTACTACTAGTTCGTCTAATAAAATTATTGAAGAGTTGCAGGCTATAAGGAAGGCACTTGAAAAAGAATAAGTAGCTAAATAGTTGGATAAGGGCGTAGGTGTCTATCCATTATCTGTTTGTGTTTCTTGTGTTTACTTTTTCGTTACCGCTTTTCTTTATAATAAATTCAAGAAGTTATTAGCTTCTGTTTCGTTAACATCGCAAAAAATGTAGTCAAAAAGCCAGCTGTTGTACCTGCTAAGGTAATTTGATTTGTTCATGTCTTTTTGAGTTTCACAGTACTGTACAAATTTCAACCATACGTCTTTTTGTTCATCTGTTAGTAATTTCACGTTGTTTTTATATCTTTTAAATAGATCAACGTAAGAGACAAATAAGTTGAAAGAATCATCAACACCTCTTTCAAAACCTTTGTAAAACTCGTTTCTATCTTTATGGTCTGTTGATGTAAGAATATCTTTCTTCATTTTTTGTTTTTTATTTTTCAATGGCTCATATTTCATTGTTAGTCCCCATCCACGTTAAAAATATCAGTGTTATGCTATAGTGGTAATGATGATATAAAACTTGGTTTTTTTTATAATTATAATTAATTTAAGTTGGAATGCGTGGGAGGAGGGTTGTAGTTGGTTTTGTAGCTTGATATCGATTGCTAAGAATTTTAATGTGATATGTTGGTATTATATGTTTAACTAAAAACACTAGTTATTGGCAAATTATATTTTGCTAATATAGTTAAAAAGACAAAGATGACTAAACAAAGGTTAGAGCGTATAGAAGAAAAGTCGCAATTTTTAAAAATAACAATAATCTGCCTTCGAATTAGTGTTTTGCTTTGTTCTTGATTGTTTTTTCTATCTCATTCATCTCATTTATGGAATCCATAAAGGCTTGTACACCAAAATAGACACCGGCGCCAAACATTTCTTTGGCAAGGTCTTTTTTTGAGAATTCTCTGAAGTCTTCTTTTTTTTCTGACCATATTTCTGGAAACATATCCTCGACTATCATCATCGAGAATTTTTCAGCGGCAGTATCTGCAAGTTTTCCCATGGGAATGTCGACGTGTACCTTTTTTCTTTCTTCGTCTGTAAAATTTTTGAAATTCTTCGGGTTTTGAAAACATTCGAAGCAGATGTGTTTCTTTGATGTTTTCATCATGTCTTCGGGGCATTCAATTTCTTTACCACAACAATCACATGTAACCTTGATAATTTTACTTGAATTGTAATTTTTCGTTTAAACACCCCCGTATTAACAATTATCTAAACTGTTATTGTCTTAAAAATATGTTGATAGGATAAAAAGACTGATAACTTATATTTACTGAAATTGTCTTATTGGGAGGAGGGCATAGCAGAAAGTCTGTGTATAGTGTAAGATTAACAAATAAAATCAGTGAGCTATGAGTAACTTTTCCTGTTGTTCATACTCTTTCTATCGGTATAAAATCATCTTTTTCTAAAATTTTATTCCATCTGGCATCTTTCTTTTTACTTTTTATCCAGGTTATTCCTCGTGAGGTGACTGCGATTCTATTCTCTTCTTCCAGGTAATCCAGAATGATGGATAAGGTGTTCTTGTTTATTTTTTTATGAAGGAGTTTTTCTAATTTTGTCATTGTAATTATACTTTCATTGGTATCTTGCAGTATTTTTTCAACAAGTATAATATCACTCAATGCTGGGAGTTTTCCTAGATTTAGATCTTTTTTTGAGGCAGTCATATTAATACCCGAATTTTCTTTCATAATCTTTATGGGAGAACCATTCCAGGATCACGTTTAAAATCATAACTTTATCTTCAAAAATTGTATAAATCAATCTCCATGCATTTGGTAAGTCGTATTTCCAAAGGTTTGTTATTTGATGCTCTTTGATATAACTTTTAGGCCATAGTTTTCTAGGAATTTTCGTTCCACAAATAGGGTCTTTCTTCAGATCAGCTATTGCTCGTTCTATGAATTTATAAAGTTGTTTATCCTCAAATCTGCCTTTTTGTAACTTTTCAAAATCGTTTTCTAGCTTTTTGTTGGCAAAAGCGACGTAGATGGGTTTGTCGATCATTGTATTTTGACTCCGGAGGATATGATTTTTTTGATCATCTTAGGGTTCCATGTCCATATGACTCGGCCGTCCTTGTCTATAATGATTTTTCCTGATTGTTCTAGGTAGTCAATTATAAGGCAGAATGTTTGGTACATCATTTTCTTTGGTAATGCTTTCCATAGTTCAGTCTTTGTTGGATAGTCCATGTGTTGTATGGCCTCCTCTACCATAAGAATTGTATCGAGTTTTGGGTAGTGGATTATTTGTTTCATTTTGTCTATTATATAAGTTTATATAATTCATATATTTAAGCATTCTGTTGTACCTCTTGATTTCCCATCAAAAATACAGAGTTTTTATTACTTATATATTCTAATATGGGGTCATTGAAACTATTATTTCTCATATTTTATAATTAGAATGGAATCAATAAATAGCAATCTCTTAGTTGCAGAGGGCGTAGGAGGAGGGTTGTAGTCTACTTTTTAAAAAAAGGTAAAATGAGACGAATATTTAATTAAGATTTATTCACTACTTTATTGTGTGTATGAATTTGAATATTGATCTTTTTCTCTGGCCGATGCTGCTACCAATGCTCATCCCACTTGTGTACAGTTTTATGTATAAGAAAGAATCTCTCAAAGAAATAGCTGTGGTTACACTATCGATGATTTTGATTGTTGTTTTTTATTGGCCTTTAACAGTATCAATAATAACTCCGGCGAACATTGCAGTGAAATTTTTATTATTCGTTTTTCTGCCGTTGATATTACTCGTGGTTCTTGATAGGGGTAAACAACATTTATCGTTCAAGCAATTTGGAATTCAAAAAAAAGGAATACAAAAGAGCGTACTGTTTTGTTTGGTGTTTCTTCCTATTATGTTACTCACAACATTGGTGATTCGCTATTATTCTGTTGGAATGTTGTCTGTTGATTTTGTATTGGGTTCTGTGAGTTTTATAGAGTCTTTTACTGAAGAGTTTTTCTTCCGCGGAATATTCTTTTTATTTCTTTTGAGTAGAACGAATCTAAAAATAGCATATGTTGTTTCGTTGACTAGCTTTGTTTTAATGCATCCTCAGAATTTTATGAATCTGTTTATTGTAAGTACTATTGTTCAGGGGGTTTTAACCATTGAAATATGTAGGCGGTCCGAGAATCTAACAGGTGCTTGGATGTTGCATGGCGCAAATAGATTTTTTTCTATTGCACTTATTCCTCTCATTATTTCTTTTAATTAGCATCATCAGAGAAATCAGATAGTGGAATTATCTAATTTTTAAATACTTTTATTAAACTATAGTTCAATTTTAGTATAACTATTATTAAAGTGTAGTTCAATTTTAGTAAATTTTAAATAGTGGATATACATAAACATATTACCATGTACGTTGAACGAGATATAAAAAAAAGATTTGACAAAATCATCAAAAGTTATGATATGGTTGCCGTTGTTGGTGCGCGACAAGCAGGGAAAACAACATTCCTAAAAAAACAGATAGAACACCTAAAATCTAGCTATATCCTTTTTGATGACCCTGACGTACGATCATTATTTGATGAGGATGTAAAAAAATTTGAACAACAATATCTTGAGAGATTTGACGTTTCAATACTCGATGAGGTACAATCCTGTAAAAATGCTGGACGGAAGCTGAAATATCTCGTTGATTCCGATCGAAAACTTTGGATTACATCGTCATCAGAGGTTATTCTTGGAAAGGAAATCCTCTCCTATCTTGTTGGCAGAATTTCTATTATAAAACTGTACCCTTTTTCATACGAGGAATTCTTAATGGCAAAGGAACAGAAAAAGATGACGTCGGTAGTTGCACAACGGCTCATGTGGGAACATATGCAGTACGGCGGGTATCCGAAGGTTGTGTTGACAAATGACAGCGAAATGAAAAAAACAATCCTTGCTGATCTCTATGAAACAATGCTCCTTAAGGATGTCGCAAGGACGTTTTCTATTGATGATATTCGCTCGTTGGAAGAGTTCGCAAAATATCTTGCATTATGCAGCGGGGCTCTTATATCATATGGAGAATTATCAAACTCGCTTACGATGTCTTTTCAGACGATTAAGAAATATCTTGATGCCATGGAGAAGAGTTATTTCATTGCAAGAGTGTATCCCTATTATACGAATAAACTCAAAGAGATCGTCAAACAGCCGAAAATATATTTCATTGATACTGGACTACGAAACATTATTGCAAAAAGTTTTGATGTGGAGCCTGACGGGAGGTTGTTTGAGAATTACGTTTTTAGCGAGCTTCTGAAACTTGGTGCGATGCCAAAATACTGGCGGACAAAAACGAAGACCGAGGTTGATTTTATCGTTGAGAAAGAGCGTACGGTTATTCCTATTGAAGTGAAACTGAGTGCTGATCCTGGGAAGGTTGAACGAGGGTTACGATCGTTTATAGAAATGTATCAGCCAAAAACCGCTCTTGTAGTTACATATAAAGGAAAACAGGGCCGTATGAACGTTAATGGCTGTACCGTCTATTTCACTGATGTTGCTGGACTCAAGGACTATGTAATGTGATGTTATTTTAGTAAGAACAATCACTTAATTGGAAGGAGGGCGTAGGAAGGTTTTATCTTGTTTTATAAAACATCATATATGTTCCGTCATCTAGTTCGATTACAGAAGGATCTGCTGTTAACAAGTTTATATTTGATTCAAATCTATATGAGGTTTTTGTGAAGGTTGCTCCGTCTTGTGATGTTGAGATGTCAATTCCTGCTGTGTATAGATAATATGTGTTTTCTTTGAAGAAGACATCTGGTACAGCCCCGCCGTCTAGTGCGGTTCCTTCTTTTGTAAAGTTAAGGCCGTCTGATGAGGTAGCTGAGATAACGTTGTTGCCTTCTATATCTCCGACGTACATGCGATAAACATCGTTTACCAGTATGACATCAGGGTCAAATACTCCTATTTCTGAGAAACAAATGTTTTCTTGAACGAAGTTTATTCCATCTGATGAAATAGCAGAATAAATCTTGTTTTCAATGTTGGGGTTAGGGTTTAGTCTTGCTTCGTTTATATCATAATAGTATAATCTGATTCTGCCGTCGTCTAAGAGGAATGGTGCTGGGTCTACCGGTACTTCATCATTGATTCCATCTACTTCTATAAAAACTCTATCAGACCATGTTTTGCCGTTGTCATCTGATGTTATTAGGCCGATGCGTTCAGCTATTCCATCAACTGATACGTCTACAAAATAAACATAAATCACGTTGTTTTTGTATATTGCGCCTGGGACGCTGGCGTGTTCCGCTAAAATGTTTTCTGAGTCAACCCAGTTTAAAAGATCAGTGCTTGTTGCGTAAGATATTTTGTCTTTGTATGGGCCTTGAGTCATTGTTGACCAGCTGTATTGATCTTGGTTTTCGTTGTTATCTTCGTTTGTTTCTTTGTTATTGTTTGTTGTTTCGTTGTTTGTGCATCCGCTAAGAACCATTGTACTTATTAGAAGCATCATAATAATTATTGATAGTTTTTTCATTTCCCATTCTCTCCTGTTTTATTTTAAAATAGATTAAAAGTTGGATATATAAAATATTTGTAGTTAGTAAAATAATTGTGAGCACGTTGTTGGAGGGAGTAGGAGGGTTGCAGTCTACTTTTTGATGACGTAGATGCCTTTTGATTTAAATTCTAAGATTCCTTTGTCTCTAAGTATCTGCAGTTGTTGTCGGATTTTTGGTTTTATATTGTAGTTCTTTGGATGGTGTTTAGACAGGTAATTTTCCCAATTATAAATTTCATCTAGAGTAAATTCTTTTTTGTTTAATTGTTGTATGCAATATAGAATATCGGATAACCATGCTCTTTTCCCTGCATGCTCCTTATCCATGAATGAAAGTTTTTTCCAATTTCTTTGTACTTCTTTTTCTGATAAAGTAACTTCGTTTTCTATGACTTTAACTTTTCCCAATTCAGGAATTTTTGATAATAGAACGTTACAACCTATCCAACCCGAACGTCTAGCTTTAGTGGAGAGTGGTTTTCTTTTTTCGATAATTGATGGAGTAAAAAAGAATTTAGGAATAAAAAATAGGTTTTGAACTTTCCAATTTTCAAAAGAGTATTCCATAAATGAAAAATTTGGAGTTGTGTTTTGCTGGATAGAATTAATCATTGGATAAAATGCTCCATCAACGACTCTTGAATAAAATGGTTTGGATTGAGCTTTGAGTTGGAATGTATTGTCGCAATATTCACAAACAAAATCTGTTACTTTGGTGTTATTAGGATTTTTTAATAATTCCTCATGCAAACAGTTAGGACAATACATCTCCTTTTCAAACCAACTCTCTGTGAGGATTCGTGCTATCTGTGTTTTGCCATGATATTTTTCAAGAACATGTTTGTCATAAATTTTTGTGTTCATTTTATTCTGATTCCTGGAGATTATTTCCACATGATCATCTTTAAATAAATATTTGAACTTAACCATGGATATGAAAATAGTTCAATCTTCTTTGGAGAGAAGTTTTGTTGTTACGCATAACGGAAAAGAATATTTTGTAAATTATCTAAATTCAACAGAACCGATACCTGGTCTTTTGAATAGATTTCATTGGGAAGTTTTTGATGAAAATCAGGAAGAACTCAACATTTTTGAATTTGAAGATACGACTGCAGAAGAAAAAGAAAAAATCCAAAATAACATTAAATTGCGAGATAAATTAATCAAATTCTGCATAGAACATTTTAATGAGTATAATCCAAATTTTAAAAAAGACATTTGATAAACATTTATCGTTAATCAATGAGTTATGATTAGAATTTTTTAAGGGAAAAAATTGATTAATAACTTTTTATGATAAATTATATAATAATTTTATTAGTAAATCTATCATTCTTGGTATATGATATTCAACCAATTCCTCTTTTTTATCTATGAAAAATATCATTGAATGAGCCTTTGAATTTGCCCCTGCTCTAAAAGGTTTCGCTAAGGAAATAAATTCATTTACAATTTCTTTATCAACTTCAAAATCATCTTTTCTATCTTCTAAATTCTTAACCAGATAAGTGAAACTATGAAATCTCTTAGCACTAGTATTGTAGTAAATCTCAACAATCTCTTTTGTTTTATCTCCGTACTTTTTTCTTAATACATCTATAAGTAGATTTTCTATTAGTTTGCGGCATAGTATTAATGTTGAAGTATATGTTGTATTATAAAATGTTTCATTTATCTCTTTTATTAATCTTTGATAAAAATTATCTAAACCTGGTATTGATAGAAACAATTCTTTTGGTTTAATCATTTTAGTTTCGCTCTGTACTTCTTCTAGTTCACTATTTTTTATTTTTATTTTCAGAATTGAATTTAGATGATCACCAAATTTATCAAAGAATAATTGAATTTTGTTACTGCTACTTACATAGCTTATTTTTTCTGCTTCGGCAATATCATTCAACGATAGATTAATTGAATTATCTACTATATCTAAAAATTTTGAAGGGGAAAGCGAAGAATTAATCATTTTTTTTAAAAAAATATCTTTTAATTGATTAAATATATCTAATTTATCTGAGCTACTAATATATCCAATTTCCTCCGCTTTGTTTAAAGTTTTTTTAGATGCGTTAATTGCACAAGTATGAATTTGTTTATATGTATCTCCTTTGGATTCAGTTTCATTATCGACTAATTTTTTAATTTCAGAAAGCAACCTTTCTTTTGAAATTAAATTCGGATCAAATACGATATTTTTTCCGGGTAAAATCTGAATTTCATTCTCATCTAAAAATTTTATTTCGGTATCAATGTTTTTAAGATTGTCTATTTTCCATTTTATTAAATCCATATCTTTAAAGTTATTGATATTTTGATTGATGTAAAAAATTAATCTGGTCTTTGTTCTAACTAACCATCCTATTGCGTCATTATTATATTCAAATAATTGAAAAGCTTTTATAAATTCCTCATCAAATTTTTCTATGAAATATTTTGCTACAGAATCCCTATCTCTGAATCCAACCAATGCTAATACAGAGCTGTTTTCCCTGGACCTAGAACAGATTGTATATTTGTCATAAGACATCACCAGTGAATTAAAATTTATAACTCTTTTGGTGATGATTGGGACAACTTGCTACCGATTCGCAATTGACTAAATTGCAAATGGAGAGATAATCATTTCATGATTATTCTCAGCTTTTTCTCCTGTAAAAATGAACAATGCTCTGATCCTGATTCCTTGATTACATAAAAACCTGCCAGATACATCTCCCGCTCCTCTCCCACGCCTTCCTTAAAGCTACATATATTTTAGATAACATTTTATTTTCTTAACTTAAACTCATAACAACATAAACACTAGATAAATATCTCTAAACGCCTTAGACATATTCTTCTCATTGTAAGCATAAACTTCCAGCGTATGTAACCCTTTAGATCCCTTTATTTTCCAACTAAACGGCGGTGAAGTATCAGTAAATACTAATTCCTGGTCAAGATAAAACTCAACGTAATCAGTATT
>Ga0172365_10001236_pt1 | contig 18314 bp, 13 predicted proteins | sample LakKivSesite48cm_FD_114535 | JGI IMG/M metagenome (GOLD analysis project Ga0172365, IMG submission 114535) | Sediment microbial communities from Lake Kivu, Rwanda - Sediment site 48cm | ecosystem: Environmental > Aquatic > Freshwater > Lake > Sediment | place: Rwanda: Western Province, Lake... | reverse complement strand
GTTTCTTTGCACCACTGTTTGAGATACGCATTCGCTTCTGCTGAAACAATCCCAATTCCACCTGATTTCTCAGGAAACTCGGACTTCAGGGCCTCAAGCTCTTGGGCATGTGCGGGATTCAGATCAATGAAAAGGTAGCGATCGAATGATGGCTCAACTTCCAAAGCTATCCTTGCACTGCCCTTCAGAAATTCTTGTGCGTCCGGATCTTCAAATAAGTGTGGGTGATCTTCTGTCAGATGTGGATCGGATCGGTAACCTGTGCCCGCAAACGCATCAACGTACGTAGTCTTGAAGAACTGCGCTTTCGGGTTCCTACGAAAAATCTTGGTGTAGGCAGCCAAGTACTTTCGTACACGCCCCAGCTTATCCTCTGTCCAACTGCCACCGAAGGTGTGTCCCGACATCCCATCCTCCTGGTGAGCAAGATGATAGCATGAAACCGCGCTTCGGACACATTCCTATACGTAATATTACGGGTATTCGTCACGCAAAGCAAGAGTTGGAAGAGAGATGGCCTGCCCTCTCATCCGCCGCCGAAGGCGAAGCCGGTGTAGATGTCGTGCCCCTGGCCCATGAAGAAGAAGAAATCCACCACGAGCGAGCACATCGCCCCGAAGACCTGCCCACAGATGAGGCCGATGAAGAACGGCTTGTACCGCCGATACGCGCTCATGCCGCCGACCTTCACGATGAGCACCTTGATGAGCCAGGCGATGAAGAAGCTGAGCGCGCTCACCTTGTGGTAGAACGTATCTGCGGTGAAAAAGCCGACCGGGTGCAGGCCAGACCAGTTGAAGCGGTACCGCGAGTAGAGCAGCAGGCCGATGAACGCCATGCCGCCGAGGAAGTGCGCATACAGGGAAATATCGCGGGGCCAGGGGTCCTTGAAGCGCGCCACCATGTGGTCGTAGGCTTCCCACATCTGGTGGAAAGCGTGGTGCTGCCCGAAGTTGAACGCGCCGCCGTGATACGCCAGAGAGATCGTCGTGGCGCTCATGAGGACCATGGCGATGACGGAACCGGCGAAAATGGCGATGAACAGCGAACGCCGCCGCCCGCGCACCACGTCCCCCAGCCGAGCCGAGTGCATCACCATCGGCATCGGATAGCCTTCGATCATCCTGAACGCCGCCAGGGAAAGTGAGATTCCCACGAACGAGTGCGGCGAGAAGTTCGCGTCGCCGATGGAGCGCAAGGTGATCCCCTGCGCCGTTACGGGAGCGCCGACGAACGGCATACCGCTCTCCGCGACGATGCGCGTCACGGCGATGACGAGGATCACCAGCGCGGCAAGGAACAAAAGCGCGACGGGCCACGCCATCCCAAGGTGCACGAGCCAGAAGAGCATGTAGAGAAGCCCCGTCGCAAGCAGCAGGAGCGAGGTGCGGTAGGAGAGCAACTCGTTCGAGTCGTCCGCGCCTGCGGAAGGGTTCCGAATCCGCTCCCACACGGCGCGGAAGTGCCTTCGCCCCATCCAAAGCCCCCAGAGGATCCAGATCACCATGCCGCCGAGACATTGCCACGCGACGAGGGCATCGCTCGTGGCCCAGAGGTCGTTGCGCGTCGCCGCCTGAACCCCCATTCGGCGATAGGCTGCGTCCTGGAACATGAGGAGGATGCGGAAAAACCAGAGGCTGAAGACGATCTGCGTGTTAACGAGGTAGGAGAAGCCGATGGTGAAGAAATCCGGTTTGACGTAAAGCCCGTCGAAGTACTGAATGGCGAGGCTTGTTTCCACCTGCGAGAAGTTGATCTTCGGCCAGAGCGGCGTGAAGTAGTGCACGATGTTCCACGCGATGAAAGAGAATGGCACGAGCGCGCCGTACCAGAAGAGGCGATTCCGCATGATGTGCGGAAGCCCCCCTTCTTCTCCAGAGCCTTGCACGAGCGCAAGGGGTATCTCTGCCTGGGGGAACGTGACTTTCTCGTGGTCGAACCACTGTTTGCGGAGGATCGCCGTGAGCGCGGAGCAGACGAGGAGGAACGCGGCGAAAAACGACCACCACCAGAACAACGGCCCGACCCATACGCCCCAGGGGATGCGCGTGCCCTGCGGCATGCCGACGTAGAAGCGGGCCATCTCCCGGTTGAGGTTCGACGGGATCGCCCAGGAGGGCAGGTAGGGCAGGATGAATTCGCGGTAGCGGTTCTCTGGGGCGGCGAAGTAGTCGGGCGAGGAGATCATGCTGAGGAACAAGCCCATCATGCCGATGTGGTAGACCATGATCCCGGCGAAGCCCATGACGAACATGAAGATCATCTCCGGCATCGTGATGCGCCACGCCGGTCTGAACCGCGCCAGGAGCCAGTTGAGCGGCACGAGGACCACGATGAGGGTCGCCAGCGCGCCGATGGGCAACTCCCCCTGAAAAAGCTCCACCGAGTGCATCCGGTATTCCGCGTACGGCGTGAACATGGCGAGGAATGCCATCAGAGCGATGCCGCCGCCGACCGAGCGGGCGGTGATCGGGTTGGAAGATGGCGTGCGCAGAGGCGTGCGCAGGGGCGTGTACAGAGGTTCTTCGGATTGTGCTGGCGCAGCGTCCGGTATGGTGGTCATTTCCCGGCCCCTGTGCGCGTGAGGGTGGCGCGGAAGCCTGTGGGGTCACCTCTCACCACGTTGCGATGCCTCCCTGAATGATCTGCCTCCTTGCAGCGGATGCCGCGCTCCGCGCCGCCAGCGTGCCGTTGTCTCACGAAAGCGGCACGAGACGCAACGCGTTGCCCGATAGAAGGGCCTCCACGACCTCGGCGGGCAGGTCGAGCGACCGGAGGTACTCCATGAGCCTGCCTTTGAGCCTCTCTATGGCGTGCGGCCTTTTCGGATCAGGAGCGTACCCCGCCACAAACCGCTTCGGATACTGCGCGACCGCCTCCCAGATCGCTTCAATCGGCATCCCGATGTAGGGAGGCATGAAGCTCTCGTCGTACGCGTGGTCGTACATCCCCTCCCGCCACTTCCCAACTCAGGAGCCAGGCAACGTCAATGCCGTGTTCGTCCATGTTCGCCACGAGCTTCTCCGCGTCGTAGCCGTACCACCAGACGTGCGCGTGCGCGTCAATCACCATGAGCATGTTCCCCATCGTATGCGGCCTGCGCGTGTGCGATGGGCAGGATAATACGCAATCGCCCCGGCAAACGAAACGGTGAGCAAGTGCGGTCAGAGCGTCCCATGATGGGAACGGGCGCACGTAATCTAATCACCCGGACCGGCGCAGAGCAACCAAGGGCCGGGCACGGGGCAACCCGCGAGAAGATCGCCCACCCATGCGGTTGTGAGCATTTCGCGGGCGAACTATCTTTCAATCGTCCTGCTCGTTCAGAGCGTTGACGGGACAGGCGGTTCATCTGGGATCTGGGATGGAGAAGAGGAGGAGCCGATGCACATCGGCTATCTGAGCAATTGTCTGCGACCGGCCAGCATAGCCGAGGCCGTCCGCCAGGCGATAGGAAACGGGTTCACGAACCTGGAAGTCGGCTACACCGTCGCGCTGGAACGCATCGCGTTCGCCAACGTGGTCAAGGAGGGCAGCGTCGCGCTCACCGGCCTCATCTGCTGCCGGAATATGCTCGACCGGGACCCGGCGCGCAGACAGGAGTATCGCCAGAGCCTGGAAGCGCGGATCGAACTGGCCGGAGAGCTGCATATCCCCGTCGTGACGACGTTCACGGGCAAGATGGCGGGCGCATCCCCCGAAGAGAACGACGCCGCGTTCGTCGAGTACTTCGCGCCGCTCTGCGAACGCGCCGGTGCTCTGGGCGTGCGGATCGCTTTCGAGAACCTGCCGTCGGACGGAAACATGGCGAGCACGCCCGAAGAATGGCGGCGCATCTTCACGCTCGTGCCCTCGTCGGTGCTGGGGCTGTGCTATGATCCCTCGCACCTCATGCGGCAGCTCATTGACCCGTACGAACCCCTAGAGGAATTCGCGCCGCGCATCGTGTACGTTCACGCCAAAGATACGGAAATCCTGCGTCGGCCCCTGAACGAGGCAGGCATTCACGGCAAGGGCTGGTGGCGGTTCCGCCTTCCCGGCTTCGGCGATCTCAACTGGATCAGGTGGCTCCGCAGGCTGCGCGAGATGGGCTACGACGGCCTGCTCAGCATCGAACACGAGGACCAGCAATGGGTCGGGTCGCCGGAGGTCATCGCGGCAGGGCTTCGGCACAGCAGGGTCTACCTGGAAGCCTGTCTCGACGAGATGTCGCGCCCGTGACCGGCCCAGACGAACCCTTTGGATGATTCGAGCGCGGGATGTACGACGATCTGGCGCACCTGTACGACCTCTTCATTGACTGGCCGGCCCGCCTGAAGAACGAACTGCCGCTCCTCGACAGGCTCGGCCTCGGCGAACCAGGCTCGAACGTGGTGGATGTGGCGTGCGGGACCGGGCATCACGCGCTCGCCTGGGCCGAACGTGGCCACCGCGTCGTTGCACTCGACGCCGCACGCGAGATGATCGAGCAGGCGAAGGCGTCGGACGCCGCCGGACTCGTGGACTGGCGCATCGGGACCTTCACCGATGCACCCGCAGACGGGAAGGCGGACGTGCTCGTCTGCCTCGGCACGTCGTTGCCGCACGCCGCGACGACGGAGGAGTACCGCGCCGCGCTCGCGGCGTTTGCGCGTTCGCTGCGACCGGGCGGACGGCTCATCGTTCATAGCCGGAACCTGCCGAAGACGCTCGCGGCAGGAGAACGCTTCCTGCCTCCCCTTGCGCGGAAAAGGGGCAATGAGACGGTGCTCTTCTGGCGGTTCTACGACCTTTTGCCGCCCGATCAGGTGGATTTCCACCTCGTGATCCTGCGAGAGGACGCCGGGAAGTGGACGCACACGGTGCTCACCTCCCGCCTCTGCGTGGTTTCCGCCAGGGTGCTCGGTGAGATGGCTCGCGCCGCCGGGTTCCAGAGCGTTCGGCTCTGCGGCCATCTCGACGGAAGGCCGTACGACCTCATGGGGTCGCCGGACCTCGTGCTCCTGGCGGAGCGGGGCTGACGCCCTGTCTTGGGAGGGCAGGTCTCATGCGGGTTCCAGATAATAACACTCCATCACGGACTACAGGGGCGACTCGCGAGTCGCCCCTACAAAGCGTGTCGAAACAACATCTTGTAGGGGCGCATGGCTATGCGCCCTTACGTCCCAACATGCACAATTCCTAACTGAAAAGTGTCTCAGGCCCGTCCCCACGCCTCACATATCCTTCGACCGATGCGAGGACGCATGAGATGGTGCTGACGCTTGCCTGCGCGCAGTTTGCCCCAGTCGGCGGCGACGTGAATGCCAACGTCGCACGCATGGCGAAGCTCCTCCGTGAGGCGGCAGGTGCGGACCTCGTCGTGTTCCCAGAGCTTGCGACGACGGGCTACCTGCCGGGGGCGGAGGTGGCCCCTCTCGCGGAGCCGATCCCCGGACCCACCACCGAGCGGCTCTCCGCGCTCGCACGGGAGTGCAGGATCGCCATCGCCACCGGGATCGCCGAACTCGATCCGGCAAGCGGACGGCGGTACAACACCCTCGTCGTCGTAGACAGCGACGGACGGCTTTGCCTGCGCTACCGGAAGACGCACCTCTGGGCGGGCGAAGAGCGATGGGCGACGCCTGGCTCCTCGTTCACCGTCGCCCAGTGCGACGGCGTGGCGCTCGGCGCGTGGATTTGCTACGATTGCCGGTTCCCTGAGGTGGCGCGGATGTTCGCGCTGGCCGGTGCGGAGGTGGCCCTCGTCGGCAGCGCGTGGCTCGGCCCGGCGGAGGAGTGGGAACTGGCCGTGCGCGCTCGTGCGATGGACAACGGCATTTTCGTCGCCGCCTCGACCATGCAGGGCACGTCAGGGAGCATGGAATTCCACGGAGGCAGCCTCATCGCCGACCCGCACGGGCGCGTCATCGCGCAGGCCAGGGAGGGCGAGACGACCGTCATCGCCGCGAAGGCTGACCTCGCAGCGATTCCCGAATGCCGGGCGCGCTTGCCTCTGCTCTCTCACCGCCGAAGGGACCTGTATTCCCCGTTGGTGGTTTGATCGGCATATTTTTGGCGCTTGCGTGCGAGAGGCGTCCTGTCAGTTTCGGAGATTCGCCTGCGCGTATCCCATCAGCCGCGCCCAGCCGCACGCGGCGAGAAGTTCCTCCAAAGGCGCGTCGCCGGGCGCAACGCTGATGAGCCGGGCGGTGCGGGTAACTCTCGCTCTCGACAGATCGCCGTATTCGTCGGGGTCGTCGTCCGCAAGCGTCGAGAAGACGGCCCAGATCGGGCGGTGGTCGGAGATCTCTCGCCTGGCGCGGTCGGTGTCGCCGCCGTAGTCGTCCACGTCGAACTTCACGACGCCGTACTTCCCCGTGTACTCCTTGGTGGTGCGCGGGTCGAACCAGATGTTGTCGTAGAGGCTCACGTCGCCGACGGTCGTCCTGAGCGGCGGCCCGATGACTGCCGTCCACCTAGTCAGTTGCCATCCCCGGTCGTCCGGCGGGAAGTTGAAGTCGCCCATGAGCAGCACGTCCTGCTCCGCGCCGTTGGCCTCCTGCACCGACGCGACGACCTCATCCATGAGCACAAGCTCCTCTCGCCGCTCGGATGGGCTGCTGCCGAAGAGCAGGTGAATCGTGCAGAGCGTGAAGTCGAACCGGCCTGAGCGGAACGTCGCGGCGTAGGGTTCGCGCATGAGCAAATCGTCCGGATCGCGCACGATGGACGGTGCGCCGATCTGCGATACGCGGGACTGATCCCAGAAGAACGCGTAATGCTCCTTCGACGTGCCGCGACCGACGGCCTCAGAGGCGGAGTAGGTCCACCCTGGCAAGAGCGCGCTGATGCGGTCGAGCACTTCGGTGTCCTTCGGCTCCTGCACGGCCACAAGATCAAACCGGGAGATCATGTCGGCGATCACGCGGAGGTGTGCGTCGCCTTTGCGCTTGCTGAGGGTGCGGATGTTCCAGCTTGCGATCCTCACCTCCGAGCGCGAACCCGACGGCGCAGCCAGTTGTGCGGGCTGCGGCCCGGAAGCGGGCGCGGAGGGACCAAACGGAAGCCCAATCCGCTTCGTGGCCACCAGGTAGACGACGACGAGGATGATCACGAGCACGAGGAAGAGGATTCTCATGCCTTTCTTCTCTCGTGGCTGTGTTCTGCGTCGTGCCATGCGTCACCCTCCCTTTATGGCGTGCGTCTTACCTGCACGCCGGAGACCTACCCCTGCTGAACGGGGATCGGTCGCGCAGAGAGCGTGCTGCTCCAGATGCCGCACCCGAAGAAGACGAGCGCAAAGACGGCGAACGCCGTGCCGAAGCTGCCGAGGCCGATCCGGAGCATCTGACCGACGAGCATCGCACCGGCGACGCCGATGCCCTGCCCGGTGAAAAGAGTGCCGTGCACCATGAGCCGCGTCGAGGGATGGGCCACGTCGCCGACGTACGCCATCGCAAGCGTCGGGACCAGCCCGCCGAGCAGGCCGATGGCGAATATCCCCACGCCGAGGGCGACCGGCGAGGTGGGCGCAATCGCCGTCCAACTCAGCCCCGCACTGGCCACGAGGAACGACCCAGAGAGCACGACGCGGCGTCCGAGCAGGTCGGAGAGCCAGCCGCCCGCAAGGCTCACGACAAGCCGCGCCGCAGGATAGGCCGCCGCAAGCGCCAGTCCGCTCAGGCCGAGCGCGTCGCTGATGCACTCGCTCAGGGGGACGAGCATGAGGCCAAACCCTGCGGCGGCGACCCCCAGCAGGATAATGACGATGCGACCGTCCGCGCTCCGGGCGATGGTCATTACCATCCGCAGGTGCGGCGGCTCACGGCGCACCTCGCGTGCGGGCAGGAGCACGAGGATAAGCCAGCCGACCGCCGTGACCGCCGCCGCCACCGCGAACACGTCCCTGAGCGAAGAATCTGCCGCAACCCGGCTCAGGATGAGCACGCCGATCAGGAACCCCACGTGCGTCCCACTTGAGAAGATACCGGAGGCCGTGCCGTAATGCGTCTCCCGCGCCACGTCGAGCACCCTGATGCTGCTCGTCAACCAGAGCATCGAGGCTCCCACGCCCCAGAGCGCGGCCCCGGCCACAAGCACGCCGTACGAGGGACTCGCCCAGACCAGCGCCGGGAACGCGATATACGAAGCTGCACCGAGCATCATGCCCGCTCGCTCGCCGAGCGCCGACACGATCCACACGCTCGGCACGCGGCTGAACGCCATGCCAAGGTAGACGGCGGCAGGGATGAAGCCTCGCTCCAGGGGCGACCAGGTCATGGCCTCGCGGAAGAACGGGACGAGGAACTGCTGCTGCGCGCCCGCTCCCATGAAGATGAGCACGAAGCTCGTTGTGAGGATCACAAGGTCGCGGAGCGCGGCGCGGCTGTCGGACATGGAAGCTCCCGGAAAGCGTGCTCTCAGGCTCTGAGTGCGGACCGAGAGAAAGATACGCCCCACCGTCGTTCGACCAAACCGGGCGAAGGCAGTTCGGCCATCTCGCGTGGGTTCCGCTTGAAATGGCGACGTTATTACATTTAGAGCATGTCCTTCATGCGCGTACGCGCCGCACGGTTGGCTTCCCGTGCGCGGTGGACAAAGGAAAAGGCATCATGGCTGGAAGCACCGGCTATACCGAAGAACATGCCAGGTCGCAGGGCGAAACGCCGCCCCTGGATGTCTGGCCCAACCAGTACCCCGACCGCGACTACCACATCCGCATCGTCATACCGGAATTCACCTCCATGTGCCCCAAGACGGGGCAGCCGGATTTTGCGACGATCACCATCCTCTACGTGCCCGACCGGCTGTGTGTGGAACTGAAGTCGCTCAAGTTCTACATGCAGGCGTACCGCTCGATGGGGATATTCTTTGAGAACGTGGCGAACAAGATACTCAACGACTTCGTCGCCGCGTGCAAGCCGCGCCGGGCGGTGGTGGTGGCCGATTTCAACCCGCGAGGCGGCATACGGACTTCGGTCCGGGTGCACTACCCGCTCCAAAGACCGGCCCCACGCAAGCGATGAGCGAGAGACGCGAAAATCCGGTCGTATCATGACTTCAGCCTGCAAACGAAGGGATGAACGATGGCAAAACTCGAATTGGGACTCATCGTCGGCATCGGTCGTGACCCGAACGAATCCTTCAAACAGGTGGCCGAACTGGGCATTCCGACCTGTCAGATGGCGGGCACTGCGGAAGCCATGCTCGCAGGGAAGTATCCGGAGCCAGAGGGCATTCGCAAGGCCTCGGAGAAGGCGGGCGTCCGGATAAGCTCCGTGTTCCTGCTCTGGGAAGGGCAGAGATTCGACAACAAGGACGGCCCGGCGACCATGGGCCTTGTCGCTCCGAAGTTCCGGAAGGAGCGGCTCGCTTCCGGCAAGAAGTTCTGCGACTGGGCAGTGCGCATGGGCGTCCGCAGCATCACCTGCCACATCGGGTTCATCCCGGACGACGAGAAAGACCCGATCTACCAAGGGTTCATCGCGGTGATGCGGGAATTGGCGGTGCACTGCGCGAAGAACGAGCAGATTTTCTGCTTCGAGACCGGGCAGGAATTGCCGTCCACCCTCAAGCGCACGATCCTCGACGTGGGCACGGGCAACCTGTTCGTCAACCTCGACCCGGCCAACCTCATCCTCTACGGCAAAGCCAACCCGCTCGATGCGGAGGCGATCTTCGGCGAATACGTGCGCGGGATGCACGCCAAGGACGGCGTCTGGCCCAACCGCGACGAAGTGCTGGGGCACGAAACTCCGCTCGGCGAGGGCATGGTTCGCTTCGACCTGCTCATCCCCCGGCTGAAGGCCAAAGGCTTCCAGGGGCCGGTCACCATCGAGCGGGAGATCAGCGGCCCTCAGCAGCGCGTTGACATTCAGTGTGGGATGAAACTTCTGGACCCCCTACTGTAGTACTGCCCACGTGAGGCATTGGCTTCGTTTGCCTTCGGAAGAGGGGCGGAGTTATCCCGCCGGATCATCGGCGCGGGTGCGCCGGAGGTGCGGTCGTCGGGCTGCTCCTCACCATTGGATGAAAGGTATACCACTGATGGCACGCGATACGTTGACCGTGATTGATAACCGCACGGGCAAGACCTATGAGATTCCCATTCACTACGGCACTTATCCTAAGTACGGCGCGGCCATCCGCGCCATGGACTTGCGGCAGATCAGGGTTGACGACGAAGATTTCGGCCTGCTCACCTACGACCCCGGCCTGACGAATACCGAATCGGCGGCGAGCGCGATCACGTTCATTGACGGCGAGCGCGGCATCCTGCGGTATCGGGGCTACCCCATCGAACAACTCGCCGAACGCGCCGCGTATCTTGAGGTCGCCTACCTGCTCTTCTTCGGAGAGCTGCCGACGAGGCAGCAGTTTGAGAACTGGCAGAAGACCATCGCCGACAACTACATGGTCCATGAGTCAATGAAGAAGTTCATGGACGGCTTCCGTTACGACGCCCACGCGATGGGCATCTTCGTCGGCACGGTCGGGGCCAAGTCCACCTTCTACCCCGAAGCCAAGAACGTGCTCGACCGGGAAGAGCGGATCCGACAGGCGACGAACATCCTCGCTTCCATGCCCACGATTGCCGCGTATACCTACCGGCACAGCCGGGGGTTGCCCTACGTCCACCCCGACCGTTCGCTTCCCTACGTGCGTAACTTCCTCAACATGCTGTTCAGGATGTGCGACGTATGCGAGGAGTTCTACCATAATCCAGTCGTCGAGCGCGCCATTGAGGTGCTCTTCATCCTTCACGCCGACCACGAGCAGAATTGCAGCACGACCACCATGCGCACGGTAGGAAGTGCGCTCTCCGACCCGTACTGCGCCATGTCCGCCGCTGCCGCCGCGCTTCATGGGCAACTCCACGGCGGAGCCAACCAAGAAGCGCTCGAAATGCTCGCGCAAATCGGCACGAAGCAGAACATTCCCGCCTTCATCAAGCGGGTCAAAAACCACGAAACCCGCCTGATGGGCTTCGGCCACCGCGTCTACAAGAACTACGACCCGCGCGCGAAGATCATCAAGCAGATGGCCGACAAGGTGCTGGAGGTGACGGAACCGAACCCGCTCCTCGAGGTGGCGAAAGAACTGGAGAGGATCGCGCTTGAGGACGAATACTTCATCACGCGCAAGCTTTACCCGAACGTTGATTTCTATTCGGGCATCATCTACAAGGCGCTCGGCTTCTCGGTGGATATGTTCCCGGTGCTCTTCGCCCTGGGCAGGACGGCAGGCTGGCTGGCTCACTGGATGGAATTGATGGGCGACGAAGAGGAGCGGAAGATCGTCCGCCCGCGCCAGATGTACACGGGGCACGACGTGCGCGAGTTCGTGCCGATTGAGGAGCGGAAAGCAAACTCATAGAGCCTGTAGGGGCGCACGGCCGTGCGCCCCTACAGGGAATACCACAACGCACCAACATCACATCATCTTTCCACGCACTCTCAGAACCTGCACTTCACGTGCACAAAATCGGGCGGCTCGATCTGGATGGTGACGTGTTCGAGGTCGAAGCGCGTCTGGAGGAGTTCCCGCGCCGCGCAGAGCAGTTCCGCGCTGGTCGAGTAATCCCTGGCGGTCAGATGCACGGAGAGCGATTCGCGGCGGTTCGTCACCGTCCAGACGTGCAGGTCGTGCACATCCCGCACGCCGGGCAGATCCTCCAGCGCAGCCTGCACCTCGTCAACGCGGATGTGCTCCGGCGAACCTTCCATGAGCACGTGCACCGATGCCCTCGTGAGCTTGAACGCGCCGAAGAGGATGATGGCGGCGATGAGCGCGCTGCACATCGGGTCCGCGAGGTACCAGCCTCTCCACCACATGAGCACCCCAGCGACGACAGCCCCGACGGAACCGAGCGCGTCGCCGACGATGTGCCAGAGCACGCCCTGCACGTTGAGGCTGTGCGCGTGTGCCTGCCCGGAGTAGAGGAGCATGGCCCCGATGAGGTTGACCCCGAGGCCGAGCATCGCCACGAGCATCATCTCGAAGCCCATAACCGGCGGCGGGTCCGCAAGCCGTCCATACGCTTCCCACAGGATGAGGGCAACGATGAGGACAAGCGTCACCGCATTTGCGAGCGCGGCGAGGATTTCGGCGCGATGGTACCCATACGTCTTGCGTGCGGTGCGCGGACGTCGCGCAAGCCACGAGGCGAAGAGCGCAAGCGCAATCGCTCCCGCATCGGTGAGCATGTGCCCGGCGTCGGCGAGGAGCGCGAGGCTGTTCGTCAGCCATCCTGCCACCGCCTCGACGACCATGTACCCAGTGACAAGCGCAAGCACAATCGCCAGCCGCGAGGTCGCTCCTCCGGGAAGGCCGGAGATATGATCGTGAGGGTGAGCCTCTTCCACTCTCTCGCTCCTTCATGAATGCTCAGCGATCATCGGTAGGGCCACGCAAAGCACATAAGCAGGAGTAAATCGGTCCGTCGTATCATCGTGCAAAATATAGGTATCCCCGGATACATCGTCAATGAAGGAAAGGCTCTCGGCCCGCAGTGCGCCCGCCCGCAGTGCGCACGCCTACCACGTCCCCTGCCGCGCCCATGCGTACTCAACTGGCTGCATCCCGAGGTCTTCCGGATAGATGGTTTTCCCTGCCTCCGCCGAAAACCGGGCGATCACCGTGAGCATCGCGCCGGGAACATCCGTTTGGCCGAGCCACCGACATGCCTGAGCGAGCACCTCCGCATCGGCGTTCGTGCCGCTTGGCCGCAGCGTCTCCGCAAGGCTGCGCCGCAGGCTTCGGTCGAGGTCCCGACGTGCAAGCTCGCCGACGACCTCTCTCAACGCCGCCTCAGTGCCGATTCGTCCGAGGGCAAGGAGCGCACGCTGGCGCACCCTCGGCTCGGCCTGAGCAGCACGCCACAACTCCCGCAGAGGCGACACCGCGTCGGGGTTCCCAAGGGAGCCGAGCGCGTCGGCGACGGCGCGGCGGACGTATTCGAGCACGCCGGGATCGTTCAGCAGCGCAAGCAACGGCTTCGTGAGCGCATGAGCATGGCTCTCCCCGATGCCTTCGACGATTGCCGTGCGCACGAAGCGGTCCGCCGTCTCGTCGCGCACAAGGTCCATAAGGGCGAGGCGCACGGCGTCCTCCGCGATGTTCGCAAGGAGGCGTGCCGCGTACACGCGCAAGGACCTCTCCTGCGCCGCATCGCCGACGACGGTCTGGAGGACCTCGCAGGCGACCGCCCGATTTCGCAGGGCAAGTGCGCCTGCCGCCTCTCTGCGCACCCAGAGATCAACGGTCCGGTCAATTGCCGTCTTCCTGAGCGCGTCGAGGACGCTTTCCTCGCCCAGCGAGAAGAGGGTGACCTCCACCGCAGCACGCACATTCCGATCCATCCTCGTGCGAATGAGGTCCCGGAGAGCCTGCCGCACCTCGCTGCGCGTGGACTGACCAAGCGCAACGGCAAGCCCCAGGCGAAGCGGAACGCTCACCTTTTCGTCCGCGATGATCGCGATCAACGTCTCCGGTTGGTCGGCGTGTGCCTGCCCGATTGCCAGCGCAAGCCGTTGCTGAGCCGCCGTATCCACCTCGCGGGTCACGCGGGCCAGGAGGTTTCTCAACTCCTCGCCCTCCGCCTCGGCGGCAAGGGTGGTTGCAAGGGCTTCTCGAAGGTCAATGTCGAGCGCGGAGGAGGTGAGGAGGTCCCTCAGCGCCACCGCGAGCGCGGGACTCAAGCCCCGTGCCATGTGCCTGACCACGCTCAGCCTGCCTGCGGCGGGCACGCGGTCGTCGGTGAGCCAACGGATCGTGAGGGATATATCGTCGTACGGGAGGAGGCGCATGGCAAGATCAGTGGCACGCACGCGGCTTGACATGGGCTTCGACTGGTGTCGGGCGATGCGCGTCAGTTCTTCCCGCACGTGGACCAGAAGCTGCGGAGCGACCGCCGAACCCTCGGTGAGACATTCGCCGATGAGGAAAAGGTTGGACTGAAAAAGGTCTTCGCGTTCGTTCGCCAGACGGCATATAAGCTCCGTGCAATCGCCCTTTCCGGCGTACAGGCGGATGATCTCCCGCCACCAGCTCCGGTGGCGAAGCGAAATCGCCGTGTCAAGGCGCTGCCAGCTCGTGATGTGCTCTACGGCGAAGTGCTCTTGAAGCGTGAAGTGATGGAAGCCGTACCACCCGTGCCCGAAGTCCTTGAGCAGGCCGTGAAAGGCGCTGATCTCGTCGAGGATGGCCTCCGCATCGCTTTCGCGGAGGCGGATCATGGGCAGAAACGAACCGATAAGCCGGATCAATTCCTCACGCGGGACATACCGTTGCCCACTTTCGTGAAAACGCCACGCCACCCTGCGCAAGAGGTCCTCTTTGTGCTCCAGGGTGAAGCGCAAGAAGCGGTCTTTGCCGCGTGAGGCGTCCCATTCGGCCAGGAGAACGTCAACGCAGCGCCGGTAGATGTCCGCACGCCTCTGCGGTAGAGACCCGCGACGCTGGAAGACGATGCAGATGAGCGCGAGCAGGAGCGGGTTGGCAGCCAGGCCGCGTATCCTGATGTTCCGCTTCAGGTTTATCTTGAGCGCCTTGCCCGTGTCCGGGTGTCCTCGGAACCACACGTCGAGGAACCAGTTCACGTGTTCCCACTCGAAATCGCACGTTTCGAGGACCTGGAAATTCTTCGGGATGCTCACAAACCGTCCGACGTGCGCGTGGCGGCAGGTGATGAGCACGGGAGCATCGGGGTAAGAGTCGGTCAGGCTCGCAAGCGCCCTGGAAATGATGCGGTACGGTCCGGCTTCGCCAATGGTCGCCCCGGCCACTTCATCGAGGCCATCCAGGAGGAGCACCGCTTCCCCGGCCTCAAGCCTTCCCCTCAGCCATTCTTCCACAGGACGGGCGGAGGGGATCGTGCGCTCTATCTGCTCGGCCAACCATGCCACCACGAGCCGCTCCGGCTCCACGCGCTCAAGGAGCGGGCTGTGGCCGAGGGAGTGGAGGTCAACCACCAGGGGCAGGTGGGGCAGGGAATTGCTGAGTCGCTTCGCCAGAAGCACGGCAAGATGCCGCAGCATGGTGGTCTTGCCCGCGCCGGGGTCGCCGACGATTGCCACTCTGCCGTACTCGACGAGCGCCTCCTGCGGGCCTGCGAACAAGGCTCCCGCCGGTCGTCTCCAGTCCGCGTCAAGGCGCATCTGGTCGTCAATGTCCACGAACCTGCGTTCCACGGTTTCCGGGCGGGGAACGTGATCCGACGGCGTCGAGAGACTGATGGGGATGTACAGCTCGTCGAGGGGCAGCGCTTCCGTCATGTCGAGAATGCGCACGGTGGCGAATGATTCGACGATCCATTGCCGGTACACATCAACCCACGCCGGTTCGCCGCCCATCGCCTCCTCGACGAGCGGCTCCTCCGCAGGCACCTGAGGAGGCGCACTCGGCGCAGGGACGGACGCGGGCGGTTGAATCGCACCAGCTTTGGGCGGAAGCTCAGCCTCACGGCGTCGTGTCCACCTACTCAGCAATCGTTTCCACATCACCGTCAGCATCCTTCCGGCGACGGGTCCATCGTTCAACCCAGGGATAGACGATCTCCGGGGCACTCACGTCGGCAGGATAGACCGCCACCCCCACCTGTTCGCTTAAGTGCCATGCTAGCGTCATCATTTCGGGAACCTCGTCCGTCCTTGGCAGAAGCTGGAGGATGCGCTCGAAGGTGCGCGTGTCTCGTGCGTCGGTGAGACGCATGATCGTCAGGGCGAGGCGTCCGCGCATTTCAACGGCGAGGCTCCGGTCGGGCAAGAGCGAGACGAGGCGATCCACCTGATCGCCGCAGCCAAGCGTTGCGAGCGTATCGGCCATGCGCAGCCGCGCAGAGAGCGGCAGCCGTCGGTCGCTCAGCCGGTCCAACAGGGGCAGCGCGGTTTCCGGTTCGTTTCGGATGCCAAGGACGAGCACCGCAAGCTCCTGCCCCAGGGGATCAATCGAGCGCGAGTCGAGGACGCCGATCATCTCTTTTCCGATTTCCCGGTCCGCCGACATACCGAGTGTTCGGGCCGCTTCCAGCCGAAGATAGGGACGCGCCGAGCGGTCGCCGAGGATGCGCACGAGAAGCGGCATGACATCCACCTCGCCAAGCGCACCGAGAGCCACCGCAAGACGAACCCGGATCGGTTCCTCTACCCGCCGGTCGCCGTAGAGCGTTCGCAGCGCGGAGCGGTGCGCGTCGGAAGCAATCGAGCAGAGGGTATCGGCGATTGCCAACCGCACGCCGTAGTCGGTCGTCTGATCTTTCAGGAGGAATAGCAGCGCGTCGGCGACAGCCGGGGATTTCAGGCTTTTCAGGGAAACGGCGAGCGCGGTCCGTACGGCCGAGGGCAGGTGCGGGTCGGAAAGGGCGCGGATGATCTCCGGCGAAGCGGCCTCTTCGCCCAACTCTCCGACGACGGCTGCGAGGCTGCTTCGCGTCGGCGGTTCCGTGTGCCAGTCCCCGAGCATGGCGAGGATGCGTCTCGTCGTGCCCGTTGTGCCCAACTGGCGGAGCGAAACCGCGACCTGCCGACGGACCTCGGTCGGCGTCGCCGGATGGAGTGCCAACTCCTGAAGCTGCGGGATCAGTTTCTCGTTTCCCACCTTGCCCAGCGCCCCGGCGAGCGCGGCTCGGACTTCTTTGGCCACACCGGGGGCGGCGACGATGCGCACCAGTTCCTCGTACGACTCGCCGGAGCAGAGGACTTCTGCGAGGGCGGACCTCACCGTAGGGGACACCGCTTCGTCGGAGAGGAGGGCCAGCGCGGCAGCACGGGACGATTCGGTCGCGGCTCCCGGCATGTGGCGCACAATCGCCGTGCGCACCTTGACGGAAAGCGTCTCGTCCGCAATCGCTTCCCAGAGGCGCGGGGCGAACTCCTCGCCGCCCGCTTGCGCGAGTACCTGCCAAACCCCGGCATCAAGCTCAGGGATCCTCATTGTCCTCGCGGTGCGGTAAAGCTCTGAGAGCACGTCGCTCCGCAGCCCCGGTTCCGCAGCCGTGCCCTGTGCGAGGCACTCCCCGGCCAGCCGGAGGTTCGTGCGGAAGAGGTCCTCCGGCTCCCGCATGAGCGCGATGATGAGGTTGGTGCAATCGCCGCGCCCGGCGTAAAGCCTGATGATCTCCTGCCACCAGGCCCTGTGTCGTTGAGAGATGGCGGTCGCAAGGGGCGTGCGTTGTTCGACGCATTCCGCCGCGAAGTACTCCTGGAGGGCGAAGTGGACGAATCCGTACCAGTCGGTGTCGTATGCGCGGATAAGCCCGTGATGCGCGGTGATCTCCCGGAGTACGTCAGCCGCCGCCTCAGGTTGCAGCCCCACGTTCGGCAGGAACGATTCAAGCTGCGCGATGAGGCGATCGTACGGCACGTAGCGTATGCCTTCCGTATGCAATTCCCAGGCGACGCGCCGGAGGAGTTCCTCTTTGTGCTCAAGGAGGAACCGGGGGAAGCGTTTTCGCTCGCGGCTGGTATCCCACTCGTGCAGAAGCAGACCGGCGCAGCGACGATACACCTCCGTCCTGCGCTGGGGGAGGCTGCCGCGCTGCTCGAAGATGAGGGTGAGGAGCGCAAGCAAGAGCGGGGTGGTGGCCATGCCGCGAATGCGCGGGTTCCGTTCTACCTCGTCGAGCAGGCGCGCGGCTCGTTCCGGGGCGGCAGCGAAGTAATGGCGGGCGAAATGGGCAATCCCCTCGGCGTCGAACGGCATCGTCTCGGCGACGACAAACGCATCGGGCAGCCGACGGTAGCGGTCCATGCTCGCTCGGCGGCACGTGACGACGATCCGCACCTGAGGCCATTTCTCCGCCGCCTCCCCGATCGCCGAAAGGACCCCGTTCAGGAGGCGTTCGCCTTCCTCTCCGGGGCCGCTCACTTCGTCAAGGCCATCGAGCAGCAGCGTCAATTCGCCGGTCTCGATGAGGCGTTCGACGAGCCGCCTGAGGTCGTCTGTCCGCGCCTCATCCGCGCCTGCTCCGGCGATGGTCTCTACCACCGCGTCCTTCAGGACATCGAGCGGGCGCTCCTCCAAGCCGGTTCGCCGGGCCAGGCGATGAAGCTCGATGAAGACGGGCACGGCGACCGTCCAGAGCACCGGCCCGCGCCCAAGCTTGATGGAGAGGCGTTGCAGGATCGTCGTCTTGCCGCTGCCGACCTCGCCGATGATGGTCAGGCGCGTATGTCGCTGCCAGGCTTCTTCCGGGTCGAGCAATTCCTCGCCAAGCACCCACTTGAGCGAAAGGTCGGTGCGGATCAGTTCATCCACCTGGCTGTAGCTTTGCTGGAGGAGGGCCAAGTCCGCGCCTGCGCCGCGACGCAGCTGGAGCATGATGGGGACATAGCCCTCGTCCAGGTTGATCGGCG
>Ga0172365_10001230_pt1 | contig 18344 bp, 20 predicted proteins | sample LakKivSesite48cm_FD_114535 | JGI IMG/M metagenome (GOLD analysis project Ga0172365, IMG submission 114535) | Sediment microbial communities from Lake Kivu, Rwanda - Sediment site 48cm | ecosystem: Environmental > Aquatic > Freshwater > Lake > Sediment | place: Rwanda: Western Province, Lake... | reverse complement strand
GGTACGTGTCCACAGGCATCATCTTCAGGGAGAGGGCCAGGGAGAGGGGAATAACCCTAGAGGAGCTCAACCTGCTCGCCGGGAACGACCCTGAGCTCGACAACTACCTCGACGCGAGGACGAAGGAGGAGTCGAGGAGGGGTGGGGTCGTGATCGACGCCAACCTCTCCGCATGGATGGCTGTGGAGCCCGACATAAGGTTCTACCTGACCGCACCATTTGAGGTTAGGATGAAGAGGATAGCCGAGAGGGAGGGGAGGCCGCTCGGTGAGGTCGAGAGGGAGACGAGGGTTAGGGAGGAGTCGGAGAGGGAACGATACAGGCGCTACTACGGCGTTGAAGTCTCCGATCTCGGCGCATACGATGTGGTTCTCAACACGGCCCTGTTCGACATCGGGTCGACCGCGAATATCCTTAAGAAGATCGTGGAAGAATACTGCAGTGGCGGGTGAAGCCAGTGTCTGTCTACGAGGTCGGCAGGATCTGCATTAAGACGACCGGCAGGGATGCCGGCGGGCGCTGCGTCGTCGTCGACGTCATCGACAGGAACTTCGTCCTCGTCACCGGCCCCAAGTCCGTGACCGGCGTCAGGAGGAGGAGGGTGAACCTCAACCACCTTAGGCCCCTCGACGAGAAGATCGAGATCGAGAAGGGGGCCACCGACGAGGAGGTCGCTGCCGCCCTCAAGAAATAGGCGGGCTTCCTTCACCTTATCGGTGTGAGCCTCAGCCTGGGGTAGCCTCCGTCTCCGTTCATCTCCAGGGCGTACAGCTGGGTCCTCGGCCTTATCCCCCTGAAGAGGATGACCCCCTGCTCGTTCGTGAGGGTGAGATGGGCTCCCGCTATGTTCGAGGAGTGCTTGGCCAGGTCCTCGGATCCCGGCCTCGTCAGCAGGATCAAGAGGCCCCCCTCGTCCTTGGTCGCCATCGACTCCATGTCGATGGCCAGCTTGGTGTGCTCCACCGGCCAGAGGCTGTAGGCCTTGTCGATGTGCACTATCTTCAGGACGGGTTTCCCCGTGGAGGAGAGGAGGCCTGCCTTCTCGTCGCCCCACGTCCTGAGGCTCCTCTTGATGTCTGATGGGTCGAGGCCGATGAGGTAACGGGGCGGGTTCTCCTCGGATCTCATCAGGGCTATCCTCAGCAGGCGTCCCCTCTCCTCGTCCGAGAGGCCGAGCCTCTCGTCGAACCGGGTTATCCTATCCACGCTCTCCCCGCCAGGCGGGATCATGAGGACGCCGCTGCCTCCGGTGATGAAGTTGGCCCTCATCGTCCCGACGAGGAGCCCCAGGATCAGGGACGGCATGTCCTCGCCGAGCTCTATGAGGACGGTGTCCCCCCTCCTGAGGCCGCCGCCGAGGATGGAGTCGAGCTGCTCGTGGCCCGTCGAGAGCCTCTCGGGCGGGTCTGGGACGTGCCTGAAGCGGGTGGGGTTGGCTACGGGCTTCTCGGTGAACGGTGGTAGGACGTTGAAGCCGCCGTGGAGGGTGAAGAGCTGGGTCGGCTGCCCCATCTCGGTCCCCCTCATCTTCGTGATCTCGAGCTCCCTGAGGACGTTGCCCTCGCGTGTCCTCCTCCTCAGGATCATTATGCCGTCCACTATGAACTCCTCCAGGCTGAGGCCGATCGTCTCCCTCCCTGAGGGCATCTCGGCGACGAGCAGCGTGGTGCACCCAATGTTCCTGACGAGCTTGCTGAGGATGTGCAGCGATACGCGGGCGTCTATCGCCTCAGGGTAGGCTTGGACCAGCGCGCTGTAGGAGTCTATGACTAGCCTCTCGGCGCCTCCCTCCTCTATCCTCTCGAGGATTATCTACATCAGGTTGTCTACGCCGGCCTCCTTGACGGTTAGCAGGTCGAGGATATCCACGTGGTCGCTGACTGGTGTGGTGGTCACGTCCTTTCCCACCCTCCTCATGTACTCAAGGAAGGACTCCCTTCCCTCTGAGAATGAGACGTACAGTCCGTTCTCCCCGAGCTCCGCGCCGTGGTGGAGGAACTCGCCTGATAGCAGCGTCTTCCCGGTCCCCGGGTTCCCGGCGACGAGCGTCATGCTGCCTGCCGGGAGGCCACCCTGCAGGTTCTCGTCTAGGCTCACGACGCCCGTGGGCACCCTATGGTTGAGCGTCATCCCCCTTTATCCCGCGGTCCGACCTCAGCCTCGAGCGGAGGCCTCTGAGGAAGGCGTACTCGAGCTGCTCGACGGCCGCCCCCACGAGGGGCTGCATGTTGCGCCTGAACAGGTCGACGTCGAAGGAGGAGTCTCTGGCATGGGGGTCCCTGATCCTGAGGAGGAGCATCCTCGCGCCGACCGCGCCGAAGAAGCTTGACAGCGACTCCTCGATGGCCTCGTCCAGGGAAGAGGCCATGTCGGGGTTCGAGAGTATTATGTGATCGTACCCGGAGAGGGCCTCGACGAAGAAGCCCTCCTCCGCGGCCGCGAGTTCATATCTGTTGTAGGCCTCTATCGTTATCCGGCCTCCGGCCTGGTTCAGGCTCAGCTTGATCCTCCTTATGCCGCCTTTCGATGCGTCCGTAGGCGGTTTCTGGGTTGGCGGTGCCTGTGCGGCGGGGCTGTTCCTGAGCGCGTTTATCTCGTGGGGCTTGTCGTAGATGAGTGCGACCCTGGTTGATACCCTGATCGTCCTCAGGTGCTCTATCAGGTTGTATTCTCTGACCTCCTTCAGGGACATCCGGGCCGCCTCAGAGCTGTAGGCTCTTCAGCAGCGCCTTCTTCTTGCTGTCCACGAGGAGGAGTGAGACGAGCTGCAGGAGTGTGATGTCGTCTGAGAAGATCGCTGACTCGAATGGTGCCTCGTTTATCTGGGGCGCTATCTTGGCCAAGAGGAAGCGCTTGTGGTCTGAGTTTATGAATAGGAGCGGCGTGTCGACGTCGACCTGCTTCACCTGGAAGATGTACGATAGTTCGCGTACCAGCGGGTTGTGCTTGGGGTCGAGGGGGCTGTAGAGTTTGACCTCTACCCCCTCCTCCTGGACCTCGTCGAGGAGCCTGTGGGCGGAGTTGAAGAGGACGCCTAGTCCGTCCTCGCTGGTGAAGATGATGAGCTCCTCCTCAGACTGCCTGATGATCTCGCTGCACTTCCCCTTGATCTCGTCGTTCTCGTTGAGGTACCAGATGAGCTTCTTCTGTGGCCCGGTCTCCTCCTTGTTCTTCTCGTGTGTCTTGATGAGGGTCTGGACGACTGTTTCGAAGTCCATCGCCTTCTTCTTGGTCAGGTTCAGGATGGTGTTGAAGGCCTCGTTTAGATTGGAGGGGGCGAACTGCTTGGGTGATCCGGGTATCTCTACGACCAGACCGTAGTCTATGAGCTTCTTCAGGGTGCCGTAGACCTTTGTCCTTGGGACGTCGCAGTGGAGGCTGAGCTTCCTGGCGCCGGCGTTGCCGAGGCTGAGGAGGCTTAGGTAGACCTTGGATTCGTACTCTGAGAGGCCCGTGTACTCGACTATCTTGGGCCATATTGATCTTATGTCGCCGAGGTTTGATTCCGACTTTGCCTTGAGACTCGACCGCTTTGGCTCTTTCGTGGAAGTTTCCGTCAAAATAGGTCGTTCCCATGGGAATTTGGGGTAGTTTCTACTTCTATTTGATGTCCCCTTGGTGTGTTGAATGTCGGTGACAGTTTCTTCCTTGTCACTGTCGGAGTTGTTGCTCGTGCAATTCACCCCGTGCATTAATGGGGGACGAGCAGGCTTTTGCGGATAAGGAAATAAGGTATCGAATACTGTGATACTACGAAATCGAATAAAGAAATATGAATGGATTAGGAGAAAAAGGTGGAATTCGGTCTATTTCAGGCCCTTTACGATGACCCCCATGGCAGCTGCAAGGCCTGCCCCGGGCTCCTTGAGATAACCGACCTCGGTAAGGGCCATCTCCATCGCCGCGAGCGTCGCGACCACATCATTCGTGGTGTCGCTACCCATATGGCCTATCCTCACCGTCTTGCCGGCGATCTTACCCAAGCCGCCGGCGATGATGATGCTATGCTTCTTCAGCATGATGTTCCTCATGTCCGCGTCGTTTACTCCCTCAGGCACCTTCGGGACGCTCAGCGTATGGGCGAGGCTAGCCTTATCAGGGAACGAGTCCATCCCCATCCCCCTGATGCCGGCCTGGAAGGCGTCTGAGAACAGCTTGTGCCTCCTCCACCGAGCCTCTAGGCCCTCCTCGTCTATGATCTTCAGCGCCTCGAGCATCCCCAAGACCATGCCCGTCGCGGGGGTCGCGAAGTATCCTCGCGGGTTATCCATTATCGGCTTCCACTTCTTCAGATTCGTGTAGTAGTCGTGGATAGGCGTCTTCCTAGCCTCGATGGCCTTCCAGGTCTTCTCGTTGAGGCAGAAGAGGGTCATGCCGGGCGGGGCGCCGATTGCCTTCTGGCTGCCCGTGAGGCAGAGGTCGATGCTCCACTCATCCATCTTCATCGGCATGCCGCCCACGCCGCAGACGCTGTCCACGATCAGGAGGGTCTCGGTCTGCTTGGTGAGCCGCCCTATTTTATCCACCGGGTTGGCTATGCCTGTGGATGTGTCGACGTGCTCGACGGTGATAGCCTTGTACTTACCGGTGTTCAGCCTCTCCTCGATGAGCTTCAGGTCGACGCCCCTCCCCCAGTCGAAGGTTAGACGATCCGCCTCCCCTCCATGGGCGGGAACTATCTCAGCCCACTTCTCACCGAAGAATCCGTTCTCGACGCAGAGGACCCTATCCCCCTTCTCGACGAGGTTAGAGGCGGCGGCCTCCATGCCAAGCGTGCCGCTGCCCGCAAGCATGAACGGCGTCCCCTCGGTAATGAAGAGCTTCTTCTGAAGCCGGAGCGCCTCGGCGAAGCCCTCGACGAACTCGCCGCTCGTGTGGCTGAGTATCGGCTTAGACAACGCCCTTAGGACCCGTGGCGATACTATAGTGGGTCCAGGGATCATCAGAAGCTCGCGTTCGTTGCTCAAACCATGCACCTGAGAAGAAGACTCGCGGAGACAATTAACGTTTTTCGCAGGCCATCGAACGGCTACCGATCAGACTCGTGCTCCTTGTAATAGCCCTCAGCCCATACTATGAGCTTCCTCGCCTCATCGATGTCCTCCCACTTCAGGACTTCTGTAGTCTTCCCCTCCGCCTGCTTATACGTGTTGAAGAAGTAGGTGAGCTCGTCCACCGCCGACTGCGGTATATCGGCTAGGCTCTTGATGTGCTTGTAGAAGGGATCGGTCGTTGAGACTGTGATGACCTTATCGTCGATGGCGTCCTCGTCCCTCATCTTGATGTTGGCTACGGGCCTCGCTACCGTGAAGCAGCCGGTGAATGTGGGCTCATTTATCAGCAGAACCGCGTCGAGGGGGTCGCCGTCGTCGTCGAGTGTGTGAGGGATGAACCCGTAGTCGCATGGGAAGTAGGTATATAACACCCTGTTGAGCTTGAAGATGCCCTTCCTGGCGTCGTACTCGTACTTGTTCCTGCTCCCGCGGGTTATCTCCGTTACGACGTAAACCTCCCGCGGCGAGTCCGGACCCGAAGGAAAGTCGCTCCAGTAGTTGAACATAGTCTACATCAATCTAACCGATTATCCGGAATTTAGAGCTTACCAGTTCAGCCCTTCGAATGCTCCAGAACCTCATCCCAGAGCCTCAGCGTCTCGAGTGCCTCTTCCCTCTCGAGGACCTGGATGACGAAGCCTGTGTGCACGAGGACGTACGTGCCCGGCTTCACCGTTCCCTGCTCCATCAGGTCGATGACCGCCTCGCGCTTCACCCCGCCGAAGTCCACCATGGCCATCCTTCCCTGAACCGACTCCACCAGGCCGGGTATCGCGAGGCACATATCACCCTTCATCGAACGCCGGCACTTATAATCCTATTTCATCACCCATACCGGGGAAAGCTTTAATCCCCGTCGCCTCGCCTCGTATCTGTTCATCGAAGGCGCGTGTGATGGACCGAAGGAAACAGATGATCTTCCTGGGCATATTCGGCGCTACCTTCGTATCGACTTTCAGCGATTCCCTGCCACAGCCATTCACCCCACTGTTTTTCGCCTCTTTGGGGATCACGCCGTCGGTCATCGGCCTCGTCTATAATATCAGGAACATCGCCCAGGCGTTCCTGAGGCCCCTCGCCGGTTCTCTCAGCGACATAGTGGGGAGGAGGAAGCTCATGTTCGTGGGGCTTGCCCTGCTCACGATGGTGCCTCTGATATACTCGGTCTCAAGGGACACATGGCTGCCCCTCGTTGGGATGACCATGAGTGGAATAGGGCTATCCATCTACTATCCGCCTTCCGAGGCGTACGCGACGAGCCTCTACCCCCCGGAGAAGACGGGGGAGGCCGTAGGCCGTTATCATATGAGCTGGGCGATTAGCGCCATAATCGGCCCCTCTGTCGGCGGCTTCCTCACCATAATTTTCCCGGAGTACAGTCCCATATATGTCATCGCCAGCGTGGTGACGGGTCTGAGCATCCTTGTCCTCTATGCTTTCACAAAGGGCGGCGAGGAGAAGAACCGGGCGGGAGTACCAGGCGAGGCCTCGAAGATATTGAGGGAATTCCCCTCGACAGTGAGGAGGATGCTCGCGAAGAGGCGGGTCTTCATAGGTACCCTCTCTGTCTTCGCCCACTCGTTCTGTCACTGGGGTCTTGTGACCTTTGTGCCCCTCTTCGCCGCGAAGGCCGGCTACAACGAGGTGACGATCGGGATAGCGCTCACGGCGAACGCCCTGCTCATGGCGATCTGCCTACCCATCGTGGGGACGCTATCGGACAAGATCGGCAGATTCACCCCGATCATCGGGGGGCTCCTACTTAGCGTAGTCGCCTTCGCGATGATACCCAACATCCAGGCGCCATGGATGCTTGCCCTCTGGATGGGAGTGCTAGGCCTCTGCGCGACCATGGAGTTCCCCGTGTCCCAAGCCTTGATAATGGACGCCCTGCCTGTGAAGGACAGGGGTGCCGCGACCGGCGTGTGGGGGATGATGATGTGCTTGGGCGGCGCTGTTGGGATGTTCATTATGAGCTACATCGTCTCCGTTGCCCCGCTGGAGTGGGTCTTCTACTTCTCCGCGGCCTTCAGCCTGGGGGCAGCGCTCCTCCTATCCTCGCTGAGGGGGTTCTTCAGCGCCTAGAACGAAGCTTCCTCGTCTTCCCCATGTCCATCTTATCGGTCCCCTCGTCGATTGCCACGCCGTAGTCCCTTTTGGCGGCCTCGACGGAGACGAACCCGTTCAGGAAATCATGCAGCACCCTCTCGGGGTCGCGCCTGAGGGGATCGCCGTAGCCCCCGCCGCCCGGCGTCAGGACAACCAACTCGTCCCCCTCATAGATCGACACCGTGCATTTCGAGGGCAGCCTCTCCTCCCTGCCGTTCTTCCTGCGGATCGTGTACTCGCCGAGCGCGCCTGGCTTGCCGCCGAACAGACCCCAGGGCGGTATCTTGGTCCTCTCGGCGAGGACGGAGAGGGTTGCCTTCTGGCTGGTGAGCCTCCAACTCCGCTCTATGCCGCAGCCGCCCCTGAACTCTCCCGGGCCGCCGCTGTCGGTCCGCAGCATGTAGGCTTCGAACCTCATCGGGAGGTAGGCCTCAAGCGCCTCGATTGGCGTGTTCATGGTGTTGGTCATGTTGACGTGTACGCCGTCGACTCCGTCCGACGCCGGCCTCCCCCCGCTGCCCCCGCCTATCGTCTCGTAGAAGGCCCAGGGACTGCCGTCCCTTCTAGCGCCGCCGACGCTGACGTTATTCATGGTGCCCTGGCCGGCTGCCGGTATCCTGCCCGGGATTATCTGGCTGAACGCCCTCATCAGGACATCGACATTCCTCTGGCTCGTCTCGACGTTGCCGCCTGCGACAGGGGCCGGCCTCCTAGGGTTCATCATGCAGCCCACGGGTATCCTGAGGGTGACAGGGCGGAAGCAACCGTCGTTCACCGGGATCGTCGGGTCCGTGGCCGAGATTAAGGTGTAGTAGATCCCCGCTATGGTCACGCCGAGGGGGGCGTTGACCGGAGCATCGACCTGCGGACATGTGCCTGAGTAGTCGAAGGCTATGTTGTCGCCCTCGATGGTGACTGCGACGGCGATCTCGGCGAGGTCGACGCCTGAGACATCCTCCATGCAGTCCCTGGCCGTGTAGACGCCTCCTGGCATCGCGGCGATGGCGGCCCTCATCCTCCTCTCTGAGTAGTCCATGATAGCCTCCATGGCCTCGTGCACCGTGCCAACGCCGTAGTCGGACACCAGCTCGAGCATCCGCCTGATGCCCGTGTTGTTCGCCGCTATCTGAGCCCTGAGGTCGCCCATCTGGACCTCGGGCGTCCTCACGTTGCTCCTGATCAGCCATGAGAGCTCAGGGTCTACCTCGCCGGCCTTGACGAACTTGACCGGCGGGATGATGAGGCCCTCCTGATAGAGCTCTGTGGAGTCTCCCGCTATGCTACCCGGTGCCTTGCCGCCCACGTCGGTGTGGTGGGCCTTGTTGGCGGCGTAGCCCACGAGCTCACCTTCGCCATAGATGGGAGCGATCAGGGTGAGGTCTGGGAGGTGGGTTCCGCTCAGGTAGGGGTCGTTGAGGAGTATCATGTCGCCGGGCCCGAGGCTGCCCGCATAGTGGCCCAGGCCCTCCCTGACGGCGAAGGCCATAGAGCCCAGGTGGACGGGTATGTGCTCAGCCTGTGCTATGAGGCGCCTCCTGTCGTCGAAGAGGGCGCAACTGTGGTCCATCCTCTCCTTGATGTTGGGGCTGTACGCCGACTTCCTGAGCGCTATCCCCATCTCCTCGGCGGCGTAGATGAGTGCCCCCTTGATGACTTCGATGGTGGTAGCGTCGGGCTTCATTCCTTCAGCCTCCTCAGGATCAGGTCGCCGATGTCATCCATCGACGCCTCCCAGCCGGGGTAGACGACGGTCGTGGCGTCGTACTGCTCGACTACGGCGGGCCCCTCGATAGGTTTACTCCAGCGCGCCTGCTCCCTGATGTAGATCGGCGTATCGATCCACTCCCTTGGCCCCTCGAAGTAGACTCCGCGTCTGGACGAAGGCTGGGGCTTGGCGCCTCTCCGGTGCTCACGGAGCCTCGGCTTCGGTATGGGGCCCACGGCCCTCACCCTCAGGCTGACGAGCTCGACGGGCTCGTCCTTGGCGGCGTAGCCGTAGACCTCCATGTGCCTTGAGTGGAAGCTCGCCGCCATCGAGCCCAGTCCGCCGGCCAGCCTCCTCGGCACCTCGACTGTGAGCTCGTAAGCCTGGCCGAGGTACCTGAGGTCCATCTGCCTGATGAACGTCATCCTGGCCGGCGGGACGCCCTCAGAGGCGAGGGTCTCCCTCCCCTCCTCCTCCATCTCGATGAACGACCTCTCCGCCTTCCCAACGTCGGCCTCGTCCAGCCTAGAGACCATCGCCCTCGTGTAGTCGTGGAAGAGGTCAGCCGTGAGGAGGCCTAGGGCCGAGAACATGCCGGGGTTAGGCGGGACGAGCACCTTGTCGACTCCCAGCTCCTCGGCCAGGGCGCAGACGTGCATGGGCCCCGCGCCGCCGAAGGCGACTATCGCGAAGTCACGCGGGTCGTAGCCCCTCTCGACTGAGACTATCCTGAGTATCTTTGACATCATCGAGTTGGCGAGCCTGACGACGCCGACGGCGGCCTCGGAGGCGTCGATGCCGAGCCTGGATGATAGCCTCTTGAACGCCTCCTCCGCCTTGCCGGCGTATATCTTCATGCCGCCTCCCAGGAGCGACTCTGGGTTGAGCCTCCCCAGCAGGAGGTTCGCGTCTGTGATGGTCGGCTCGGTGCCTCCTCTGTCGTAGCAGGCGGGCCCCGGGCTGGCGCCTGCGCTCGTCGGCCCCACCCTCATGGCGCCGCCCTCGTCGACCCACGCTATGGTGCCTCCGCCAGCGCTGCACTCGGCCAGGTCTATGAACGGGAACCTGACGGGGTAGCCGCTCCCCTTGACCAGGCGGCCCATGTGGATGCGGCCGGCCACCTCGTACTCCGGGACGACCTCCGGCATCCTGCCCCTGACCGTGCCCGCCTTGGCGGTCGTGCCCCCCATGTCGAAGCTTATCAGGTTCTGCTCGCCCGCCAGCTCGCCCAGCCAGGCCGCTGCTATGACGCCCGCCGAGGGGCCAGACTCGACTATAGTGACAGGCTTCTGGGAGACGTTCTCCGCCGTGGAAAGCCCGCCGTTGGACTGCATGACGTAGAGGGGCGCCGAGACCCCCAGCCCCTTCATCTCGCCGGTCAGGGCCGTTAGGTATGTGTGGATGATCGGTATGAGGACCGCGTTGACGACGGCCGTGCTGAACCTCTCGTACTCCCTGTACTCGTTCGATATCCTGCTTGAGGCGGTCGCGTGGACCGCAAGTCCCCTGTCCTCCACGGCTCTGAGTGCCTCCTCCTCGTTCGCGGGGTTCGCGTATGAGTTGAGGAAGGCGACTGCGAGGGACTCGACCCCCTCCGCCTCGACCTCGTCCAGGACCGCGTCGAGCTGGGCCCTGTCCAGGGGCCTCGATACCTCGCCTGAGGCCTCGGTCCGCTCATCGACCTCGTACCTGAGCCTCCTCTCAACGAGCATCGGCGGCCGCTGGAAGAAGAGGTTGTAGACCTCGGCGCGGCGCTGGCGTCCTATCTCGACGACGTCCCTGAAGCCACTGGTGGTGATGAGGGCTGTCTTGGGGAGCTCCAGGTTGAGCTGCCCGAACAGGGCGTTCGTGGCTATGGTCGTGGCGTGGCTCACCATGCCGACCGAGTCAGGCTTCCCGCCATCGAGGAAGCTTCTGAAGGCGTCCACCACCCCCGCCTCAGGGTTCCTCGGCGTCGTAGGAACCTTGATGTTGACCATCTCCCCGGTCGCCTCGTCCAGCGCGACCAGGTCGGTGAAGGTCCCTCCTACGTCAACGCTCACCCTGTACAGGGGCGCATCCTCCTACCCAGTTATCGAGGCGGGGAGGTTAAAACGGCTTCGAGGACGCGGGCTCGGGGAGCCATCCTTCCTCAACCGCGACCCTCTCGACGAAGCGCCTTGTGAAGCCCAGGATATCAACAGACTGGAGCTCGTCCAGCCCAACCCACCTCACCTCCGGCGCATCCGAGCCCGCGACTAGCTCTCCGCCGACGTACTCGCACAGGTACTCGAACAGGACGTAATGGTACCTCACCTTGCCTTGCTCGTCCCCGTAGATGGAGTCGAAGATGGTTGCGAGCCTCGTGGGCTTGACCTCCAGACCCGTCTCCTCCTCGACTTCGCGGTGGATCGCCTCCTCCACGGTCTCGCCAAGCTCGACGACGCCGCCTGGGAGCCCCCACCTCCCCCTGTTCGGCTCCTTACCCCTCTTGACGAGGAGTACCCTGCCTTCCTTGAAGACGATGGCCGCCACGCCTGGGATGGGGTTGCTCGGATATTCCCTGCTCGTTCATGATCCCTCAGGTTGACGCGGCGCCGGCCTCTATGGCCTTGAGGTTGATCTCGTGGAACTGGGGGCGCATCAGCGCCTTCACCGCGGCGCGGAGCTGGTCGACCGTGATGAGCCCGGTCTTCGCCGTGAACGCCCCCAGCATGACCATGTTGGCGACTATCGGGTTCCCCAGCCTCTCGGCGATGTCCGCCGCAGGGACGGCGACCTGCTCCACGTCCCTCCTAGCCTCCCCCGGCTTCAGGCGCGATACGACGCGGCTGTCCACTATGACGAGGCCACCCTCCCCGGCGACCGAAGCGAACTTCCTGTAGGCGGGGAGGCTTAGGACGAGCATCACGTCGGCCTTCTCGAACTGGATGTCGTATATCTCCTGGTCGGAGGCGATGACTACGCTCTGGGCGCTGCCGCCCCTGGCCTCGGCGCCGTAGCTCCTGGTGCAGACGATGTGGTAGCCGTTTTTGAACAGCGCCTCGCCGAGGAAGTCGGCCGCTGCGATGACACCCTGCCCGCCCGTGCCCGAGATCATTATGTTCCTCTGCATCACTCCTCGCCCCTCGCCCTCCTTCCGACGGCGCGGAGCACCTCCGTGTACTCCGGCCGCTCCTCCCTGACGAAGACGCCGAGCTCTATCTTCCCCTCAAGTGCATCGGCGATCCTGTCGATGGCGCCGAGCTTGGACAGCCTATCCCTGACCGGCTCCAGCTCCTCGGCCTCGACCCTCACGACCCTTCCAAGCGTGAGGTGGTCGACGAGGCTGAGCTTCGCTGAGGGCCCGAGTGCCTGCTCGGCCGCCTTCATCGCCTCCTCGGGCGCCTTGGAAGGGACGGCGTACAGGTACCTCACCCTCTCTGGCCTGCCCCTGATGTAGGTGCTCTCGGCCCACATGTCGAGGAGCCGGGACGGGAGCTCCTGAGGCGTCGCCCTGATGCCAAGGATGTTCCTCTGCTGGGTCGGGCACTGGCTCATCACCTCTATGAAGGCGAATCCCCTGTGCTGAAGCCCCTCCTTGATGCTCCGGGTAAGCTCGACGACGTGGTTGGTCGTCCACCTCGCCACGTAGGTGGCGCCCGCGCCCGCGACGAGCTTGGCGATGTCGAACGGCTGCTCGGGGTTGCCGAAGGGGCTCGTGCTCGTCCTGAGGCCGTGCATCGTCGTCGGGGCCAGCTGGCCCCCGGTCATGGCGTAGTTCATGTTGTTGACGAGGATGCAGGTTATGTCTATGTTCCTGCGCGCCGCGTGGATGAGGTGGTTTCCGCCTATGCCCGCCCCGTCGCCGTCGCCTGTGAAGACGACCGTCCGAAGCTCGGGGTTGAATACCTTGGCCCCCGTGGCGAAGGTGATGGCCCTGCCGTGGGTGGTGTGCAGGGTGTCTCCGCGGAAGTGGGGGCTCGGAATCCAGGCGGAGCAGCCTATGCCGGCGACGCTGAGGACGCTGTCGACGGGTATGCCGAGCTCGTCTATGGCTCGGACGAAGCAGTTGAGGATGATGCCGTTTCCGCAGCCGGGGCAGAAGGCGGTCAGGTTCTGGACGATATACTCGCTCTTCAGCTGCTTAAGCGACTTCATCTCGCCAGCCTCCTGACCTCCGCGTGAATATCCTGCAGCGTCGGGACGACCCCCCCTAATCTGGTAAGGGAGGCGATCTCGACCCTGCCACAGGCGACGCGCTGGACCTCCTTCACGAGCTTCCCGGCGTTCATCTCGACGACCAAGAACGCGTCGACCCTCTCCGCGAGCCTTGAGACCTCCTCCTCGGGGAAAGGCCAGATGGTTTTAAGCCTCAGGAGGCCGGCCCTGACCCCCTCATCTCTGGCCCTCTTGACGGCTCCGTAGCACGGCCTCGCCGAGGCGCCGAAGCTGACGACGGCTACCTCTGTGTCGTCGAGGTCGACCTTGGCGACGTCCCTGATCTTCGGCTCGGCCTGGAGTATCTTCTTCATGATTCTTTCCACCTTCCCTGCGTGGACCTTCGGGCTCATGTCCCTGACTCCGTTGGGGCGGTGGCTCGAGCCCGTGACCTGGAGCCTGTAGCCCTGGCCGAAGCGGGGCATCTCCGGGACGAGGCTCGGGTCGTCCGTGCCGAATGGGGTGCAGGCTGGGCCTGAGGGCGCCTTCCTGTCGATTATCTCGACCTGCTCAGGCACCACGAGCTCCTCCTTTATGTGGCCTATCATGCCGTCGGCGAGGAAGTAGACCGGTGTGCGGTACTCCTCGGCGAGGTTGAAGGCTCGGATCGTGAGGTCGAACATCTCCTGGGCGCTCCAGGGGCTGAGGGCGATGACCTCGTAGTCGCCATGGGCACCGTACTTGGCCTGGTAGATGTCCTGCTGGGAGGGGTCGGTGGACTGGCCTGTGCTGGGGCCGCTCCTCTGGACATCGACGACGACGAGCGGCGTCTCGGTCATGTGGGCGTAGCTCAGGTTCTCCTGCATCAGGCTGAAGCCGGGGCCCGATGTGGCCGTCATAGCCTTCGCCCCGGCCCAGGATGAGCCGATGACCGCTGCTATGCTGGCTATCTCGTCCTCCATCTGGAGGAAGTAGCCCCCGGCGCGCGGCATCTCCCCGCTCATGTACTCAGCGATCTCGTTCGCCGGGGTGATTGGGTAACCGGCGAAGAGGCGGCAGCCCGCCCTCAGAGCCCCCTCGGCGCAGGCGACGTTCCCCAGGACGAGGTGCCTGCCAGGCTTAAGCATCCTCGGCCTCCTCCTCCACGCTTATGGCGAAGTCTGGGCAGTAGCGCTCGCACCAGCGGCAGCCCGTGCATGCGCCCGCCGACTCCGGCAGGGCTCCGCCGAGGAGCGTCCTCTTCTCGCCGTATCTGAGGTTCTTGCCGCCCTTCGTCTCGCAGATGTGGACGCAGATGCCGCAGCCCTTGCAGATGGTCTCGTCCAGATCGACCTTGAACTTCTTGGGCAACGGGCTCACTCCGATCGAATCTCTTCAACTTGGCTTTACTACTGTTTTAAGATGATGGTGATGCGAGAAATTCTGAAAGGTCAGGGAAATTTAATGAGTTTCGGCGGCTGCGGGTAGCTGAGCCTGCTCTGCGTGAGGCCCAGGTTGACAAGCGCCTCGGCGAGCCTCATCGTCGTCCTCCCCGGATGGATGAGCACGGCCCCAGGGTAGTCAACCCTCAGCTCCTCCGTGAGCCTGTCGACGTGGTCGTTGAGCGCCATGCAGCCGAAGCAGACGGCGTCCGCCCCGTCCTCGATCGACTGGCCGACTGTCTCCTTCACCGCCTCGTAGCTCTCAGGTTTCCCGAGCTCAAGCACCGGGATGTCGACGGGGTAGACCCCGACGCACTTCCCCTCGAGCCCCAGATCCCTCACCTGCCTCCAGGCGAGCCACTCGACCTCGGGCAGCTGCACCACCAGGCTGAACCACTCGGCCAGCATCGAGGCCACGTGCATCGAGGCCATGCCGGGCGCCAGCACGGGGATGGAGACGAGGCTGCGGGCCGCCTGGAGCGAGGGGTCATGGCCGCCCCATATGACGATCGCGTCGGCGCCCTCCCTCTCCGACCTCATCACCCTCTCGAGGATGCCCGGTGCCGCGAGCTCCATCTCCGCCTGCGACTCCACCGAAGGCGGGGCGTTCCTGGTAGTCACGAGCCTCACCTCTGTCCCTTGTGAGGCGTAGCTGCTCATCAGCTCCTGCCTCCTCCTGGTAGCCTCGGGACCGAGCCCGGAGATCAACATAACCACGTCGATGCGCAGATGGAATCACCACCAACACATCGTCTGACCGGCCTTAAATAAGCTCCAGGTCCACGCAGGTTTCATTAACACGGAAAAAGGAACGTACAAACGAAATGTCTGACCTCGCCGAGGGGCTTCTAAGGGAAGCGAAGGACAAAATGGATCCCACGACGACCCACGACCCACAGCACACGGAGAGGGTCTACAGGATCGCCACACACCTGGCTCTGCGTGAGGGAGCCGACTTGGAGCTGGTCCAGATCGCCGCGGCCCTCCATGACGTAGGGAGATCATACGGCGAGCCTCACACGGAGGTTGGCGCCGGGAAGGCGGTTGAGATGCTGCGCAAAAGAGGTTACCCGGAGGAGAGGATCGAGAAGGTCAGACAGATGATACTGAAGCATAGCTCCTCAGCCAGAGACAGGCTCAAGACGCTTGAGGAGAGGGTCATCTGGGACGCCGATAAGATAGACGGCTTCGGAGCCATCGGCGTGGCAAGAGCCTTCCACATGTTGGGCGAGGAGAGGAAGATTTTCCACGACTTTGCCTGGTTCGACCAGATCACAAGGCTTCAGTACGAGGCGTTGTCGACGAATACGGGCAGGGAGATCGCTGCAGAGCGATTCAGGTTCATGGAAGCCTTCTTCAGGAGGCTGAATGATGAGACGGAAGCCTTCTAGCAGCACAGGCTTCCACGCATCTCCTCGATGCGGCACCTTTAGACCTATCTCACATCAATTTTGACGCTTTGTCGACGACCAGCTTGGCCACGGCCGAGTCCTGGATGGCTATGCCGACGCTCTTGAAGACGGTGAGCCCGTCGCCCGGCGTCCTCCCCGGCTTCTCGCCCGTCACGAGTTCGCCGAGCTCCGCGTAGACATGGTCCTCGGTCATCGCCCCCTCCCTCACGGGGATCATGATGTCGCCCGACTCGAGCCTTATAGCCTCCCACTCGTCGATGACCACCTTCGCGTCCACGATTATCTCCGTCTCCAGCTCCCTGCAGTCCGGGTAGAAGGCGCCTATGGCTGAAACGTGGACCCTGTCGCCGAGCCACTCCCGCCTCACGACCGACTTCTTCGAGGTGGTCGCCGTGAGCACCATGTCCGCGCCTCGGCACGCCTCCTCCCCGCTCTCAGCCCTGACGACCGGTACGCCGAGCCTCTCCCCCATCTCGTCCACGAACCTGTCGGCGGCGGCCCTGACCGGGTCGTAGACCCTGATCTCATCCAGCTTCCGGACGGTGGCCGCGGCCCACGCCTGGTTCCTCGCCTGGACGCCGGCGCCGAAGACGGCCGCCACCCTCGCTTCCTCGGGCGCGAGATATTTTGCCGCCACGCCTGAAACCGCGCCGGTCCTCACCCCCGTCAGGTAGGTGCCGTCCATGAAAGCCTCCACCTGACCTGTCTCCGGGTCGTTCACCACTATCCAGGCGGCCGTCGTGGGGAGACCCCTCCTCGGATTATCCGGGTATATGCTGATGATCTTGGTCGCCTGGGCCCCCGACCCCTCGAGGTAAGAGGGCATGAGGCTTATGCTCCCGTTGAACACGGGCAGCATTATGGTGCCACGTGGAGGCATCCGCGCGGTCCCCCTCCTGAGCTCACGGAAGGCTTCCTCGACGGCCCCTATCGCCTCCTCCATCGAGATGAGACCCCGAACATCCTGATCCGAGAGGATGAGCATGGATCAACCACCAACGACAGACGATATAAAACGAACCCAGCCTAGTCTGGGAAAAAATTTTTTTTTCCGTTATGAACAGCCACGGAAGAAGGGATCAGAGGAGAATGGTTACTCTGATCCATCGGGAGACGACGTTCTTCACTGGAACGTGTAAGACATCTGTCCCGCCTCGAATCTGCGGAAAAAAACACATAATAGCTGAGAAAAAGACGGAATGAGAGGGTTCTTAGAGGGTCTTGACGAACCTCTCAATCCGCGAGACAACATCCTTGAGCACGGGCACAGGCGCCGTCATAGGCACCCTGATGAAACCCTCCTGCTTCGTGCCGAAGGCGCTGCCCGGGCTCAGAAGCACATTCTCGGCCTTCTCCAGCCTGTCTATGAACTCCTGGCTCTTCAGCCCGGTCTTCCTGGCGTCGAACCACGCGTAGAAGGCGCCCTCGAACAAGTGGCAGGGGAAGCCGAGGTCGTCGACCGCCCTGCAGAAGTACCTCCTCCTCGTGTCGTATTCCCTCCGCCTCTCGTCGACGTACTTGAAGTCGCCCCTCAGGCAGGCTGTGCCCGCCGCGTAGACGAATGTCGCCGCCCTAGGCGCCGTCAGCCTGCTCACCGTCACCGCCTGCTTCAGGTACCTTTCGGGGACGATGACGTAGCCGAGCCTCCATCCAGTCATGCTGAAGGTCTTGCTGAAGCTCATCACGTTTATCGTCCTCTCCCTCAGATCACCGATGGTGCTCGGCGCCACGAACCTGTTGTTGTCGTAGACGTAGTGGAGGTATATCTCGTCGCTGAAGATGGCGAGGTCGTTGTCCTCCGCGAGGTCCCCGACCGCCTCAATCTCCTTCTTCGTATAAACGCTGCCGGTCGGGTTGTTCGGGTTGCACACGAGGACGGCCTTCGTCTTCTTCGTCACATACTCCGGCAGCCTGTCGAGATCCATGTGGTACTTATTCTCGCGGGGCAGATCGGCGATGTTCATCTTCATCCCCATGTCCCTGAGCATCACGTAGTGGTTGCTGTAGCTCGGCTCCCAGAGAAGGATCTCGTCCCCCTCCCTGAGCACCGAGGCGAGGGCGATGTACAGCGCCGCGCTGCTTCCGGCGACGGGCAGAACGCTGTCCGTCTTGTACTCCGGCCCGACCCACTTCTTGTAGTAGTCGACTACCGCCTCCCTGAACTGCTGGGGGATGGCGGTTCCGCCGTAGTGGGTCCACTCCCCGCCCTTCCTTATCGCCTCGAGGGCGGCGTCGATCGCGTACCTCGGCGCCTCGACATCGGGGTCGCCCGCGTTCAGCCTAACGTAGGGTTTAGAGGACAAACCTGAACACCTAGCTCCCTTTAAGGGGGAGCCGAGACTATTTAACCTCTACCAGATGACAGCCGGCATGGTTTACGATAGTTTCTCTATGCTGTTTACGGCATCCTGCCCCTGATTGTTATGGCGACCAGACCAGGGATGAGTACGATCGCGCCGAGGAACGGATCGAGCAGCATGAAGAAGATGCCCGAGACGATCAACAGGAGACCCGAGACGAGCGC
>Ga0172365_10001227_pt1 | contig 18368 bp, 14 predicted proteins | sample LakKivSesite48cm_FD_114535 | JGI IMG/M metagenome (GOLD analysis project Ga0172365, IMG submission 114535) | Sediment microbial communities from Lake Kivu, Rwanda - Sediment site 48cm | ecosystem: Environmental > Aquatic > Freshwater > Lake > Sediment | place: Rwanda: Western Province, Lake... | reverse complement strand
GGGCTTTTTTAATCTAGGGCGAGACGACCATGCTGAGCCGCGGTCTTCGAAAACCGAGGGCGAATCGGTCTGTCTCGCCCATCAAATGTTAGCATATTTTTAAGATACAAGGGCGAACGGCAAGCATTTCTATATTCGGAGGGAGACGATGGGGGGCAGTTCAGCGAAGCTGCCCTGCCTGCTTTTTGTTCAAAAAGATGAGTTAAAAGCAAAAAAGCCAGCGGTCGGACTTGAACCGACGACCGGCGGTTTACGAAACCGCTGCTCTGCCGCTGAGCTACGCTGGCATCAGCTTCGAATTATACAATGTCACTCAATAAAAGTCCAATATCACAGGACTTTAGCCTGTGGCGACGGCATAATATCTCAGGCAGCCGGCTCCTCATTTATTTGTTTATCTTTTTCGGATTGATTTACTCTCCATACAAGCAGTGCCGCGCTTATCAAGGCCACCGCAGCCAGGCCTATATACTCAACGGCAGTCAGGGCGGTTGAGGTCCGGGTGGTTATGCTTCCAAACGCGTCCCACGAGGTATGAAGTAACACTACTACTATGAACGCGGTCAAAACAGTCCTGTTCGGGATTAAACGATGCGCTCTTTCCCGCTCTAACCAGATTACGGCACAGACATATCCTGTCCAGGCAGCGTGGCCGACAGGGGATAGCAGGCCGCGGACGAGTAGTGTTCCATCCAGTGCCCCCACATTACCCTGCGCACTGACGAGAGAGACCAGGCTGTACCCCATAGTCTCCAGGGTGGCAAAACCCATTCCGCAGGCTATGCCGATAAGAAGCCCATCGACTTCATGGCGGTATTTGCCGCGAAGAAAAATGAAAATAGGAAACAGCAGCTTGGCACTTTCTTCAACTGCTCCGACACCCAGCAGGGAGAGCAGATTCAGACTGCGCAGTGTTCCCCACTCCAGGACTGCTGCGACAACAAGGCCAACTACTCCACCGAACAGGAATGTCACAGCCAGCAAATTCACGGGAAACTCCCTGTGGTGGAATCGCTGGTACAAATAGAGAACAAAGGTTACGGGCACGAGGAAGGCCCCGAGAAGGATTACTGTTGGCGCTAGGTTGGGGTTATCTGTGAGAAATAGGGCGGCGTCCGTAATGCCGAACAGGATGAGTCCGATAAACAGTACCCTGAACCAGGTATGTCGCATAAAACCGAGTCTTTTGGTCACGGCGTTACCTCACATTGTAATACTTATTGAATCTCCGGTTTATCTCTATGCTATACTGACTATTTCCCATAAAAAAGTCATAAAACGGGAGAGTAAAAAGTTAAATTGTCATCACATTTCAGGCAATAGCAGCCCAGGCCGAATTTTCGATGTCGTTGCGAGGAGTCTCGACCAATCGGGATGACTCCTCTCTCGCGCTCGGAGCAGGCTCCGCAATCTCCACGTACTCGTTAGCACGAAGGGTTGCGATGAGATTGCTTCGCTACGCTCGCAATGACACAAAAAAAGACGATGGACTCGCACGACATTGAGGAAGATGTCTCTTGGTCGGAATCTCATCGCACTTGTTAGCACGAAGGGTTGCGATGAGATTGCTTCGCTACGCTCGCAATGACACAAAAAAAAGACGATGGACTCGCAACGACATAAGAAAAACGTAATGGCCTTGTAATGAAATAGAAAGACCCCATATATGTCATTGCGAACCCGCGGAAGCGGGTGAGGCAATCTCCGCGTACCTGTTGGTATGAAGGCGAAGGTGGGATTACCGAGGCCTTATGGGGAAATGACTCACGGTTCCGGGATGAAATAGATGCAAACTATTTGGGCTCTTCATTTTTCCGGCGGAGCAGCCGCGCCTGGTATTTTTTCTCAATCCAGGCCCCTGCTCTGCCTGCACACAGCATGACAAAACCCATGCCGCCAACTGTCGCTATCAACATCATCCATTTGCCCATAATATCAGCCCTCTAGGCTCTATTTTTGTCTTTCTTTGATTATATAAATCAGGCCAGGCTATTTGATCCGAATCCAGAAGGATAGCCCTTCAGTGAGTTCGCGCGTGTTCGTCGTATCCCAGATGGGAGCGAGTATGCTGCTCAGTTCCCCGTCATTGGTGATGAAGGCGTTGGGGAGGACGATATCGCATTTATTGCTTTCTGCCAGGAGATAGACCGCCAGCAGATATTGCTCGGAATAGTAGTTTTTCCACTCCGTGGGGTAATCATAAGGCAAGAAGATGTCGTGAAATTCCACGAACACCCCCGTCTTCAGCCTGGGTAAAACGTCCAGGAAGAATACCGCAACATCCGAGTTCATGCAGCAGTGGTGTGAGCCGTCCACAAAAAGCATGTCTCTGGATTCCAATGCATCGAAAATGCTCAAATCCACGTCTTCCAGAGGTTTACGGACGATAGTATCGCAGAGCGAGTCGATTTCTGCCCTGGGGTAGGGGTCGATAGAGACTATCTTTGTGCGCAGATTATGGTTCTTGATGGCCCTCCGCGCAAATTTTGTAGACCAGCCTGAGCCTATTTCGAAATACCTTTCGGGGTTGTGCAAACAGAGCAGCGAGAACAGGGTTGCCGAGTCCAACGCTCCCAGCCAGTTGTTAAACCAGCAGGGTTCGGGCGATTCAGGCGGTACCTCGAGGGCGATGCCCAGGAAGTCGTCCTGGAACCGGAGGAAGCTGTCCAGGGTATGCTTGTATGCAGCCCTATTTCTATTGATTATTTCGTAGAGCCCGGCATGAGGGGGCTTCCCGTATCCGTATCTGGGGTCGTGTTTTACGGGGTATTCTAAAAAGTAAGGTTGCGGTGCCGGTAAGGCATATTTCTCTAAAGACATTTTCGTTGTTTAGCTGCGCCGACTGGAAGGTATCCCAATCGGACTATTTCTTCCCTTTCTCTCCTTTACCTTCGCTTTCCATCCTGGCGAACCAGCCCTGGAGCATGGCTTTATTGTTCAAAATATCTCTGGCTGCTGAATAGGGGTCCAGTTCGCCCTTTTCTACCTTCTCACAGAGCGCTATGAGTTTCTCGTCTTTTTCCATCAGACCGGAAAGCCGCTCGCTGACCTCCTGCTCTATTGCCTGAATCAGCTCGGCTCTGCGCTGCTTTTGGCGCTGCCGGGAGAGCTCACCCGAGGACTCGAGTACGCTGCGGTGTCTTTCAATCTCCTGGTAAAGTTCTTCGATGCCGACATTGTTGACCGCCTGAATAGCTAGAACCGGCACCTGCCAGGAGGAGTTCTTCGGGTTTAGCGACAGCATTGCCTCAAGCTCCATGACCAGTTGGTCTGCCCCCGGCCGGTCTGCTTTGTTGACTACGAAGATGTTGGCGATCTCCATCAGCCCGGCCTTCATGGTCTGTATGGCATCACCACCGCCGGGGAACAGCACTACTACAGTGGTATCCACCATCTTCATGATGTCCAGCTCGGTCTGGCCGACGCCGACGGTCTCCACTATGATGAGGTCTTTGCCGAAGGCATCCAGAAGCTTTATCACCGCCCGGGCGGCCCGGGGAAGCCCGCCGAGGCAGCCGCGGGTTGCCATGCTGCGAATGAAGACGCCCTCGTCCAGATAGTGCTGCTGCATCCTGATACGGTCGCCGAGCACCGCTCCTCCGGAGAAGGGGCTGGTGGGGTCAACGGCTATTATGCCCACTGACAGCCCTTTACACCGGGCTATAGCGGTCAACCTGTCGACCAGGGTGCTCTTGCCGCTGCCGGGAGGGCCGGTGATGCCGATGCTATAGGCTCTGCCTGTTCGGGGGAGAATCCTTTTCATTATCTGGGGCACTTCGGGGGCGTCCATTTCCACGAGGGTGATGAGGCGTGACAGGGACAACTCACCGCCGCAAAGCATATTCTCAACTAATTCCATGATGCCAGTCTCCTCATTGCGTACCATCTGACGTACCCTGAACCACGTTCTATATTAGCACCGTTTGCCCCTTGAGCGCAATCATAAAAAGGGGGCGGGTTTTAAACCCGCCCCCCCTACGCAATTATCCTTGTATGCCAACGTGGCTTTGTTCTACGCCGGTATCTTGGGCAGTTGCTTGAGCGCTTCTTCCACTTTCTCTTTGGGATACTCATAGTCCTCTAGCTGACCGGCGAGGTATTTCTCGTAAGCGCCCAGGTCAAAGTGCCCGTGTCCGCTCAGAGCAAGCAGTATGTTCTTCTTCTCGCCTGACTGTTTGCACTTGAGGGCTTCGTCGATAACGACTTTTATGGCGTGAGCCGGCTCGGGTGCCGGAATGATACCCTCTGCCTGTGCGAATTGGACGGCTGCCTTAAAGGTGGCTATCTGGTTTACGGCACGCGCCTCGATGAATCCCAGCTTATGCAGGTGGCAGACGATTGGCGCCATGCCATGATAGCGCAGGCCGCCGGCGTGTACCGGAGGAGGCACAAAGGAATGCCCCAGAGTATACATCAGGACAATTGGCGCCATACCGGCTACGTCGCCATAGTCCCAGGCATAGACGCCTTTGGTAACGGTCGGACAGGCTGTGGGCTCTACGGCTATGATTTGCAGTTTGGGTTTTTTCTTCTCGATTTTATCCCTGACAAAGGGTATGAGCATGCCGCCGAAATTCGAGCCGCCGCCGATGCAGCCTATGATGATGTCAGGGTAGACATCTATCTTCTCGAGCTGCTTTTTCGATTCCAGTCCTACGATGGTCTGATGTAGCAGCACGTGATTTACCACGCTCCCCAGGGAGTAATGTGTATCGTCGCGTCCGAAGGCATCCTCACAGGCCTCGCTGATAGCTATGCCCAGGCTGCCCGTAGAGTTCGGGTCTTCTGCCAGAATCTTGCGACCTACTTGTGTGTCCTGGCTGGGACTGGGCACTACTGTAGCCCCGAAGGTCTCCATAAGTACCCGGCGATAAGGCTTCTGCTGATAGCTGACCTTCACCATGTAGACCTTGCACTCCAGCCCGAAGAACTTACAGGCCATGGAAAGTGCGCTGCCCCACTGGCCGGCTCCGGTCTCTGTGGACAGGCGCTCAATTCCCTCTTTCTTGTTGTAGTAAGCCTGGGCTACGGCGGTGTTGAGTTTGTGGCTCCCCGCCGGGCTTACGCCCTCGTATTTGTAGTAGATGTGTGCCGGGGTATCCAGCGCCTTTTCCAGTCGGAATGCCCGGATCATAGGTGTAGGTCTCCACATCTTGTAGATTTCCTGCACCTCCTCGGGTATCTCGATCCAGCGCTCTTTGCTGAACTCCTGCTCGTCAAGCGCGGCGGCAAATAGCGGAGGCGGCAGCCGTGTTATCTCCTTGGTGCCCGGGTGGCGCAGCGGCGGCAGAGGCACCGGCAGGTCGGCTTGAATGTTGTACCAGGAAGTCGGCATCTCTTTCTCAGTCAGAATAATCTTTGTAGCTTGCTTTTCCATTTCTTCCTCCTTTCATTCTGTAGGCTTATCTAAAGCTTTCGCTAACTCGATTGCTACATAGTGCTCCTCCTTTTGGTATCTCGACTTTTACTATTTATTTTCGACCCGGTTGTTCAGAGCGCCCCTTAAACTCCTGACAAATGAGCGTACTTTCGATGGGGCATCCTTCTCTTCGAGCAATTGTATCAGACGGCTGCCCACGATAACTCCATCGGCTATTTTGGCCACCCGCTGTGCCTGCTCTGCAGTAGATATGCCGAAGCCAACGCAGAGAGGCTGACTGGTTCTCTGGCGTACTCTTAAGGCAAAGCTTTCCAGCTCTTCAGGCAGCTTATCCCGGGAACCCGTGACACCCGTCATTGAGACCAGATAGATGAAGCCACGCGACCTCGCCGCTATCAGGTCGATGCGCTCATCGGTGCTGGTGGGCGCAAGCAGATAAATCAGGTCTAGGCCGTACTTCTGTGAAATGCTCTCCAACTCTGTCCCCTCCTCAGGGGGCAGGTCGGGGATGATTAGCCCGCCGACACCAGCCCGGGCGCAATCTTTGCAAAAGGCATCCAGCCCGTAATTGAATACAAGGTTATAGTATGTCATAAACACCAGTGGTATATCAACCTTTGCCCTCAGCTTGCCGGCCACGTCAAGACAAAGCTCGGGTGTGACCCCGTGCCGTAACGCCTGATAGCTTGCCCTCTGTATGGTAGTGCCGTCAGCCAGAGGGTCAGAGAACGGTATGCCCAGCTCCACGATGTCGCACCCTAAAGACGCTAACACAGGGACTGTTTCCAGCACAGTCTCCACAGAAGGGTAGCCTATGGTGAGGTAGGTAATGAGCGCTTTATGCCCTGGCCTGGCGAAAGCGGCTTTGATATCGCTCATAGTTTCACCCCCAGTGCCTCAGCCGCAATGGAGATGTCCTTATCGCCCCGTCCTGAGATGTTGACTACCATGAGCTTGTCCCCGGGGAGTTCGGGTGCCATACGGGCGGCATAAGATACGGCGTGGGCCGATTCCAGGGCGGGTATGATGCCTTCGGTTTTAGAGAGAAGCTGAAATCCTTCCAGTGCCTCTTTATCTGTGACAGCAACATATTTTGCCCGCCCGATGTCTCTATAGTAACTGTGCTCCGGCCCGACGCCGGGATAGTCCAGGCCGGGGGCAATGCTTTTCGTATCGCTTATCTGTCCGTGTTTGTCCTGTAACAGATATGATTTCGCTCCGTGGAGCACACCGGGCCGGCCCGCAACCAGGGTGGCAGCATGATTGCCGTTTCCCATGCCCCGGCCTGCGGCCTCGACCCCGATGAACTTAACGCTCAGGTCATTGACAAAGGGGTGGAAGATGCCCATAGCATTGCTGCCGCCGCCGACGCAGGCAACTATATAATCGGGGAGCCTGTTGTGAGATGCCATTATCTGCTCCCTGGTCTCTCGACCGATTACGGACTGGAAATCGCGTACTATCACGGGGTAGGGATGGGGTCCGACGACGGAGCCCAACATGTAGTGAGTGGTGCGTACATTGGTCACCCAGTCGCGGATAGCTTCGTTGATAGCGTCCTTAAGGGTACGGCTGCCTGTGGAGACCGGGCGTACCTGAGCGCCGAGCAATTTCATCCTGAAAACGTTCAGCGATTGACGCTGGACATCTTCCTCGCCCATGTAAACAACGCATTCCAGTCCCAGCATAGCGCATACAGTAGCGGCAGCTACGCCATGCTGCCCGGCGCCTGTCTCCGCAATAATCCTGCGCTTGCCCATTCGAAGAGCGAGCAGCCCCTGCCCCAGCGTATTGTTGATTTTGTGAGCGCCGGTATGAAGCAAATCCTCCCTTTTGAGCAGGATTTGTGCTCCTCCCAGTTTCTGGGACAGTTTCTGAGCGTGATAAAGTGGTGTAGGGCGGCCAGCGTAATCACGGCAAAGTGCCTGGAGCTGCTGCTGAAAAGCCGGGTCTGCGCAAGCCTGAGCGTAAGCCGATTCAAGCTCGCTTAGAGCGGGCATCAGCGTCTCCGGCACGAATTTGCCGCCGTATAGCCCGAAGTGGCCTTGCTCATCCGGTAGTTTAAATTTATTATCCATGTTTTTGTTTCCTGCTTGCGCTTGCGATGACTTTATCCTTTGCGCCTTGCACAAGATTCATAGGGTTGTTCTCATCCTCCTCCCAATTTGTGGGGTTATTTATGATATATTGCCTAATGTCGTTTAAATCGTTCTCATTACGAATAACATGTTCGTAGTAGTTACGTTGCCATAATCTTTCCGAGAAAAGTTGGGCTTGCTTTTTCTGGACGGCTTTGATGTATTCGTTAGTAGTCATTGTTTTGAACCATTGCATAATTTTACCCAGAGTCGGTTCTCGTAGGGATGTAGGGGCAGTCCCGTGTGACTGCCCTCTCGGTGTAATAAAAATGATGCCGTGTATGTGATTGGGCATTATAACTAATTCATCGGTTTGGATTTCAGCGAATTTAGTAGGTAATTTGTCCCACCATTTTTGAACCATTGACTTGGCAACAAAGTTGTCCAGAAGTAATTTGCGATTCTGTGTGCATATCGTTACAAAGTACGCACCTGCCTGAGAATAATCGTATTCTTTAAGCCTGATTGAGCGGCGACCCCTAAATGTTAAACTAGCTGGTCCATGTAATTGACCGTTTTGAGGGCAGACACGCGGGTCTGCCCCTACGGGTACGTATAATGGTTTTCGTGGGGGCAAACCAAGGCGAGCGCTCTGCCGCCCGCCTCTGATGGTGGGGGACAGAGCCCCCACCCTATGTTGGGGTATATCGATGTACTTAGAACCCTCCTTTGCTGCCATCAGGAAGGCACGCATTTTATCATGGTCTTTTTTGCCCGGTTCTGCCTCGACCCCGCTGGATACATCGACTGCGTAGGGGCGGGCTATGTTTATCGCCCGGGCTACATTATCCGGGGTCAGGCCTCCGGCAAGTATCACAGGGCCATAGTCTCCAAGATGATGAGCAAGCTGCCATAGCTTTTTACGCTCGCTCTCGTTGAAAACAGCATTTTTGCCTATATCCAGCATATATGCGGCCACTTTATATCGAATCATCTCTGTCAGCGATGGCATACTGTTGGAACTAAACACCTTAATCACTTTGGGGAACAGGGCAGCACAATACTCAGTCCCCTCGTTGCCATGGAGCTGGGCCAGGTCAAGGTTGCAATGCGACATAGTCTCCTTCACCAGTGCTAACTCGCTGTTGGCGAAGACCCCTACTTTGCATACAAACGGGGGAAGTCTCCCTGCTATATCCCTGACTAGCTCAGCGGTCACCTGGCGCGGGCTGCGGGCAAAGACGAACCCCAGCGCGTCTGCACCGTACTCCACTGCGGCCAGGGCATCTTCCAGATTAGTGATACCGCAGATTTTAACCTTGACCATTATCTCACGCCTTGGGTTTTGTGTTTTTTGCTTTGTAATACCCTGCCTACAAGCTCAGCTATTTTAGCTGCCGGGTCGGGGCTGGTAACCAGGGCCTCGCCCACCAGAATGGCGTTGACACCTGCCTGCTGTAATCTAAGTACATCGTCACGGGTATGAATACCGCTTTCGCTTACTGCCAGAACATCACGGGAAATCAGAGGGCGCAACTTAAGAGTCGTCTCCAGGTTCACGCTGAAGTCTCCAAGGTTGCGGTTGTTTATGCCGATGATTCCAGGTGAGACTTTGAGGGCTTTCAGCAGTTCGTCTCTATTATGCACCTCGACCAGTGCTGACATTCCCAGAGAGTGGGCGGTATCTAACAGGGCCTTTAGCTCATGTTGGGCTAGGATAGCAACAATTAACAGCACGGCATCAGCTCCGTAAGCGCGCGCCTTGTATATTTGATAACTGTCCAGGATGAAGTCCTTGCACAGAAGGGGCAGGTCTACTTCCGTACGCACCGCCTCAAGGTCGGCGAAGCTGCCCAGGAAATAGGCGGGCTCTGTCAACACAGAGATGGCAGCAGCGCCGTTTTCATTATAGACATGTGCTAATGAAGAGGCAGCCAGATTGGGGCAAAGCATCCCTTTCGATGGCGACGCCCTTTTTACCTCCGCTATCAGCCTGATGCCATCTCCTCGCAGAGCGCCTGCCAAGTCCCGCGGAGACGCCTGATAAGCAATAGCTTTCTCGAGACTGGCCAGCGGTGTTTGCTCCATATCCTGTGCCAGTGACTTTCGAGTCGAGTTTACGATTTGCTCGAGAAACATTCTTCACCTTTGGTTGAAGCTTTGGCTGAACTCGACAAGCTGTTCCAGCTTGCGCCGGGCGCTGCCGTTGTCGATAGCCTCCGCTGCCTGAGTCAGTCCTTCGCTGAAGCTGTTTGCCTTGCCTCCGGCTATGAGCACAGCGGCGGCGTTTAGCAGGACAACATCCCTCTTGGGCCCCCGCTTCCCTCCGAGAAGGCCTTTTGTTGTCTCTGCGTTATCTTCCCTGGTGCCCCCGGCGAGGTCTGTAAGCCTGGCTCGGGGCAGACCCAGTTCACCAGGGTCAAGGTAATAGCTCTCGATATGGTTGTGATGGAGGTGTGAGATCTTGTTCTGCCCGGTGGTTGAGAGTTCGTCGAGGCCGTCGGCACCATATACTACGAAAGCATGTTCCGAGCCGAGAGCAAGCAGCACCTCAGCTATTAATTCCGTGAGTTCGCCGTCGTAGACACCTAGAAGCTGCCTTTTGGTCTGGGCCGGGTTACTCAAAGGGCCCAATATGTTGAAGATGGTACGCAGCCCGATCTCCTGACGCGGGCCTAGGGCATGTTTCATCGCCGGGTGCAGTTTAGGGGCGAACAGGAATCCGATCCCTACATCGTCTATGCACTGGGCTACCTGTTCCGGGCTAAGCTCCAAATTGACGCCCAGAGTCTGCAGCAGGTCGGCGCTGCCGCATTGGCTGGAGACCGAACGGTTGCCGTGCTTGGCCACAGCGAGGCCGGCACCTGCTGCTGCGAACGCAACCGTAGTTGATATGTTAAAGGTGCCGCTGCCATCGCCGCCGGTACCGCAGGTATCTACCAACTGATTTCGTTTCGGTTTAACTGCTATGGCGCTTTCTCTCATCGCCTGGGCACAGCCGGTGATCTCGTCGGCTGTTTCCCCTTTCATACGCAGTGCGGTGAGGAAGGAGCCGATCTGGGCTTGTGTGGCTTCTCCTCTCATAATCTCTCTCATGACCTCTCTGGCTTCAGCCGTGGTGAGGTCACTACCAGAGACGATTTTGGAAAGGGCTTCCTTTATCATAATGTTCTTTCCTTGCTTGGGCTCAGCGCCGATTCGTGGTAAGCCGATTCTTCTTCTGCCATCGCTACCGCATTCTCCAGCGCCTTGAGCTTATTGAGAGTCTCATGATATTCACCTGTCGGATCGGAATCGTACACTATACCGGCGCCAGCCTGGAGATAAACGGTGTTTCCTATCATGACTATAGTGCGAATCGTGATGCAGGTGTCCATGTTACCGCTGTAGCTGAAATATCCCACAGCCCCACCGTAAGGCCCGCGCTTCAACCCTTCCAGCTCGGTTATAATCTCCATGGCCCTGATTTTGGGAGCACCGCTCAGCGTGCCGGCAGGGAAGGCCGCCCTGAGCAGGCTGAATGCGTTCTCGCCAGCCTTCAGTTTTCCTTCTACTGTGGATACTATATGCATGACGTGAGAATATTTTTCTATACTCATCAGCTCGGTTACTTTGACCGAACCGTACTCGCAGACCCGTCCTAAATCGTTCCTGGCGAGGTCTACCAACATGGCGTGCTCCGCTTTCTCCTTGGGGTCTTTGAGCAACTCTGAGCTTAAGGACTCGTCCTCTTTGATAGTAGTCCCCCTGGGTCTGGTGCCGGCCAGGGGACAGCTATCGGCAATCCCCTCTTCGACCTTCACCAGCATCTCGGGGCTGGAACCGATGAGCTGGAAGCCTCCCAGGTCGAGGTAGAACAGGTAGGGTGAAGGATTGAGCATACGCAGTGCCCGATAGATGTCGAATGGCCGTGCGCTGGTCTTGCGACGCAGCCGCTGTGATAGCACTACCTGGAAGGCGTCGCCTGCGGAGATGTACTCCTTGCAGGCTCTCACTGCTGCCTCGTATTCTTCCTGTGTGAAATTGGACTCGACCTCTTTATCTTGAAGGGATACCGTTCTTCCATTAGCTCCGTCTGATTCCAGGGGCGATTTTTTGGAGAGCCTGCTGACTATAGACTCAATCTTGGTTACCGCCTGCTTGTAGACGCTCTCGATAGGACCATCTACGTAGTTGTTGGCTACTATCTTCATCTTGTGCTGCACATGGTCGAAGATAATCATGGTGTCGGTGAAAACGAAAACACATTCGGGCAAATTGAGTTCATCTTGAGCACACTCGGGCAGCTTTTCGAAATGCCGCACCATGTCGTAGGAGATGTAGCCGACTGCGCCTCCGAAGAAGCGGGGCAAGCCCGCAACTTTGACCACCTGACGTTGTGCCAGAATATCTTGCACTAAATGCAGGCAGTCCCGTCCTGCGTCGAGACGAATCCTTTGCCTTTCCCCATTCTTGTAGACAATCGCTTTGTCGCCTGACGCTTTGAGCACCACGTTGTGCCCTACGCCGATAAAGGAGTAACGTCCCAGCTTCTCAGCACTCTCGACGCTTTCGAGCAGAAAAGTGGGTGCTTCCTGCTTGAGCTTGAGGAACACTGAGACAGGTGTATCCAGGTCGGCGGATAGCTCCCGGAACACCGGAACCAGGTTACCCTCTTTCGCCAGCCCTCTGAATGTCTCTATGTTCGGTAGATATTCGATTGCCATATCCTCGCCCTAAAAAGACAAATTAAAAACCCCGTCCAAGGGACGGGGTTTAATCCGCGGTACCACCCTAATTAGCTATCAATTCCTGAATGAGGAATGACAACTCACTCTTCTCGGGTACAGCCCTTTTCCGGGAGGACGATACCCTAGGCTCTGATAACGGTGCCCGCTCCGGCGAAGCTTACTCTCATTCCGTGGGAAGGATTTCAGTTCGCAGCTCCCAAGCCCATTCCGCTTCTGCACTGGCGCCGGCTCACACCTTACCCGGCTCTCTGAGCCTTGCAGGAAACGTACTACTCTTGTTCTCAGCCTTTCCCTATTTAATTAAAAAACAATTTAACATATAACATTGGCTTTGTCAACTTTTTCCCATCTAAATTTTGTCTGGCTTAGTTGAAACTTGTGAAGAGACACTATTAGGGATAAGTAAGAGTAAGTTCAGTAGAGTAAATAGATAGAATAGTTTGATTAGTGAAGTCGGTAAGGTCGCTAAGCAAGTTGGTTAAGTAAACTAGTAAAGCAAGTTGCTTAAGTTAGTAGAGCAAGTGAGCTGGGGTTGACAACTCGCATTTACGAGATATAACATGACCCCGAAGAACATTGACCTAAGGGAGGCGGACATGCCAATTCCACATTTGCCAGAAGCAAGAAGCGGTCTCTGGGAACAGCTTGAAAAGGAAGGGGGTAAAGGGGAACGTCAAGATATCGTAGATGCGCTCGCTGAGCGCTTTCAGATCAGCCAAGCCGAAATGGAACAAAGAGACCCCACAGGAGGCAAAACTTTTGCCCATCGAGTCGATTCCGCAGTTGCGCAATCACGCAGGGTAGGATGGATGGAGCCAGTGGCTGTTAGTGGTCGGGGTATTTGGGAACTAACTTCGGTCTATTTTTCTGATGTTCAATACCTGAACGGGTCGCGGTTATTAGACATGGAACTTAAGTAAAAGATACCGCCTACGAGAATAAATGCTGTAGGGGCACGGCATGCCGTGCCCCTACGTGTAATTCTGAAATGTAGCGAAGAATCTTTGGAGGTGTTTAGCTTGACTATGGTTAAAGCTCGATGCTAAATCGACATGACGGTGTTATGATGATAGAATTCTAGGGTCGGAGAACGGCAAGAAGATGTACGATGTTATAGTTATCGGAGCCGGACATGCTGGCTGCGAGGCGGCGCTGGCCGCAGCCAGCATGGGGTGCAGCACGCTGCTGCTCAGCATGAATCTGGATAATGTGGCGCTGATGCCCTGTAACCCCTCCATCGGCGGGCCGGCCAAGGGCCATCTGGTCAGGGAGATAGACGCCCTGGGCGGCGAGATGGCTCGCAACACAGACAGGACGTTTATCCAGATACGAATGCTCAACACCGGCAAGGGGCCTGCTGTTCAGGCACTGCGGGCTCAGGCGGATAAGAAGCTCTACGGCCTCGTCATGAAGCATACCCTGGAGATGCAGCCGGACCTCGACCTCAAGCAGGCCCTGGTCGAGGAGTTGACGGTCGCTGACTCAGTTCTGAAGGTGAAGACCAACATCGGCTGGACATATGAGGGAAAGACTGTAGTTGTAACCACAGGGACGTCGCTGGCGGGCAGGGTTATTGTAGGGGAAACCGCCTATCCGGCGGGCAGGGCAGGAGAGTTTGCCGCTTACGGGCTGTCTCAAAGCCTGCGCAGCCTGGGTTTCACTCTGGGGCGATTGAAGACTGGCACACCGCCGCGCATCAATGCAAGGACTATAGATTTCAGCAAGACCGTTCCTCATCCGGGGAGCGAGGTGCCGCTTTATTTCAGTTTCACTCCTCCGCGGGAGAACCCTTTCTCATCTCCGCCGAATCCTGTCTATCCTCAGGGCAAGCCCATCCAGTGGCGGCAGCAGCTTCCCTGCTATCTGGTCTATACTAACGACAGGACACATCAGATAATACGTGCCAATCTCCACCGCGCTCCTCTGTACACCGGACTTATCAAAGGGGTGGGGCCCCGATACTGTCCTTCGATAGAGGACAAGATAGTCCGCTTCGCCGATAAGGAGACGCACGGCCTCTTTCTGGAGCCTGAGGGCTGGCAGACCAATGAGGTATATGTGCAGGGCGCCAACACCAGCCTGCCCGAGGATGTACAACTGGCTATGCTGCGCACCATACCTGCTCTGGAGCATGTGGAGATGATGCGGGTGGGCTATGCTATTGAGTACGATTATGTACCGCCCAGCCAGACCACGGCCACTCTGGAGTCGAAGCTGGTGCCCGGGCTGTTCTTCGCCGGACAGATCAACGGCACTTCCGGATATGAGGAGGCGGCAGCGCAGGGGCTCATGGCGGGCATCAACGCTGCACTAAAGGTCAAGGGCAAACCTGCGCTCATCCTGCGCCGCGACCAGGCGTATATAGGCGTCATGATAGATGACCTGGTAACCACCGAGCTTGCCGAGCCGTACCGTCTGCTTACCTCGCGTGCCGAATACCGCCTCCTGCTGAGACAGGACAACGCTGACCTGAGGCTGACGCCTCTCGGCTATCAGTTGGGACTCATCTCAAAGGCACGCTATAACGAAGTCGAAAAGAAGCGCAAGGCTATCGCTGCCGAGTTGAAACGACTCGGCAAGACTTACTTCTCTCCAGGTGAGGAGCTTGATGGCCTGCTGCGCAAATATCATCTGCCTCCGCAGGAGCGCAGCATAAGCGCTCTGGAGTTCCTGCGCCGCCCCGAGGTGAATTACCGGCTATTGACCGGAATAGGCTTCGGCCAGCCTGGCCTGGAGACTGAGTGTGTGGAGCAGGTGGAGATCGAGACCAAATACCAGGGCTATATCGAGAGGCAGATGGTCGAGGTGGAACGGGTGCGCCGTCTGGAGGAGAAGGCTATCCCTCAGGGGTTTGACTACGACAGCATCACCAGTTTCCGCAAAGAGGCGCGGGAAAAGCTGAAGCGCTTCCAGCCTGCCACACTGGGCCAGGCCTCCCGTATCAGCGGTGTAACCCCGGCAGACATCGCAATTCTCCTGGTGCATCTGGAGAAGGCCAGGTGCGCCAAAATGTAGCGTGCCACAGGTAAGGTTCTGTAGTTGCCTGATTTATCAGGCCGGAATGCCCAATGAATTGGGCAACTACAATTGTACGTCGCTACTCCTGTCACGACGCTACAAGAAAAAAAGGGGCATCCGCCTCTGGCGGATGCCCCTCCTTACACTGCTGACAATATCCTATTGCGAATAGGAATATGAAGGCATGGGATAGCATGGGTATGGTTGCATCTGGACGCTTGAGGGGATTGTGAACAAGGAATCCGATAGAGTGTCAAACTTGATGTTCTGGAACTCCATTATCGATGTGCCGCCGGATGTGGTCGTTTCCATCCTGATGGGGAACCATTTCTCTTTCCAGATCCAGACCTTCGCCGACGAGCCCTGGAATGTATATTGATAGACGTCGCAGAGCTTACCGTCTATGGTATCTGTGCCCAAATACGTGGGGATGATCTGGTTAGTATCTTCTGCAGGGTTGGTTTGACCCTGGCCCGTAGGTACCTGGCAGGCAATATTTTGGTCTGGATACCAGGTATATTGTGTTCCTGTAGCAGAATCCCAGATAATCACCGTGGTAAACCCTCCCGGATATGGAGCAGGTATATCGTATCTCACTTTCGTGTTGCTTGAAGTCCATGATTTCATGTATACCTTGTACACCATCTGTTGCGATACCCCGCCTGCTGTTATAACCATATCATATTGGACATCACCCGTGTAATGACTCTGGCCGTAGATATCGGCTAATGTCTGGCCCGATGTAGATGTCGGGGTCGCTGTGGGCGTCTGGGCTGGCGTAGGCGTGTGCGCCTGTGTTGAGGTAGGAGTGTGAGCCTGCGTCGCCGTTGGCGTAACGATTGCTGTGGGTGTAGAAGGTATGCCGCCCACCGAAGCGCTGGACTGGAACCCCTGGTTTACCGTTACGGTAACCCCGGAAGCGGTGAAGGATACCGAACCCTGCTCTGACTTGACCGTGGTATCGCCGTTTTGCTGTACCACCAGGTCGAAGATGGTGCCTCTCACCACCGCGGAGGCTGCCGGAGTGTCGACTTCATACCTGGAGGCAGAATCTACTAATTTCCCTATCCGGTTGATAGTGCTGCCGACCTGCTCCTTTAAGCTCACCGTCGTTGAGCCGGTGCTTGCAGTGCTCAATTCGTTAACCAGTATCTCGGAATTGGCCTTGATTTCCATCACGCTGCCATCGAGGAAGGTGAGATTGGCACTTCCATCGGCCCCTGTAGTAATGGTGTCGCCCGCCGCAAGCTCCATGCCGTTAGTAGCTTCAATCGACTCTGTGGAACCACTTCTCAGTACCTGCACATCCCCTGATACGGATGATATTTTGCAGGGTACAGCCGGGCCGCCCCCTCCGCAACCGACGAGCGGGATAAGCAATGCCAGAGCCAGTACCAGTGCCATACACGCCAGAATTATTCGCGGTTTGTGCATTAGCTGCTCTCCTTTTTTTCTAGTTGTTGCAGTGCATGGTGCGTTGATGTGCTAATTAAACTTCAGGAAGAGGCGTAAGTCAAGCCCTTTGAGCATACCCTTGATTGAGGTAAACCCTTTGCAGAAATTTGAAGGCCTGTCATGGTAAGGTAGGGGAGCATCCGCCTCTGGCGGATGCTCCCCTGCTAAATCCTTCACTTGCCTGGTATCAGGACATAGATGCTCGAATTAAGGCTGATAAGATGGGAATGTGGTTACCGTCACTCCCGGCGGAAGTTGGAATAAGGAATCCGATAACGTGCCGAACACTATGTTCTGATATTCTATTGTTGTGGTGACGCCGGATATCGTCGCCTCCATTTTGACAGGGAACGATTTGGCTGTCCAAATCCACATCTTTTCACTTGTACCTTGATACGTCCATTGCCATATATCGCATGGATGTCCATCAACAGTAGCAGTGCCCACATGCGTGGGATGAATCTGGTCTCCATTTTCCGTGGGATTACCCGAGGCAACCTGGCTGAAGTCCATCTTATAGGCTATGTTCTGCCCTTCAGTCCAAAAGTACGCGGTTTGAGCGCTGTAGTCTACCAATGTGATCTGGGTGACTCCTCCCTGGGTCGTCTCTGTCCTGGATTTAAACCCGGTCGTGCTACCGAAACTCTTGTAATAGACCGTTGACGTCTGTGCTTGCGGCAATTGGGGCGAACTCATTACCATATCGAACTGGACATCGCCTAAGTTCTTGCCCCCGCCAAAGATATCAGCGAGTGTATCGCCAGATGTGGACGTTGAAGTCGGAGCCTGCGTGGCAGCGGGCGTTTTGGTTGCCGTTGTCGTGGGGCCTGTGGATGTACCGGTAGGCGTGGCCGTAGGGCTGGTCCCTCCGCCTCCGCAGCCAACGAGCGTGATGACCAATGCCAGCATTAACACCAGGGCCATAGATACAAGGACTACTCGGGACTTACGCATAAAATCTGTCTCCTTTCTGCCGTTATTCCCACGTATTAAATATTAATATGCTAATTAAACTTCATAAAAGGGTATAAGTCAAGCCCTGTTATCAGACATCTATGGGATTAATCCCCTGGCGGAAAGTTGATGGGCAGCGGCAAAGGCTTTACAATCTTAATTGCATCGCTGAATCAGAGATTCGAGGAGTAATATTTGCGCGCAGAATCAGCAAACCTCGTGCTCTATAACGCCCATATTTTGACCATGAACCCGCGCCGGCCCGGGGCCGAACTGGTAGCAGCTAAAAACGGTAAAATAGTCCGGGTCGGCACCAATGATGACCGCAACCTCTTCAAAGGGCGCAGCAAGTTCATTAACTGTGATGGTAAGACGGTTATCCCCGGCTTCAACGATGCCCATATCCACATCATGGCCTATGCCTCTAACCTGCTCAGCGTTGATTGCAGCCCTTCGTCGGTAGCATCCATTTCCGATATTCAGGAAAAGCTCAGACAGGAGGCGGAGCGCACCCCGAGAGGAACATGGATAAAGGGCACAGGATACAATGAGTTTTACCTGGCTGAACATCGGCATCCGAATCGCCACGACCTCGACCGGGCAGCTCCGTATCATCCCGTGAGACTCACCCATCGCTCTTTGCACGCCTGCGTGCTCAACAGCCTCGCCCTTTCCCTGGCCGGAATCTCTATAGAGACGCCTGACCCTCCCGGCGGGCTTATCGACCGTGAATTGGATACGGGCGAGCCCAGC
>Ga0172365_10001226_pt1 | contig 18376 bp, 12 predicted proteins | sample LakKivSesite48cm_FD_114535 | JGI IMG/M metagenome (GOLD analysis project Ga0172365, IMG submission 114535) | Sediment microbial communities from Lake Kivu, Rwanda - Sediment site 48cm | ecosystem: Environmental > Aquatic > Freshwater > Lake > Sediment | place: Rwanda: Western Province, Lake... | reverse complement strand
CGAGGGCGCCGCCGCAGCCGTCGCCCAGCATGCCGCCGCAGTATTGGCCGCCGGTGGGGGTGCAGGTGAGCGGGGTGCAGCCTCCCGTGGGAATGCACTGCGTGCCGCTGCAGGTCTCGCCCGTGATGCAGCCGCCGCAGGCCAGAGCCCCGCCGCACCCGTCGCCGACGGTGCCGCAGTACTTGCCCGCGCCGGTGCCGCAGGTGATGGGAATGCAACCGGGGCCGCCCTTGCACAGATGGTCCGTGCACGCGAAGCCCGAGGGACAAGCGGCATTGCAGGTGATCGTGCCGCCGCAGCCGTCGCCGAGCTCCCCGCCGCAGTACTGGCCCCCGGGTGGGTTGCAGGTGAGGGGTGTGCAGGGGCCGCTCGGGATGCACTGCGTGCCCTGGCAGGTTTCGCCGACGACGCAGCCGCCGCAGGCCAGAGCCCCGCCGCACCCGTCGCCGACGGCGCCGCAGTACTTGCCCGAGCCGGTGCCGCAGGTTGTGCGGATGCAGTCCGTGCCGCCCTTGCAGAGATGATCGACGCACTGCCAGCCGGTCGGGCAAGGTGCGTTGCAAGCGAGGGATCCGCCGCAGCCGTCGCCGAGCTCCCCGCCACAGTACTGACCGCCCGTGGGATTGCAGGTGAGCGGGGTGCACACGCCGTCGGGCTGGCATTGGCTGTTGACGCAAGTCTCGCCGACGATGCATGCGCCGCATTCCAGGCTGCCGCCGCAGCCGTCACCGATGCTGCCGCAGTACTTGCGCGAACCCAGACCGCAGGTGGCGCGCGTGCAGCCAGGTCCGCCCACACACATATGGTTGTTGCACACCCAGCCGTCCGGGCAGGGCGCGTCGCAGGTGAGGGTACCGCCGCAGCCGTCGCCCAGATCGCCGCCGCAGTACTGGCCGCCGAGCGACGAGCAGGTGAGAGGCACGCACATCCCGGAGGGAACGCACTGGTTGTTGGTGCAGGTCTCACCGTCGATGCAGCCGCCGCACTCCAGGGAGCTGCCGCAACCGTCGCCGACGGTGCCGCAGTATTTGCGCGAGCCCGCGCCGCAGGTGTTGCGGATGCAGGTGGCGTCCCCCACGCACTGATGGTTCTGGCAGACCCAGCCCGAGGGGCAGTCACCGCAGGCGAGCACGTGACCGCAGCCGTCCCCGAGGTCGCTGCCGCAATACCGGCCACCCGTGGGGTTACACACGATGGGGGTGCACGACGCGGGCACGCACTGGTTGCCGACGCAGGTCTCTTCGCTGTCGCACGCGCCGCAGGCCAGACTGCCGCCGCAGCCGTCGCCGATGGTGCCGCAGTACTTGCCCACGCCGGTGCCGCAGGGGATGGGCTGGCAGTCGGAGCCGCCCTTGCACAGGTGGTCTGCACCGCACAGCCAGCCCGCCGGGCAGGTGTTGCAGGTCATGGTGCCGCCGCAGCCGTCGCCGAGCTCGCCACCGCAGTAGGTGCCTCCTGCTGGCGTGCAGGTGAAGGGGGTGCAGCCGGTCGCGGGCACGCACTGATGGTTGGTGCACACCTCGCCGTCGATGCAGCCCTGGCAGTCGAGCGCGCTACCACACCCGTCGCCCACCACCCCGCAGAACTTGCCCGCACCCGTGCCGCAGGTCATGGCTTCGCAGGTGGCGCCCGCCACGCACAGGTGGTTCTTGCACGTCCAGCCGAAGGGGCAATCGACGCAAGTGATCGTGCCGCCGCAACCGTCGCCGAGGTCGCCGCCGCAGTAGGTGCCGCCCAAGGGGGAGCAGGCAAGCGGGGTGCAGATGCCGTCGGGTACACACTGGGTGCCGTTGCAGTGCTCGCCCGCGATGCAGCCGCCGCAGTCCTGACTGCCGCCGCAGCCGTCGCCGATGGTGCCGCAGTACTTGCTCTTGCCCGTGCCGCAGGAGACCCGGACGCACGACGGGCCGCCCTTGCACAGGTGCTCGTCGCACACCCAGCCGTTGGCGCAGTCGCCGCAGGTGATGCTGCCGCCGCAGCCGTCGCCGAGCTCGCCGCCGCAGTAGACGCCGCCGCGGGGAGTACAGGTGAGCGGTGCACAGCCTGTCTTGGCCACGCACTGGTGATTGACGCAGGTCTTGCCGGGATCGCAAACGCCGCAGTCCTTGCGGCCGCCGCAGCGGTCGCCGATGGTGCCGCAGTAGCGATTAGGGCCGGTGCCGCACTCCAGACGCACGCAGCTTGGGCCGGCCAAACACTGGTGGGCCTGGCAGGTCCAGCCAGCCGGGCAATCGCCGCACACCATCGTGCCGCCGCAGCCGTCGCCGAGCTCGCCCCCGCAGTACGCGCCGCCGGGCTGCGCGCAAACGAGCGGGGTGCAAACGCCAGGGGGTACGCATTGGTTGTTCCGGCAAACCTGGTCGGGCGGGCAGCCCTGGCAATCGAGCGCGTTGCCGCAGCCGTCGCCGATGATGCCGCAGTACTTGCCGGCGCCGGTTCCGCAGGTCGCGGGGACGCAACTCGGACCGCCTTTGCACAGGTGCCCTTCGCAGATGAGGCCGGCGGGGCAGTCTCCGCATTGCAGGGTTCCGCCGCAGCGATTGCCGATGAGGCCGCAGTAGCGGCCGCCGGTGACTTGGCAGCTGGTCAGCGGGCCGGCATCGCAGTCCGCGCCGGCGGCGCACATGCTGTTCAGGCATGCCTGACCTGCGGGGCAGGCGCCGCAGTCGAGGGTGCCGCCGCAGTTGTCGCCGATAGGCCCGCAGTAGCGAACACCGGCGGCGCTGCAGGACACTTCGGTGAGCTGGGTGCAGCCGTCGCCGCTCGTGAGAGCGGATGCATCCAGGGCGATCTGGATTCCGGCATCGCCCTCGGACACGGGTTGCGGCTGGCCCGTACCCGATGCCCCCGGCTTGGTCGGAGATGCGGCGATCTCGCCACCGGTTTGACACCCCTCCGCTCCCAGCACCAGCGCCACCACAACAACCAGCAGATGCCAGGTGCTTGCCTCGCACGCGGTTCGGACCCGGTTGCCTTTGGCCATAGACATCCTCCAAATGCAAACAGAAATGGTACCTAGTATTACATTATACAAGATATATCAAAATAATGTCAAGCGTCATTTCTGAGGCAGGACACACCTCGACTTAGAGCGGCATGAGCGGGTGCCAGTACCAAGAAGGGATCGGCCCACATGACCGTATTCTTAAGCGCTGAGGACCCGCGCGAAGGTATCTGTGCGATTGGGACGGCCGATCTATCCCGGCTGGCGTCGTTGCTCGGCGTGGCAATAGGTCGAGTATTCCTCCTCCTGTGCCCCGGCCACACCGGCACGGTGCCTCGACCGCCCGGATCCGCACATCTATCTTCTCGCGGGTCCTAACTGACCGGCATCGGTGCTAGCCCGACTCGTCGGGTGGTTTGGTGTCAGGGTCGTGCGGCAGGGCCGCGTACTCCTCCAGCTTGCGATACAGGGTCTTGCGGTCGAGCCCCAGGCGCAAGGCCGCGCGGGTCTTGTTGCCGCCCTCGGCCTCCAAGACCTGCTCGATGTACTCGCGCTCGACCTGATCGAGGGTGAAGCCTTGGGCCACGGCGCTGGCCAGCCGGTCCTGGCTTCTGCGCTCTTGCATCGCCGGGGGGAGATCCTCGGGACCGATGAATTCGCTCTCGGCCAAGGCCACCGCACGCTCGACCGCGTTTTCCAGCTCACGCACGTTGCCCGGCCAGTGGTAGCCGAGCAGGATCTTTTTGGCGCTCTCCCTCAAGCCCCCGACCATCTTGCCCGAGCGCTCGACCGAACGAACCAGGAAGTGCTCCGCGAGGGGCAGGATGTCCTCCGGGCGGCCGCGCAAAGGGGGCAGGTGGATCTGGATGACGTTCAGGCGGTAGTAGAGATCCTCGCGAAAGCGACCTTCGTGCAACCGGCGCTCGAGGTCGCGGTTGGTGGCGGCGATGGCGCGCACGTCGACGCGCACGGCGCGATTGGTGCCGAGGGGGCGGACCTCGCCGTCTTGCAGGACGCGCAGGAGCTTGGGCTGCAGCGGCAGGGGAAGCTCGGCGACCTCGTCGAGAAAAAGGGTGCCACGGTCCGCCTCTGCGAAGAGCCCCCGTCGATCCACGCTCGCGGTCGAGTGCGCGCCCCGCACGTAGCCGAAGAGCTCGCTTTCCAGGAGATTCTCGGGGATGGCGGCGCAGTTCACGGCCACGAAGGGATGGTTCCTGCGCGGGCTTCTGGTGTGGAGGGCGCGGGCCACCAGCTCCTTGCCGGTGCCGGACTCGCCCGTGATGAGCAGGTTGGCGTGCGACGCGGACAGGCGCCGGATCAGGGCGAGGATTTCCTGCATGGCGGGGGAGCGCCCGATGATGTTGTCCATGCGGTCGCGCCGGCTCACCTCCTCGCGCAGGCGCGCCACCTCGCTCTTGAGGGAGCGCTCGGCCAGGGCTTTGTCGATGCTGAGCAGGAGCTGGTCGATTTTGAAGGGCTTGGTGATGTAGTCGCAGGCGCCGAGCTTCACGGCGCGGATGGCGGTGTCGATGGAGCCGAAGCCGGTGACGATGATGACGAAGGGCGTGGGCTCGACCTCGCGGATCTCGCGCAGCAGATCCAGGCCGTCGAGATCCGGCATCTTCACGTCGGAAACCACGAGGTCGATGCCGCCCGCCTTCACGCGCTCCACGCCGGCCCGGCCTCCGGGGGCGGTCTCGACCAGAAAGCCCTCACGTTCCAGATCCTCCTTGACCCATTCGCGCATGTCCGCGTCGTCGTCGACCACCAAGATCGAAGTCAGCGGCCGGCGCGAGGTGGCCGGCGGGGGTGGAGTGCTGGTCTCGGGAGGGGTCATACCAATCGTGGATCTATGCCCAACCGGCCTGTCCCTGCAAGCGGTAGCGGACCGGCCCGGAGCAACCGACTGCTCTAGGTCAACATGAGCGACTTGAGGCCGCCGCTTGGAAAGCGAACGAGGAGGCTCGAGCGCAGGACGGTCTCGACCTTGCCGCGGCCGAATTCCGGATGGGAGATGACGTCGCCCACCTTGAAGCGCTCGCGCGGGTCGAAGGCCCGCACTTGGGTCGCATCGGCCAGCTCCCGGCCCAGGGCACGCCGCTCCTCTGCCTTCTGCTCGGCCTTGCGGGCGGCTTCGGACTCCTGAGGGGTGGCGGGCTTGGCGCCTTCGCCGGCGGCCGCCTTGCGCGCGGAGGAGGTTCGGTAGCCGTGGCGGGCCCCGCAGGCCTGGCACACGACCTGCCTGGGGTTCTCGCCCACCATGGCGATGATGTGGTGGGTGGTAAGCCCGTCACAGGGGCCGCACCAGGCATCGATCTCGCCGCCGACGCGCAAGGCGGGGGCGCGGGCAGCGCCGGCCTTAGATTCACTGCGCCATGAGACCCCGGTAATGCGACGCTCCTCCACCTCGGAGGGGGCGGCGCTGGCCTGGTCACCCGTGTGTTCGCTGGCGATGGCCCCGATGCGCGGCAGGCTCGAGGCCAGGCGGCGAAGATCCGTCACCCGGCGTCCGCATTTGCGCTCGATCGACTCGCGTTCCGCTTCGCTTCCGCCGGCGAGCAGCTCGCGGTAGCGCCGAGAGAGCCGCTCCACGGCCAGATGGGCGTTCTTGACTACCTCGCGGTCCTCGATTCGCTCCTGGGCGGAGTGAACCAGCAGGGCAACTTCGCAGATCTCATCGGTCAGCGGGTCAAGGGGCGATGTCATGCTGTGGAGCCCTTACTCCCACGACCGGCCCCGGAATTCAACTCCTGCGTGAGGAGGCTGGTCTGCGCTTGCGAAGAAAGGGCTCGATAGTCTGTGACCGAGGTAACGCCCCCCTGACTCTATTTGCTCGACTCCGATAGCTGTCGATTGCTTCGATCTCAAAGGGCGACTAGCATACCTCTCATTTCGCCACGAGGAGCCCCACGCATGAGAATCAAGCTGATCCGTGTCTTCACCGCTGTCGCAGTCCTTCTCGTTCCGATGGTCGCACAAGCACAGGACACCTCGACCGGTGGCTTCCTGCCCGTGGCTCCCTGGCCTCCGCCCGCGGCGCCCTCGACGGAGTCGCCGCCCGCGACTCCTGCCCCGGCCCCGGGATACTGGAGTCCCAGCCCGGGCCTGCCGGCCGCGACTCCCGCACCGTACCCTGCTCTTCCACCCGCACCCGAGCCGGCCCGGCCGGCGGCGCCCTTGCCGCCGACCCCGGCGGTCGAGTCCCCGGCCTCGCCGGTTCCAGGAGTGGCGGATGACAAGGCTGGGCAAGAGGACATCTTCGAGCGCGCCCCGGCCGCGGTGGTCTCGGAGATCGACGAGCGCCCGCGCGGGTTCGTACCCCAAGCAAGCCTCGGGGGCTCGGTGGGACTTTTGCGTATGAGTGCCGCCGAGGTGGGCCCGGCGCTGCAGCTACGCGCGGGTCTGCACGGCGAGTACTTCACAGCCAGCGACTTCCTCGTCCGGAGCGGCGATCCGGGCGACCCCAAGGGGCAATTGAGCGACCGCAACACGCGCTTGCAGGGGGCGCTCACCTTCGGCCTGTCCCCGATCGAGCACTTGGAGATCTTCGGGGCGGTTTTGGGATCGGCGAACCGGAACCGGCGCATGTGCTCGAGTGACACGGACTGCGTGTCGGAGGCCAATCGTACCGATCCCGAGCTCATCAAGTCCTTCGGGGATCTCATTTTCGGGGCCAAGGGGGCCTACCCCCTGGCGCCCGGGTTTTCGGCTGCGGGCGAACTAGGGCTGCGCTTCATGTCCTCCATCACGGGCATTTCCTTTTCGCCCGACTCGACCTCGGTGTGGTTGAACGCGATCGGCACCTACGACCTCAAGCCGGAGGCCCAGGTGCCCCTGCGTTTCCACCTGAATTTCGGGTTCTACTTCGACAACTCCAAGAACCTCTTGGACTACGATGCCAACGGCACCTCCGCCATCTCCCGCTACGTATCCATGTTCGCCTACGGCATGTCCAAGAACCGCCTGAGGCTGGCGATAGGTGCCGACGCACCCTTGAGTGAACTGGCGGAGGGGTTCTCGCTGCGGCCGATCCTCGAATACCACTTCGAATACCTCACCGGAGACTACGACATCGAGATCTACAGACAGGAACACGACTACGGTCGCTGCGGACAGGGGAGCAACCCTGCCTGCAAAGACAACAAGGATCTGCACTACGTCACCTTGGGCGTGCAGGCCCAGGTGCTGCACGGCCTGACCCTGACCCTGGGTCTCGACGTCGCCCTGCGCTCCCCGGGCTTCGCCTACGCCCCGGCGTTGTCGCCCTGGAATCTGCTCTTCGGCATCGGCTATCCGCTCGACCTCGTGCCGCGCATCATTCGCAACGTGCCGATCGAAAAGGCCGTGTACAAAGAGGTCGCGATGCGCGAGGGCCTGGTGGCGGGACGCGTGGTGAGCCTGGCCGGAACCCCCATCGAGGACGCCGTGGTCGGCGTCAGCGGGCGGGCGCACACGCGCGTTCTCACCGAGGCCGACGGATCATTCCAGAGCGTACCTTTGCAGCCGGGACCGGTTCAGTTGGCGGTGGTCGCGAATGGATACGAGACGGCCACCGTCCGGACCGAGGTCATCGCGGGCCAGACCGCCAATCTCGTGCTGCGCCTCACCCCCAAGGCACCGCCGGCGCGCGCGGCCGGCCGGGTGAGCGATGATTCCGGCAAGGGGCTGGTCGCGACCGTCAAGCTGGCCGGGCCGCAAATCGCAGAGGTGAAGTCCGACGCGTCGGGGGACTTCTCGACCCCGGTTGCGGCGGGGGTCTATGCCGTGCGCGTGGATGCGGACGGCTATCTCTCGAAGGAGCTGCAGCTCCAGGTGGCGGAAGGGCGCGAGAATGTGGTGAGCGTCACCTTGCGCTCACGCCCCGCGGTTGCGGGCGTCACGTTCCGCGAAGGGAAGCTCAGGCTGCGCCAGGCTATCGCGTTCAAGTCGGCCGGCAACAAGCCGAGCGCCGCTCTCAGCCCGGGCATGCCCCTTCTGCTCGACGAGTTGGTGGACATTCTCGCCAACCACCCGGAGATCAAGCGGGTTCGCGTGGAAGCCCACTGGGACAGCAGCCTGGCCGAGGCCAAGGCCCAGACCCTCACCGATGATCAGGCCAAGTCGGTCGCCAAGTACCTCGTCGATCAGGGTGTGGCGCCCGAGCGGGTGGTGCCCGTGGGTATGGGGGCGAAGAAGCCGATCATGCCCAATCTCGGCAAGGGCAAACTCAAGAACCGGCGGGTAGAGCTCGTGGTGACGGAGTAGCGCCCACCGCAAGCAAACCACAGAGAGAATAGCGCGGGCTTCGCCCGCAACCGTGGAGGGCTGCAGGCTGCAGGCTTCAGGCTTCAGGGTGCAGCTTGATCGGTCGAAAGCGGCGTTGAGCTTGCTCACGGCGCGAAGGGCGTCACCGTGGCGCGCCTCGGGGGAGGTCGCAGCTCGCACCCCAGCACTTCAGCCCGAAGCCTTCAGCCTGAAGCCTTCAGCCTGAAGCCTGAAGCCTGAAGTCTGAACCCCGAAGCCTGAAGCCTGAAGCCTGAAGCCTGAACCCCGAAGCCTGAACCCCGAAGCCCGAAGCCTGAAGCCCGAAGTCCGAAGCCCCCACGAGAGCGGCAGGGCGGCTACTCGCGCGACTTCAGCACGAGGAGGCGGAAGTTCGCATACTCGGCCTGACCGCAGGAATAGAGGATCTCGGTCAGGAGACGATAGGGCGTGTGCCGGTCGGCGATGATGGTGAGCTCGCCGTCGAACTTCTGCCCCGACATCTCTGCCACCTTCTTTTCGCGCCGGGCAACCTTGCCAAGCATGTCGACCAAGGGGGTGATGTAGTAGCCGTTGTCACCGTCTCGCTTGAGCTGTGGGTCGATGCGTCCGTTGGTGATGGGAGCGACGGCATCGCCCTCGACCAGCACCACGCGTTTGGTGATGGTGACGGGCACGGCCTGCTTGGGCGCCAGACGGGTTTGTGACGGCGGCAGGCTCAGGTTCTGGTCCATGTTCACCAGGGTAGCCGAAGCGGTGAAGCTCTTGAGCAGGAAGACCAGGATGATGGTCATCATGTCCATCATGGGGACGATGTTCAGATCCTTGATGTCCTCGGGCTCGGCCAGCTTGCGTGCATAGCTGCGGATGGCCCGCTTGCCTGCCAGGCGGGCGGCGACGGGATTGGCGGAAGGTCCAGACTGCGCGCTTGCCATCACAGAATCCCCGCTGCGAACACGATGTCGGGAAACAGCTCTCGTTCATGCGCGTCCTTCTCGTCCGGGTAGGTGCGCATGGCATCCAGGGTCCTGACGACGATCTCGTAGGGCACCGCCGCGTCCGCGTTGAAGGTTGCCTTGGTCTCGTCGGCAAACTGCTTCTTGATCTCGGTGAGCTTGGCGGTCAGGGCGGGGTAGTCGTAGTCGCCGGCAGGCAGCTTGGGGATGGGCGACATGACCCCGCCCGATCCCGCCAAGGTGAAGCCGGTCTGGCCCACGGTCACGGTGAGATTCAACGCCGGCTTGTCCGGGGTGCCTTCTCCGGCCCCGCCGCCGAAGGTCGGCGACGATACGTTCACGGTCCCGAGCGGGACTTGGTTGATGACCGAGGCGAGCAAGAAGATGATGATGTTGGTGACGATATCCATGTAAGGGACGAGGTTGATCTCGGCGGTCTCTTCGTCCGCCTCCTCGAACTGATCTCGCATGCGGCGCATGCGAGCCCGAACCTGGCGTTTCGTCATCGCGCGTTACCTGAACGGTTCTCTTTCCCCCGTGTCATCTATTTGTGTGGGGGACCGCCCGTGGCGTGGGCAGATTCCGCCAGCAGGTTCTCCAACTTGAGCGAGAAGGCTTCGAGATCGGCCGTCTGGCGCTTCGACATCGAGCCCAGCAGCGCGTGCGCGACGATGCAGGTGACGGCGATTCCGAGCCCCATGGCGGTGTTGTTCAAGGCCTCGGAGATACCTCGGGCGAGCAGGTTGCTCCGCTCTTCGGGCTTGGCCGCCGACACCGCGGCGAACGCGCGGATGAGGCCCACCACGGTGCCCAGAAGACCGATGAGGGTCGCGATATTGGCGAGCGACCACAGGATCTGGATGCGCCTCTTGATGAGCGGGGTCACGTCGACGAGCGACTCTTCGATGGCCTGGGCGACCGCGATCTCGCCCCGGTGCACGCGCTGCAGGCTGGCCCTGGCGACCTGCGCCACGGGGGCCGTCGTGGCCGAGCACAGCTTCACGGCGCGATCCACGTTGTTGGCCATGACCAGCTTGCGGATGTTCTCCAGGAAAGCACGTGCGTTGACGCTGCTTTTGACCAGGAAGAAGACCAGGCGTTCGACGATCACGGAGAGCGCGATGATCGACGTACCGAGGTTGAGGTACATGAGCGTACCCCCTTCTTCCAGGAACTTTGCGAATCCTTGCATCTCATCCTCCGCGGGCTCTCGCAGGCCCGCCCATGGCATCCCGTTCGCGGGACCGGCGAAAAGCAACTGTTGAACTCAGGAACTGTGGCTGCAGATGAGTATCTTATAGGCGGGCCCTAGCGTGTCAAGCTAAGGGAAGATTTGTGTTGAGGCGAACGGACGCGATGCCCGGTAGTGCCCACGGGGAACATCGACCTTCACCTTTTCCGCCGGCACCTGCGCAAGCGGGCGGCTATGCTCTCCGCCAGCCATGACCGATGCCGACAAGGTCCGAGCCACGCGCTTCGCTTTTCTGACACCGCGGGCGCTGCCCAAGCCGGAAACGCTCCCGGGTCGGGTGGTGGTCCTGGACATCGCCTTCGCGGCGGAGACCGGCAGGACCTCGTTCGACATGACCACCTGGCCCTTTATCGAGGGTCTGGCGGAAAGACTTGCCGCGTGGGTGGACCACCACGATCACGAGCGGCACATCGAGTTCGCCCGGGACCCGCGTTTCGTGTTGGCCAGCAAGGCCGAGCACGGGGGCTGCCCCGAGATGATCACCCCGGACCTGGTCGCTCGCGTGGGGCCGGTCGATACCATCGCCATGCACGTCGACTTGGACGGCCTCTACTCGGGTGCGAAGTGGGTCTTGGGAGGGGTCGAGCCCTACCCCGGAGCGGACGAAGACGCGCGCAAGATCGACACCCGTCAGGGCAGGCCCGGCCCCATCGCCGAGCGCATCGATCGGGCGCTGCGGGCCAGGTTCCGCGACGAGAATCTCAAGCACCGCATCATCCAGTACCTGATCGCGCGCACGCAGGCGCCCCACCACTACCAGGAGATCGATGCGGTTGCGCGCTTGCTGGATCCCCTGCTCGATCAGGCACAGCGGTTGTCGGAGTACTACCGCGTCGACCGCGACGTGGCCTACCTCGAGGTCAAGTCCAGCATGCCCTACGACAAGACCGAGCTGCTTCTCCTCGGCCAACAGCTCGCGCGGGTGGCGGTGGTACGCGACGCAGGATCGCTCTCCATCGCGGCGGATTTCGATTCGGGTTTCGACTTCGTCAAGCTCTTTCATCTCGGCGGCGGCATGCCCACCCGGGTGTCGGTGCCGGAGGCCCGTCGCGACGAGGTGCTCGCCAAGCTCGCCGAATACGTCGCCGCGACGGCGGGACGGAAGTAGTGCCGGCGCCGCGCCCGGTGCCGATGACGGGCATCGATCGGCGGTGTCAATCGTTCTTGAAGCGATCGATCTTGAATTCGCCCGAGGCGGCTGGGGGCGCGGTGGTGGCCGGGGGCGGGGTGTAGCCCGTGCGGCCGCCGGCCCCGGGATTGAAATCCGATGCCGCGCTGCCGCCCTTGCTGACCCCGCGGAAGAAGAGGGCGAAATCCTCGGCGTTGGTCGCGTTGGCAATGGCCTCGTCGTAGGTGACGAAGCGATTCTTGACCAGCTCGGTGAGAGATTGGTCGAAGCTGATCATGCCGTAGGGATCGCGGCCGTTGGCGATGGCCTCGTGGATCTCGCGCGTACGCCTGGGGTCGGCGATGAGCTCCTTGACACGTGCGGTGTTGATCATGATCTCCACCGCCGGCACCATGCCCAAGCCGTCGGCGCGCGCGACCAGTCGCTGCGAGATCACGCCCTTGAGCACGGCGCAGAGCTGCAAGCGGGCCTGCTGCTGCTGATGCGGCGGATAGAGGGCCACGATGCGGTTGACGGTTTCCACCGCGTCGACGGTGTGGAGGGTAGACAACACCAAGTGGCCCGTCTCCGCGGCGGTGAGGGCGATTTCGGTGGTCTCCAGGTCACGCATCTCTCCGACCAGAATGACGTCGGGGTCCTGGCGCAGGGACGCGCGCAGGGCGCGCGCGAACGAGGTCGTGTCGAAGCCGATCTCGCGCTGGTTGATGACGCTGCGGCGATCCTTGAAGGCATACTTGATGGGGTCCTCGATGGTGACGATGTGGACCGCCTTGTTCGAGTTGATGCAGTCCACCATGGCCGCCAGTGTGGTCGACTTGCCCGAGCCGGTAATGCCAGTGACCAGCACCAGCCCGCGCTCTTCGTCGGCAAGCTCAAGTACCTTGGGCGGCAGGTTGAGGCGCTCGAAGGGCGGCACGTTGGGTGGGATGAGGCGCAAGACCACGCCCATGATGCCCCGCTGCTGCAAGATGTTGACCCGGTAGCGGTAGCCCTCCTGAGTCGAGTAGGCGAGGTCGACGTCCCAGTTCTTCTCGAAGTTCTCGCGCTGGCGAGGGTTCATCATGCTGTAGCCGAATTCCTCGACCGCCTCTCTGGTGAGGGGCGGCACGTTGGCCACGGTTCGGAGATCACCCTTGACCCGGAAGATGGGCGGCAGACCGACCTTGAGGTGGACGTCGGAGGCCCCAAGCTGGCGAGCCGCTCCGAGCACTTTGTCGAGCACGCTGTTCATCGTCGTTTGACCCGTTGTCGCCGCGTCACGCGGTTCTGACCTGACCTTTCCCCAGGGTAACATGGCCGGGCGATCGCGTCTTTTGACCTTTTCCCCGGTCTCACCTAGGGTCAGGGGTTGTGAGCTCGGCTGCAAGCCATTCCGATTCTGCGCGGGAGATCCTGGTGCTGGACGCGGACCAGAACGTCCGCCGGGGCGCGGAGCGGCTGCTCAAGGAGGAGGGGCTCAGCGTGACCGTGCTCTCCGACATCGAGCGGGCCAAGGACCAGATCGCGAACCGCTTCTTCCCGGTGGTTCTGATCGACCTCGACACCCCCACCCGTAACGCGGGCCTCGACCTCATCAAGTTCGTGCGTGAGCGCTCGCCCTTGACCGCTGTGGTGGTGATGAGCCGGCGCATCGGCTTCGACGCCGTGGCCCCGGTGTTTCGCGCCGGGGCCACCGACGTGATTCCCAAGGCGCGCGAATACGTGCGCGACTTGCGCGAGCGGCTGGTCCATGCGGCGTCGAACGTCAAGGCCGCGCTGGCGCGAGAGCAGCTCCTGGCCGAGCTCATCGAGCTCAACGAGGATCTCCTGCGCAAGATGATGGCGCTCTCACGCCAGGTGACCGACGCGGAAGACAAGCTCATGTCGCGCGAGGGCGGCCTTTCCTCCTCGGCCAGCGGGCTCGGCGCCCTCGACCTTCTCCTGGTGGACAACGACTCGGCCTTGGCGGACGAGATGGGAAAGGAGCTGACCGAGGAGAAGGGCTGGCGCTTCCGGCACGTGCAGAGCGGAGGCGAGGCGCTCGACAGCGCCACGCAGGTTCCGCCCACGGTGGTCGTGGCCAAGGAGAACCTGCCCGACCTCACCGGCAGCATGGTGGTCAAGACCATCAAGGCATCGGTCCCCGCCCTGGTGGGCATGGTGTTCGCACCGCCGGCGGATGGACAAGCCGGCGAGGTGAAGATCGCCGATCAGAGCCGCATGCAGGTTCTCCTGCCCAGATACGTCGCGGCCAAGGAGATCATCGCCCAGCTTGTCGAGGTGCGTGAAGCGTTTGCCCGCAAGGCCAGGGAACGGCGATATATGAAGATCTTCCAGACCCAGTACACCGATGTGCTGCAGAAGTGCCACAAGCTGAAGCAGGAGGTGGACAAGGTTACGGCACCCAAGAAGGATCCGTAGGACGGCCTTCTTCGTGGCCGGGAAGTTCACCACAGCGCGGGCGAAGCCCGCGCTATGGTGGATCCTGGCGCGTCGGGCGTACGAGGAGATGGCTGGGCTGCACGTTGCCGAGGGCGGCGAGCATGGTCTGGCGCAGGTGGGGGTGCGCGGCTTCGAGGGTCGAGAGCAGGGACTTCATCTGCTGGCGTTGGGCATGGGGGCGATCGCCGCACAGGTTGCACGGCAAGATGGGCACGCGCCGCTCGCTGGCGAAGTCGGCCAGGTCGCTTTCGGCGCAGTAGATGAGGGGACGGATGACGACGTGCGCACCGTCATCGCTGCGGAGCCGGGCCGGCATGGCCGCGATCTTCCCGGCAAAGAAGAGATTGAGCAGCAGGGTTTCCAGGGCATCGTCACGGTGGTGCCCGAGCGCGATCTTGGTGCACCCGAGCCGGGTCGCCGTGCGATAGAGGACGGCCCGGCGCAGACGCGCGCACAGCGAGCAAGGAGTTGCGCCCTCGGGCAGCTTGTCCCTGACAAGGGCGTAGATGTCCTCACGCACCGCGTGGTGCGGGAAGCCCTGTGCCGCAAGCCAGCCGCAAAGCGGGCCGGCGTCGTGGCCCGGCTGCCCCTGGTCCAGGTGCACGGCGGTAAGCGCGAATCGGACAGGTGCCTTGCGCCGCAGGGTTTCGAGCAGAAGCAGCATCGAAAGGCTGTCTTTGCCGCCCGACAAGGCAACCAGAATGCGATCGCCCTCGGAAATCAGGTCGAAATCGGCGATGGCACGGCCCACTTCGTGGAGCAGGTCGTGCTCGAGATCGCGCCGCGCAGGGCGAGTGTCGCGGATCCTCATGGTGCGCTGGTTCAAACGGTAGGCGCAAATCTATGAGAGGCGAACGGGCAAATCCAGCACGCAGCGCACCGGGTGCGCACCTTCGCCTGATGAAGTGGTTGCAGACCCGGACGGCACGCTAGAATAATGGGCGAGAGCCGAGGGTTTGCATGGCCATTGCGGATCGAGCAAGGCACAACAAGCGGGCATCCATCGTCCGATGGGTGGCGCTGGCCGTGCTCATCCACGCCGAGCTGGGCGGATTGGTGGGCGTGGCGCTCTACTTCTGGGCTCCTCGCCAGGCAGACGTCGAGGTCCGACGGCGCGAGGCCGCGCTGCGGGCCGAGCCCATCTCGGTGAGCACCGTGGATGAGGACACGGCTCGCAAGATCGTGGCGGATCTCGAGCGCCAGGAGGAAAAGGCGAAGCAGGAGCGGGTCAAGAAGGAGGAGGAATCGGTCAAGGCGCCGGGGCAAGTCGTGGATCTGCCGCGGCCGCGGGAAGAGCGCCGCCCCGACGACGCGCGCTTTGCCGCCGAGTACGATTCCTGGGTCGAGAGGGAGACCAAGCGCTACGGCAAGTTCGACCCGAGTTCGCAGCAGCGCCGCTCGGGCGAGGTCGAGCCTGACAAGCGCAACGCGCCCGCCCTGACTCCCGACCCCTCCGAGTTTCCGGCGGCACCGGGGCCGCTCGCCATGCGCCTGCCCGCCGAGGAGAGGCGAAGCCCGCTCGCGCGGCCGCACGCGGGCGAGACCGGACGCACGGCCGACCTTGCCGGCAGCGAGGAACAGATGCCGAGCGATCCCGACGGCGCTTTCTCCCGTCCCGGCGGCGGTGGGCCGCGCCGGATCGAGCGCCAAGAAGAGGAACCCCAGGTGGGCGGCCGGCCGGGGCTCTACGGGCTGCTGCCCTCCGAGGAGCAGATCGCGCGCGCCGTGGGCAGCGGCACCCAGGACCACCTGCCCGACATCGACGAGGGAAACGAGACTGCGCTCAGCACCAAGCGCTGGGTCTACGCCACCTTCTTCAACCGGGTGAAAGAGCGGGTGCGCGACCACTGGAAGCCGGCCGAGGAGTATCAGCGCCGCGATCCCACGGGCAGAATCTACGGCGCCGAGGATCGGTACACGCTCTTGCAGGTGAACCTGAAGGCGGACGGCTCCCTGTCCAAGGTGTGGGTCGTGCATACCTGCGGCCTCGACTTCCTTGACGACACGGCCGTCGAGGCTTTCAAGATGGCCCAGCCCTTCATCAACCCGCCCCGCCAACTGGTCGAGGCCGGACGCGGCACGGTGAGCTTCGGCTTCGGCTTCTTCTTCGAGGTCTCCGGCGCCCCCCGCCTGAAGCTGTTCCGCTACAAGAGCATGTAGCCGGGGGCCGGAGTAGCGAGCGGTTTGGAACCTGAGTTCTCATAGCGCGGGCTTCGCCCGCAACCGAAGAGGGCTACAGGCTGCAGGCTGCAGGCTGCAGGCTGCAGGCTTCAGCTTGATCGGCTGAGAACGGCAATCGCCTTCTCCACTGCGCGAAGGGCGTAACCGTGGTGCGCCTTGAGGGGATCACGACTTGTGCCCCAGCACTTCAGCCTGAAGGCTGTAGCCCGAAGCCCGAAGCCCGAAGCCCGAAGCCCGAAGCCCGAAGCCCGAAGCCCGAAGCCCGAAGCCTCTAGCCTTTGTCTAGGATTTCGCCTTCTTTCCGACCACCGCACCTACCAGCGCGAAGGGTGCGCGATCGAGCAATTCGAGCCCGAACCAGCCGCCCAGGAAGGCGGCGAGGGGAACCGAGAGCAGGCTGTGCTTGATGACGGCCGGGAACCACGCGGCGTCGCTTTGCACGATGCCGGTGACGAAGCCAAGCACGGCCACGCTGCCCATGACGACCCCGACGAGCAGGCGCAGGTAGACCACGCCCTTGGAGAGGAGATAGCGCATCACGCCCCCGAGCGCGCCGCCGACCAAGGTGAGCAGCAGGCACCCGAGCCAGGTGATTTCGACGGTATGGGTGATCGGCCGGTAGCATCCGGTGGAGGCCTTGATCACGGCTTTCCCCCAGAAGGACTTGGGCGCCACGGAGATCGAAGCCTGGATATCGCCGGGGGACATGCGCACTTTCTCCGGATCGATGCGCACGGCACTGCTCTCGCCCGAAAAAGCCACATCTCTCGCTTCTTGATTGTTCACCACGGTGCCGTCCGGGCCTTCGAAGTTCACCGACAGGTTGCCCGCTTCGACGAAGGCGAGACGCGTGGGGCCGCTCATCTGCAGGCCCTTGACCGGGGTCACGAATCTCACCTTGGTATCGCTGTCGATGAAGACCTTGAGGGCAGGCGAGACCGCGCTCACCTGGACCGTTCCCAAGACCGGCGCGCGCGCACTCCACTCCGCCTGAGCCTGCGAGTTGCCCTTCTCGATCACCAAAGGCTGCGGCTTGACCTCCCCGCCGCGCCAAGCAAACCAGACCTTGATGGGTACGGGCGCGTTCGAGCCGTCCGCGGTGACGTAGAAGACGTCGATCTTCGCCGACTCGATGCCGTCCGCGAAGGTTCCATCCAGATCCCGCCCGGAAACCATCACGTGAAGCTCCGGCGCGGCGGTTTCGGCGCGGCCCGCCGCGGCCGCGGCAGGCGGCGGCACCGGCGCCGTGCTCGCGGGCTGACACGCGGCTCGGCGCGCATGCCGAGGCAGACTCCCGCTGGGGCCGGCCCGCCGCGGTTTCTTGACCTTCTTTCTCGCCGCCTTGGCGGGTTTTGCGGGTGCCGATTTCGGCTTGTCATCATCGGCCTTCTCGGGCTTGACCGCGGGTTGCACGAGAAACGCCCCGGTTCCGTCGAGGAGATGGTTGTCGCGCTCGCGAGCCTTGACCCGGAAGACGCCCGCCGACTTCGGCTCCCAGGTGACGGTCGCCGACGAGCTGCCCGCCTTGACCACGGCGTCCATCGACTCGACCTCGCCCTTGGGCGAATTGGGCTTGGCCACCTGGACTTCGATCTGGGTGTCGGTCCGGGCCACGGCCGGCCGGTTGTTGACATCACGCAGCTCCAGATCCAGGCGGACCGGGACATCCGCGGATTGGCCGGTCGTCTTGGGCGTCACCGCGACCTTGAGCGGGGGTGGCGGGGCATCCTTCGCGCTCGCGTAGTCGGGGGCGGCGAGCACCGCAAAGATGATGAGAGTGGATCGGCGGTTGGAACAGGTCATCGGTCTTCTTCCTTCACGAGCACGAGGATGTAAGGGCGGCGCGAACGAGAACTTCGGCTTCTCGGACGCCGGCAATGCCTGGAAGCTGCATCGGGCGGCTGCCGGGCGATCTCCAAGGGGCGGTCCCGCTCGCGGGGCAAAGTCTACCCCATCGCACCGCGGCCAGGATCATCCATTCGTGGCTTCATAGAATGGTGGTGCGTCTCACGTTCCAAGACCCGTAGGTTGCTTTCCCGGCGGGGCCGCAACGGCGCAAACGCGCGAATCCCGAATCGGTTCTCGCAGTCGGCGGCCGGCCCCCGCGCTTTCTAAGGAGTAGGTCGGGACTTGCCGATGCTATGGTGCGGTGGAAGCTCGTCTTCTGGGCGTCGTTCCACGCGAAAGGGCAACTGCTGTTCCACGTCAAGATAAGGGTATGTTCATGGAAATGAGAGTCGAACAGAGCAAGT
>Ga0172365_10001223_pt1 | contig 18383 bp, 11 predicted proteins | sample LakKivSesite48cm_FD_114535 | JGI IMG/M metagenome (GOLD analysis project Ga0172365, IMG submission 114535) | Sediment microbial communities from Lake Kivu, Rwanda - Sediment site 48cm | ecosystem: Environmental > Aquatic > Freshwater > Lake > Sediment | place: Rwanda: Western Province, Lake... | reverse complement strand
GGACACAAAAATGTCTACTTCCCACTCTTCATACCTGAAAGCCTCCTCAAGAAAGAAGCAGAGCATTTTGCAGGTTTCGTTCCGGAAGTTGCATGGGTAACAACTGGGGGAGATAGCGCGCTGGAAGAGAAGCTTGCTATAAGACCCACATCTGAAACGATAATTTACGCGACATATGCAAAGTGGATTAGGAGCTGGAGAGATCTGCCCATCAAACTTAATCAATGGTGCAACATTGTAAGATGGGAAACAAAAGCGACCAAACCCTTCCTGAGAACAAGAGAATTCCTCTGGCAAGAAGGCCACACCGCACACGCAACAAAAGAAGAAGCAGACGAGGAGGTAATGGATATACTGTACGATTACAGGGATCTGATGGAAAGCTACTTGGCTATTCCAGTGCTCGTAGGAGTGAAAACAGAAAACGAAAAGTTCGCTGGAGCCCTTTACACGACGACCCTTGAAGCCATGATGCCCGATGGAAAAGCATTGCAGATGGGCACCTCGCACAATCTTGGCCAAAACTTCGCAAAAGTCTTTGACATCAAATTCATCGGAGAAGACGAAACAGAACATTACGCATGGCAAACGTCGTGGGGTATATCCACTCGACTGATAGGCGCCGTAGTCATGGTCCATGGCGATAATAAAGGGTTAGTATTGCCTCCAAGAATTGCTCCGGTGCAAGTTGCCATAGTTCCAATACCCTACAAGGATGCAGATTCAAGTTCAATATTGGCAAAGTCCAAGGAACTCTTCGAAAAACTGAAACAGAAAGGAATAGCCGTTATCTTGGACGCTAGAATGGAATACAGGCCCGGCTGGAAATTTCACGATTGGGAACTGAAAGGCGTACCAGTACGAATAGAAATCGGTCCAAGGGATCTGAAACACAAGCATATAACAGTTGCCAGAAGGGATACCTTTGAAAAAAGCATAATAAAAGAAGAAAAAGCGGTAGAGGCTGTGACAGAACTTCTCGAAGAAATCCAAGACAACCTTTATGCCAAAGCCAAAAAGTTCCTAGAAGAAAAAACCACGACGGTGCAGAAATACGAGGAATTCAAAAAAACATTAAAAGAGAAAGGCGGGTTCATAAGAGCATCCTGGTGTTCCAGCTCAGAATGCGAAGAGAAAATAAAGGAGGAAACTGGAGCTACGATTAGACTGAGACCCTTCGAGAAAGAAGAACCGTTTGCAAATTGCGTCTACTGCGGAGGACAGGGGAAGGAAGTGGTTTACTTCGCCAAGTCATATTAGCAAGAAGTGCACACCCAAACTATTTGACATTTTTTAGATTCTCGACAAAACGGTCTATATCTGTTTCATCATTGAAATAGTGGACGCACACCCTTGCACATTCTTTCAACCCAAAAGTGCTCAGCGCTAGACGAGCCGCAAAAGTCCCAGCCTCAATCACGACGTTCTTTTCAGCAAGTTTTTCGCTAACTTTTCTAGGTGCGACCTTTTTCAAATTGAATGACACTATTCCGCCCCTTAAGTTCTCATCTTTTATGCCGTAGATTTCCAAACCCTTCACCGCATCAAGTTTTTCAAGCAAGTAACGTGTGAGTTTCTTGATTCTTGCTCTAATGGCTTGCAATCCGCCGGCTTCACTGACGTAATCTACTGCTCTGCTTAACCCGGCGACAGCGAGAAAGTTCGGCTCCCCAGCTTCAAACCTCTCACAAGTATTCATATGTGCGTAACCTTCATCAGAAACCCAACGCGTTGTGTTCCATCCTATACTTGCTGGCTCAATTTTATTGATCAGCTCTTTCCTGCAGAATAACAGAGCGAGTCCTTGCGGTCCCCTCAGCCACTTTCTGAAAGGAGCAAAGATGAAATCGCACTTTAGCTTTTGTATGTCGACTTCAAGCTGGCCCAAAGACTCACAAGCGTTGACCACGTACAAAGCTTGGTTTTCTTTGGCTATTCTGCCTATTTGCTCAACTGGCTGGAGAGTGCCAAGAAGATTAGAAATGTGTAAAGCAAGTATGAGCTTGGTTTTCGGGGTCACCAACTCTTGCAGCTCGTTGACATTAAGCAAACCATCCTTATCAATCTTCAAAATTTTGACTTTTATCCCAGTTTCCTTTTTCAGACGAAGCCACGGCACGAACCCAGGAGTAATCTCCAGAGCATCCACAATCACTTCATCGTCCTTCCGCAGCTTCAGCCCATCCGCCAATATGCTTATTGCTTCAGATCCTGTCTTAACAAAAGCTATCTCTTCTTCTCCCTTGGCGTTTATGAACTTTGCGAGCTTTTGCTTTGTCTCGGACACTTTTTTCATGGATTCATCATAAAGGCGTGGGTGAACCGGCCCCTTTTCTGCCAAGTCTTTTAGATATTTTTTCATGGATTCAATCACTGGAAAAGGAGGAACGGATCCCGCAGCATGATCAAGATAAGTTATTCCTCGAGAAAAAGTTGAAGTCTCAGAGCGAAGTTTTTCTATATCCATCCTATTCACTCCGATAATCTTTCCTTAAATTTCCTTTACTTTAAATTTTCTGTTAATGCCACTCCGTAGATTTCTTTGGCCTCTTCAACCGTTATGTATTTATTCAAAACATCTTTCTTTACCAGTTCTGGGTCTCTTTCTTCGGGACGCCCCCATCCGCCACCGCCGCCACTCCGAATGCTTAATATGTCGCCTTTTCTGAGTTCGAAGTTGGTTATGCGACTAACTCTCTTCAGTTCTTTTCCGTCACGAATTACCACCATATAGTTCACTGTTCCATCTTTGCCGCCCATGACTCCCCATGGAGGAATGACAGACCTATTAACTGCTGTTGTGAAGCTCGCTGTTTGTGATAGAATCCTATAATCTTTGATCATGCCAAACCCGCCTCTGAATTTCCCATGTCCTGTCCCATCCTCGATGTTGAGTCTGCATTTTTCAACTACCACTGGATATCTGGTTTCTAAAACCTCAACGGGATTAGCGAAAGTCTCACCGTCTGCAAATGAAACCAGACAGCTTTCTCCATCCTTATCTGCCGCTCCACCCCAGCCTCCTGGATTAGGCTCAACAAGCACTACGTATTCGCTGGTTCTGGGATCTATTCCGGCAATTATTTCGGCACACACCGAAAGAAAGTGTCCAGCGGAAAGCTTGTCAGGTATGTGAGGAGACAAGGCCTTCCACAAAAGATCGGCTGCATATGTCATGGTCTCCCAATACACAGAAACTGGATAGGGACGCTTGGCGTTGAATATGGTATTCTCAGGCACTATAATCTTCAACGGTTCAAGGAGACCTTGGTTGAAAGGCGTGTGGGGATCGGTTATAGCCATATAAACAACTGCGACCGCGGCCAAAGTAGCTGGGTACGTGGTATTTAGCGAGACTGGAAAAGCCGCCGGAGCGCCAGTGAAGTCGACGATGAAATTTTCGTTGGTAATCTCTATTTTTGCCGAGATTTTGACCGGCTCATTTGTTTCGGGATGCCAATCCAAATAGTCCTCAGCATAAAATTCTCCTTTGGGAAGCTCCGATAGCCGTGCTCTGGCCCGCCTAGCTCCTCCTTCAAGTATGCTGTCGATGGCACCGTGGAAAGTGTCCAAACCATACTTTTCGACTAAATCATTAATTCTTCTACTGCCAAGTCTGAGGGAAGCTGCAAGAGCTTCCAAGTCACCGTACAAATAGTCTGGTATTCTACTATTGCTCAAAATTATTCTTATTACGTCTCTGTTCCGTTTTCCCTTTGCGTAATATTTTACAGGGGGGATACATAAGCCCTCTTGCAAAATTTCTCGTGCTTCTGGGCCCCAGCTCCCAGGGTTCATGCCGCCAACATCGTTCACATGACCTTTGGCGGTAGCTATAGCCACTATTTTGTCGTTTTGGAATATAGGCATGGCCATTCCTATGTCATTTAGATGGGTTCCTGTTAGGTATGGGTCGTTGCATACTATGATGTCTCCGGGTTCTAGTTCGGTTCCTTCCTTCTGCGATTCTAACACCATGTTTTTTGCTATGAATTTCATCACCCCGATCCATAATGGAAGCCCTATAGAAATCGCAACTGTATCGCCTTCTGAGTTTGTTATGGCTGTTGAAAAATCGAAGGTCTCGTAGAAAATGGGACTTTTTGAAGTTCTTATGGTCAGCCAAAACATTTCGTTCGCAATACTATCGAACGCATTTTTAACGATCTCAATTGAAAAGGGATCTCTAGACAATATGATTCGCCCTCAAATTTTATGGAGAGTAAGGTTATCCAGAATATATATTTTGTTTAATCACTCACTTATTCGAAAAATTAAAATATGGATTAAATGCTGTTCTTTCTTTGATTTTGGTGACGGCACATTGAGTTGGCGTTTAGGAATAGACATAGGTGGAGCTTTTACGGATTTATTAGCCATAAACGACCAAACGGGTGAACTTCGTTGGGTTAAAGTTGAGTCAACGCCACAAGACTATGCACAGGGTGTCATAGAAACGCTAATCAAAAGCAAGCTTGAGCTAGAAGAAGTCAGATCAATAGTTCACGGTCAAACCGTGGTCATAAACACCATAATCACCCGCGCAGGTTCTAAGGTCGGACTTGTAACGACGGAAGGATTTGACATACTTGAAATTGGAAGAGCCAACAGGAGAGACCTATTTAATCTAAAATATAGAAAGCCCGAGCCTCTTGTCCCAAGATACCTAACGAAATGGGTGAACGAACGAGTAATGGCAGATGGGACGGTGCTTGAGTCGCTTGACGAAGATGGCGTCAGAAAAGCGACCGAGGAACTTATGAATAGTGGGTGCGACGCAATAGCAGTAAGCTTCATTAATAGTTATTCAAATTCGGAGAATGAAAAGAGGGCTGGAGAAATAATTGAAGCCGAAATCAAGAAGAAGGGAAAAAAGCCATTTGTAACTCTAGGGCATGAACTTTCGAGAGAATGGAGAGAGTATGAAAGGACAAGCACGGCAGTCTTAAATGCCTATACGCAACCTCAGCTTAACGCCTACATAACGGTTCTTGAGCATGCGTTGAAGAAAATGAATTTCAACGGAATATTCTACGTCATGCTTGCGGCAGCTGGCATGGCAACTTCAGGATTCGCCAAGAGATACCCGATTGTTACCGTTGAAGGAGGCCCGGTAGCTGGAATTGTAGGCGCGATGGCGCTGGCAGAATTTCTTAATTATAGAGACATAATAGTTTTGGATGGTGGGAGCACCACCACCAAGGCAGGTTTAGTAAAGGATTTACTCCCAAACATAATAACAGAATACCACATAGGGAAAGATAGGTTTAATCCTGGCTATCCGCTAAAAGTTCCAGCTGTGGAAGTTGCAGAGGTCGGAAACGGCGGAACAAGCATTGCATGGATAGACGATGTGGGCGCTCTGAAGGTTGGGCCGAAAGCCGCAGGGGCGTATCCAGGCCCAGCTTGTTATGGTAAAGGAGGAACTGAACCCACTCTAACAGACGCCTATGTAATTGCGGGGTATTTAAACCCAAATTACCTGCTTGGCGGAGAACTTAAGATATATCGAGAGAAAGCAGAAGAAGCACTTGAAAAACTGGCAGATCATTTCAACACTTCAGTTAATGATGTTTCGGATGCAATAATTAGAATGGCGAACGATCAAGCAGCCCACATAATACGGCTGATTTCAATACAAAGAGGATTGGACCCAAGAAACTTCACTCTGATAGCCCATGGTGGCTCCGGACCCATGTTTGCTCCATTCATTGCCTCTGAACTGCAGATTCCGACGATAGTAGTCCCTGCAATTCCAGCAGGAGTATTCAACGCTTGGGGCATGTTGGTGGCTGACGTAAGACACGACCTGGTCCACACATATGTTATGAAAATATTGAATCGTGCAGACGATGCTGAAATGATAGGTAACATTTACTGTGGTCTGGAAAACCAGTTGCTAGAAACATTTTCAATGGAAGGAATAAGCCCACATCAAGTTTCGATCGTAAGGTATGCGGATATGCGCTATTACGGCCAAGAACACACGATCAAAATCTCAGTTACATCGAATAAAATCGCAGCAAAAGAAGTTGAAGAAATGGAAAAGGTGTTCATTGTAGCCCACGAAAGAGAGTACGGATTCACTCTCGAAGGCAACCCTGTCGAAATCGTAAATCTCCATGTGGTAGGAATCTCAAAAGTCAAAAGACCAACTCTGCAAGAAGTACCTGAAATAGAAAGAGGAGTAGACAAAGCATTGAAGGAGGAAAGAGAAGTTTTCTTAGGGAAGCGTGAAGGCTTTAAGAAAATACCCATCTACTCAAAAGATTTCTTGCCTATGGACGAAGAAGTTGACGGGCCAGCAATAATCGAAGAGACGACTTCTACCATCGTAGTAACGGAAGCGTTCAAAATGAAAATGGACAAGTACGGAAACATAACATTAGCAGCAGGAGATTCCAGTTCTATTCTAAAACGAAAAAGGGAAAGCTGAATTATTTTTTAGTTTCATCCCAATTAGCTCAGCCGCCAAGGTGCAAATAGTGTGATCGAAACATATTTTCCATGGATTATTTTGCAAAACCCAGAATGGATTTGTCACCTGAGGAATATCAACTTTGACCTGTTGGTCGTAGGATATGTTTAGAGAATTATTAGTTCTTTTGCAAGATTGCTCAACATTCTCCCTTCCGTTTGTGAAACAGCCATATCGTCTTCGATTCTAACCCCGAACTTTCCAGCGAGATATATGCCTGGTTCTATTGTAAAGGTCATTCCAGGCTGTAGTACTGCCTCGTTGCCCTGAACCATGTATGGCTCTTCATGCACTTCCAAGCCTAATCCGTGGCCAGTTCTGTGAGTGAAGTACTCGCCGTATCCCGCTTTTTCTATGGTTTTTCTAGCGGCACGATCAACTTCTTCTGCTTTGATGCTTGGCTTCACGCTTTTTATGGCTGCTTCTTCAGCTTCAGCGACAATATTGTAAATTTCTTTTTGCAGTTTTGTCGCGTCACCGACAAAAACTGTTCTGGTAAGATCTGCATAATAACTTTCGTAGACTGCCCCTACATCCATCAACACGACGTCTTTTTTATTCACCTTTCTGCTTGATGTTTCGCCATGAGGAAGAGCTGAATTACTCCCTGAGAGAACAATACAGAAAGGGATGCTTTCGCCGCCGTTCTCCTTTATAGTCCGCTCTATTGCAGACGAAATAGCTAATTCGCTAACACCAGGTCTTATGCATTCTATTCCAGCCTTTATCCCCTTAGCAACTATTTCTGCGGCTTTTTCCATTATTTTCAGTTCTTCTTCAGATTTTATGCTCCTAAGCTGACTGAAAATCATCGAAGCGTCTTCCATTTTTATCTTCGACGAAGCCTCAATTAACATTCTGTAGAACCTGAAAGGAAGAGTGCCTTCAACTCCAAGAACAGCCTTTTCTAGCTTGAGGTCTCTTACGGCGTTGCTGAGCAACGCGCCAGGGCCTTCTGAGTCACTGTAGCTTCTAATTTCTCTAAACATAGAATGATCTTTTGCTTTTTCCTCTTCGAGCTTCGGAACCATAACTACCGGAACACCTTTCTCAACTGGAATGATCAAGCCCGCAAACCTCTCTATAGCCAGCGCTGAGAAACCAGCAAAATATCGCATGTTTTTCTCGGAGGTGACCAAAAAAGCGTCCATTCCACCTTTTTTGCCGATTGCCGTTAGTTTGTCTACTCTTTCCTTGCATGTTGAACTTTTCAAATCCATAACCTCTCAATCGAATTCGATTTTATCAAGAAAGGTATTATACCCAAGCGACTACTCTTAAAATTTGTTCTTTTCCCGAGCTGAAATCCTTGAATAATCAGCGATACATAATTGAGCATTCTAGGCTATGTATTCATCTTTGAAGAATCTATTCTGACAGTTTCACGTATTTTTTGAGTTGTTTAGCTACCTCACCTAATCCCAGCTTGGTCAGTGTCATACTTTTCGGTATTCCTCTTTCATCCCATCCCCTTTTTTCGTAATATCTTTGTAACATGGTACCATATTTTACTGCATCAAGTTTTGAACCCTTCAAGGGACCTCTGGTTAGTGGTTCGTTGAACCATCTTGCAGGGGGAACATCCATTTCTTTAGTCCAGTTCCCACCATATTCACGCACCCAAAAGGCGCGAATCAAGTTAAAAGTTCTATCGGCGATCAAGTTCAACGTGTTCCACGACATCTCTAAGCCAGTTGCCGCACGGAGGAACTTCGGGTACCATTCCAGTTCAAAGCCAAGTTCAACCCAAGGAAGTCGACAGACAGTCAAGCACTCGAAAAATCCCGCGCGAATGCGCTGAAGTTCTATCACCTTGTCAACTTTTTCCTGGCCGTAATCCTTCCGTCCAAACTTAACTTCCCAAGAAACCACCCACGCATCCTTATGATGGGCTCCAACTGTACTGGTTGCGTAAGCCAAAGCCATAGCCGGCGTCGTGTGACAGTCATAGGCCGAAATCTCTAAGCCTTTGACGTGCATGGCCCAATTCGCCGATCCCCCTCCTATTTTGCCCGCTGTAAAACGTACACCTTCGGCCAAAATACCGCCAAATCCGCGTCTGTAAGCTATATCCTTAATCAAAGCCTTTGTTTCCTTATATTTACCCCAAGATACCCTTTCCTTTATCAACCCCTTTTCAGATGCTTCCATAGCGAAGCCGAGAACATTGCCTAATGAGATGGTGTCTAAACCGAGCTCGTCGGCTGTTCTATTGAGGGCCGCGACTTGCTTCAGATTGCTTAATCCGATGTTTGAGCCCAACATTGCAACGTTTTCGTAATCAAGTTCAGATTCTTTCCTGTCAGAGTCTTTGATCACATTGCCGCAGGTCATGTTACACTGGGGACAGCCGCGATTAGAAACTTTCAGTTTTTCCATGGCGAAACCGCCTATTTTTTCAGCTTTTTCGAAAACGCCCTCTCGATAGTTGAAGGAGGGGAGAACACTGTTCTCTTGGCTCCACTCGATAGTCATCATCGTCCCTTGTCTCTTCCAGAAGGCATAATTGGGTTTAGTCAAAACCTCTCGATAGCCTTCGGAGCCTAACTCCTTGATTTCCTTGGGGTAGGCGGCGTGTAGATCGTTGGAACCCACAAAAATCACTGCCTTCAAATTCTTGGATCCCATGACAGCACCCATTCCAGGTCTTCCGCCAGCGCGGCCTTCTTGAGACACGACGTTCGCAAACTTCACTAGGTTTTCTCCAGCAGGACCTATGCAGACAATGCCAGCTGTACGTCCAGAAATACCCCTCAATTGCTTCTCAGTCTCAAAAGAGTTCAAACCCCAAAGATCTTTTGCATCAAGAAATTCGGCAGTTTTGTCTCGAACCAATAGAACAACGGGTTCTTTCGCTTTGCCCTCAATAATTACAGCGTCATAACCAGCCTTGCGCATCTGAACCGCGGCAAGGGTTCCGATATTTCCATCTCCATAGCCACTCGTCAACGGACTCTTGGCAGCCACGATAAGTTTACCACTACTCGGCAGAGCGAAACCAGTCAGCGGGCCAGCTGCAAAAACTAACTTATTTTCCGGCGAAAGCGGATCAGTTCTTGCTTCAAGTCTATCCCAGAGAATTTTAGCAGCAAATCCTCTGCCGCCGAGGAAATTCACTGCAAAGCTCGTCTCGTAACGTTCAGCCACGGCCTTGGTTTTGCCAAGGTCGACATTCAAGAAAGTGCCGTTCCAGCCAAACATTATATTCTCACCATATGGAACTTTCGTATAACTATCTACTCGAAAGAAAATAAAAGTTTGGTGAACTTGTAGGGCTAAATGAAGCTATATCACTAACCGTTCAGGTTCAATGCTTCTGTTTTTTATGCCCAAATCGCTGACTTTAAATTTTCTATCTCCATAAAGCATCGTGTATTCTTCGCCGTTGTATAGGGATGCGGCGATTCTGCCCACAGAATCAGCTTTCAATATTCCACTTCCACTTGCGCCGCCAGCAACAATCAGGTCATTTTCTTCGAACACCAACGGCTGCCCATCGATGGTGTTCATCTCGTATAAACCGGCGAAAGCAGAGAACGGTTGGCAACCAGCGAATTGTGGGAAGTACTTGGAAACAACTTGGTACAGTCCATAGCGGTAATAGTTTTCTTCAGGCTGTGGGTCATCCTCAATCTTAAAAGCCCTTGGAAAATCATCAGCGTACGATAGCCAAAGGGCATTCTCCTCAGGTGCTGGGCGAATATAAGCTGAGGGTTTAGGAAGAATTGTAAATGGCAGACACCCAGCGTTGGTGAATTCCTTTGTGAAAAGTAGATTCTTAAGAGCCTCAGTGTTTGCTTTGATTGAGAACACTTGTCTTTTCTTGGCTTTGATGAAACATTCGATGCCGATTGGATCTAGAAGTTGTGAAGCCCAAGCGCCGGTCGCAATTATTGTCTTTTTAGCCCTTAATGACCCACTGTTAGTTTCCACCCCGACAACGTCTGCCTCTTGCCAGAAATAGGGTTCGCCGGGCATACCTAACGCGATTCGAGGTTCCACGATCACCCTTGTAACCGCAGTATTATATTGAATCTTACCTCCGAGTTTGAGAAATTCCGATTCGTAGAACTTTACGAGAGAATCAACATCGAGTAGGCCTGCCTTGGGAATTAATATGCCCCTATAGATGTCTCCCAAACTCATTAACTTAGCTTCTTCATCGTCAGCAAAGTCCGTGCATATATCAAGTTTCTTGGCTATTTCATCTTCATCGAATTCTTTGTATTGAAAACCCCTACGCGCCAAATCTTCCAGAACAGGACGCATCTTGCCATACCCGTCTTTATCAAAAAACCAGAGATAACCCGCCCACCGCAGTTTCAAGTCAAAACCCAAATCATTTTGTACGTGCTTATAAAACTCGGCAGAGGAATCTGCCAAGGCAAAATTTGTCCGAGAATAGAATAGACAACGGAAGGCCGCCACGCTCTTTGCAGTGCTACCTTGTCCAGCTGCACCTAATTTGTCAAGAATCAAGACATTCAATTTGGGATCTCTGCGCTTAATATGGTAACCGGTTGATAGACCTATGATGCCGGCGCCGACTATCAACACATCGTATTCTGTCATTGAATTGCCTCTAAATATTGGAATAACTACTACAAATTTAAACAGATTTAAGCTTATCTTTTCAGGCTGAATCGTTGTCATGAGAGAACCCTTATTTACTTCTAACAATATGAGGTACAACAAATTGCTGAATCAGAGGAACCATATTTGCTAACGCTGAATAGAAAGGGCGTGTCAGTTCTCGCGATAATTATTCTGCTGGCAATATCTGCAGTGATAGGAGGAATAATCACTTACATGTTTACAATTGCAGCCTTCATAGAGGTGCCCGAAAGAACTGCTATTAGCATAACGAACGTTTACATCGATAAAGATAACGCGACCTCCTTCAAAATCAGCGTTCTGAATCCGTCTTATTCAACCGCCAACGCTACAATAACGAGAATTGCCATAAACTTGAAGGGGCAATCGCAACTCTACGATGTTACAGAAACGGACCCACAAATCGGGACGGGAATAACTCTTCAGAGGAGTGAGACCTTAAACATGACATGTTCTGAAATTGAAAAAGACGGGGTTAACATTGCATGGGGAGAATTCGCCGGCGAATTTGCGGGAGAGAGAATCACAATAAACGTTTTCTCGTCTGATGCCATTGCTGCAAATATACAGGCAACTTTGCCGAATGTAAAACTCAACGTAGTAGGAACCGATTTTGATCCGAAATTTTCCTTCGGAAAATTCAATATTACAGTGACGAACCCTGACTCAGAGATCAATCTTACTGTCAACAAAATGATGATTTCCGAAAACGAACTGAAAGAAAACGAGACACTACCAGAATTGCCTAAAACCATTGCGATCAATGAAACCGTTCAATTCATGTGCAACGCAGATTGGCACGCCTTGGGAAATACAACGCTAAAAATCTACACTCAAGAGGGATACATCTTTTCTAAGGACTTAGCACTGCAGACAGTAGACGCCGAAATTAGGAAGTTAACTTTTGACGAGAATAACACCGACTACTTTAATGTAACTGTCTCCAATCTTCCAGAGTCATCCAACTACGCCAACGTCACAAAAATTGCAGTCATGTTAGAGAATGAAACAACTATTGAAAACGATTATCCGTCTGTGGGCATAGCGCCAAACTCAACTTTTACATTCATGTTCAGTTGGTCTTGGAAAGAGTATAGAGGAAAAAACGTATTCGTCACGGTGTACTTCTCGCAAGACTTTGAAACTGGCACGTTCGTAGCTAAGACGCTGGACCCAGTGATAGTCAACGTCTTGAATGAAGAGGAAGTCTTTGATTTGAAGGATGTTAATCACTTTAACATTACACTCCAGAATCACCCATCTTCGCTCGAGTCCATCAAAATCACACAAATAGTTGTTAAGACGCCCAATGGAGCGACAGAGATAATAAACGGCACAGACTCAGACCCGCAGTTGCCTTACGGACCAATACAGCCTGGCCAAGCAGTCAGTTTCTACTGCACCATCACTAACTGGGCTGCACACGCTGGCAAAAACCTGACATTGACCGTGTACGCCGTGACAAGCTCAACGCAGTATACTTTTGATTTTGTCTTCACCCTCCCAGGAGCGGAACTCAACGTAACAAGCGTCCTTCACACAACCGTTAGCAGCACGAGATACTTGAACGTAACCGTTGAAAACTCTGGATATTCCCTTAAGAACTTAGCGATATCGAACGTAACGATCTCCATTCAAAATCAAAACGTCACATTAGAACAAACGTTTTCTGAAGACCAAATAGTAATCAGACCTGGCGAAACCGCTGTTCTTCAAATAGCATTTAACTGGGAACCGTACGTCGGTCAAAATATAACAGTCACAGTCTCTGCCGAGGAAGGCGTGAGTGCTGCTTGGCAAGGTAATGACTGGTAAACAATGTCAATCAGCGGTCTTCACGATTGAAGATAGAAGCATGGAGAATTTTTTGTGCAGAAATGATCAAGAAAAGGAGAAGTTAAGCGATGTTTAATGTTCTCCCAATCTTCTTTTCCACCGCTTTATCGTAAGCCAGTTTGGCTGTAACCGCGTCTTGAACGGCTAGACCAGTCGATATAAAGACGGTTATTTCGTTGTCTTTCTGCCTGCCGGGCTTTAAGCCAGCTACGACTTCGCCTATGTCAGCCCATACATTTTCCTTATTTATGATTCCTTGACTAAACGGGACGTTTATTTCTCCACTATGCGAAGCCTGCTCCCAATCATCAATAACAATCTTGGCCTCTTTCAAAATTGCAGGATCCATCTCTTCTTTTCCGGGAGCATCTGCACCGATACAGTTAAAGTGTGTGCCAGAAGAAATCATCTGTTTCAGGACTATTGGTTTTCTTGAGGGTGTCGCAGTTACAACAATATCGGCGCCTTTTACGACTTTTTCCACCGTATCTACAGGGATTATTTTGCACGCTCGCTTATACCGCGGCCCCATCTCAGCTACAAATGAACCTACTGTTTCCTTGCTTCGGCTCCAAACCTTCACTTCAAGTTGATCATAGATTTCTAGCAGGCTCATAAGTTGGGTTCTCGCTTGGGCTCCTGCTCCCACTAGACCGACGGTTTTTGTGTCTTTTTTTGCAAGAAGTTTTGCGGCTATTCCTCCAGACGCTCCTGTTCGCATGTCGGTTATGGTTGATCCGCCCATTATAGCAAGGGGACCTCCGGTTTTCGGATCTATCAGGAGTATCACGGCCATAACGGTTGGAAGATTGTATTTTGTTCTATTGTCTGGATGCACGTTGACTACTTTTACCGCGGATATGTCAAGAGATTCAAGATAAGAGGGCATTGCCCTCAAGTCGCCGTTGTATTTCTTGTAAAAAAGGTAAATCTTCGCTGGCATTTGCACTCGTTTAAGACCTTTTTCCTTGAAGGCTTGTTCAACCACTTTCATTACTTCTTCCATAGAAAGAAGTTTCTTTACTTCTTCATCAGTTAACAAGAGAGTCTCCAAATTCGATCGCCTCATGAGAATTAATTTTTGGTAATTCAGGACATATATTTCTTTAGGATGAACTGGGCATTTTTGCAGATTGATCTCACAAGGCTCGCAGTGGAGCCATCAAAATTGTAATGGTTGATGGTCTGTAATGAAAGAAAGTTGAGTCTTGCACAGTTCTTTATAAGGTAATTCTATTTATATATTGATATGCCCTCGTTTGGATCGCCTAGAAGATTGGAGAATCCTGTCATCAAACGTTTAATTATTGGTCCAGGTTTGCCATCCCCAATGATGCGTTTGTTAACTTCAACTATCGGAACTACTTCTGCCGCGGTCCCTGTAAAGAAAGCTTCATCGGCCGTGAATAAGTCCGTTGGCGTAATGTTTGTTTCAACAACTGTGTAGCCGAGTTTTCCGGACAATTTAATGACCACCTCCCTGGTTATTCCAACCAAAGCGCCTGTTGAGGTTGGTGGTGTAATGATTTTTCCGCCTTTAACTATGAAAAGATTTTCCGCGACTCCTTCGCTGACGTAGCCGTTTTTGTCAAGGCATATGGCTTCGTCGAAACCCGCAATGTTTGCTTCCATTTTCGCAAGAATGCTATTCATGTAGTTGAGTGATTTTACTTCGTGGGATGTTGCGTCAACAGGATCCCTCTTCACCCAGACAATCATGGCTCTTAATCCATTCTCCTTAGCCTTGGTGGAATGGAGTTTTATGACATCGGTTATTATTATCACGCTAGGCTTGGAGCACTTTCTCGGGTCAAGACCTAGGTCGCCGGCGCCCCTTGTAACGACGAGGCGTATGTAAGCGTCTCGCAAATTGTTTTTTCGCAGAGTTTCCAGAAGAGCTTCGATCATTTCCTCTTTTCTTAATGGAATGTCCAGCAGTATTACTCGAGCTGATCGGTACAATCGTTCTATGTGTTCTTGGAGTTTGAAGACTACACCATTGTAAGCTCGGATTCCTTCAAAGACGCCGTCTCCGTATAGAAGCCCATGGTCAAAAACTGAAACTTTTGCCTGTGATTTTGGATAATGTTCTCCATCTACATAGACAAGCAGTTCTTTTTCCAACAATTTCCCTCCATATTGGTGAACTGTAATCTGGCTCGTAAGGTTTGATATACTTTTTGCAGGAACTTTGTTATTTCTATCGTGTTAGCCGTAGAATTGTGGTCTTTTTGAAAGATGTTGCGGCAGAGAGAGCGGTTTGAACGGTTTGCCTTCTATTTTTCTCTCAATTTTCGCCATTAATTCTTCAAGCTTCATTTCCAGTATTTTGCCAGTTTCTCTATCCCTCACTGGAAGCGTATCTGATTCTATCTCTCTTTGGCCCACAACAATTATGTAGGGAACCCACTCTGTTTCCGCTTCTCTGACTCTCTTTTGTAAGGTAAATGCTCTTTCGTCAATGTCAACGCGTATGCAATGTCCTGCTATTTCTTTGGCTAGTTCTTCAACTTTTTCGATGTACTTGCCTGACGTCGGTGTTAAGCGTACTTGCGTTGGCGACAGCCACAGGGGCAGCATGGGTGATTTCTTGCTTCGCTGTTCTTTGTAGGCTTTCTCTAATAAAGCATAAACGCATCTTTCGATCGCCCCACTCGGCGAGCAATGAAGAATCAGTGGGTATCGCCTTTCACCTTTTTCATCAACATAAGTTATATCGTATCTTTTGGCGTTTTCAACATCTATTTGGTCTGTTGAGAGAGCGGCAGCCTTATCTTGATTGTCGACGAAGTTGAAGTCCCACTTCAGCATGAAATAGAAGAAGCGCCCTGCCCATATTTCGGCTAATACTGGCTTGCCGAAAATTTTGACTAATTCTGCGACGAATTCTCGGTTTTCTTCGTAGAAATCCTTCGTGAATCGCATTGCAGTCTCGTAGTCTTCTTTCGACAAGCCTATCTCATTTAACACTTCTATGCACAGTTTGAACCGTGTTATAAACTCTTTTTTAGCTTGTTCCAAGTCTTTGCAGAAGGCGTGGCAGTCTGGCATCGTAAAAGCTCGCAGCCGCCTTAAACCTACTACTTCGCCGCTTTTTTCTCGCCTGAAACTGTAGCGAGTCAGTTCATAGACTTTCACAGGCATTTGCCTGTAAGAGAATTGGGCGTCATGAACCATTAAGAATTGTCCAAAACATGCTGCAAAACGCAGAAAGAGTTCCTTGTCTTCCGTCTTCAAAAGGTACTGGCGAGCTGGAAAACGGTTTATGTAGTCTGCCAAGCTGGGGTGATGAAAATCGTACATAATCGGAGTTTCAACTTCCATGGCACCGTACTGTACCATTTTTGAAGTGACAAACTCTTCAAGCAAGGACTTGATCAATCGCCCCTTCGGGTACCAGCGGATGTTTCCAGGGTCGCTCCCAAGCTCGTAGTCAGCTATTTCGAGTCTTTTCATCAGTGTCACATGAGGCGGCATCTGTTGGCTTGCTCTGACCTTTTTCATCTCATATTGTGCAAATTTTTGCAAGTCTTCGTGCCCAGTAAAATTGAATTCGTCAACCGGAACTAATTTTCCGTCAGGCTGAAGAACATACCAGAAAGACCCTAGCTTTTCCTCTGCTTGAACTGCTGCAGAGGCTTTTTCTTCCTTTTTTTCTTCTTCAGTCGCCACGTAGACGCGAGATTGCTCTGCCAGAGGATGTCCTTTTATCGATATTGTAAATTGCTTATTCCACCCGAAGGGGGCCTTATGTGTTTCTATGCCCTTCTGCTTTGCGTAGGAGTCCATGGCTTTAATTACTTTCAACGCCTCAGAGGGGCTTGCCAGATTGCTACTCAAATGTGCGTACGGGTAGATTAAGATCCTGTTAACCTTAAGTTTTTCTAGAAAAGCGTGAGCTTCGTCAATTGCCCTTTGAGCCACTGCCAAATCGTCGTCTTCTTCAACTGCGGTGAAAAGAACGACGACTTCTTCTATGCGCTTTTCCTTTTTCTCGGCCTCTTCCGCCAACTCTATTTCCTTTTGAATTGGCTTGAAAACAATGAAGTTGGAATGTAACTGAAGAATTCGCATTCGTAATCACCTCTTCAGACGTTATAGCGCCATTTATCAAGCATCTTCTCTTTTTTCGTTTTCTTCTTGTACTCTTTGTAATGCTCCTTGCACAAATAAACACGTCTTTCGCTGCTGACAACATTCAGCCCGGATGATCTAGCCTTATTGGTCGAAAGTGAACGAACAGCTTCTCTGCCGCAGCCAGATACGCTACATTTCACTCCTTTATCAATGCGCCCCAAAGTTTTGACGCCCTCTGCATCTTCAACGCAATACAATATATGTCATTCCTTAATTTCTTTTTCATAAAGCACCCGAGCTCGTCGATAAATTTCTTGTTTTTCTCCAAGAAATGTTGGGCCTAACCCTTCAGCAACAAGCGAAGCTGCTGCAGAACCGACACAAGCACACCACAGAGAATCTTTGCCACAAACATATTCAGCCAGAAAACCACCGATGAAAACATCTCCAGCTCCTGTGGGATCAACAAGCTTCCCGAGCTTATACGATGGAATTTTATAAAGAGCTTTTTCCACAGAAAGCACTGCGCCTTCTGCGCCTAAAGTTACAATAACTGTTTCTGCGCCGTAATCGTGGATGGCTTTTATCGCTGAATTAAGGTCTGATAATCCAGTTACGATCTCAATTTCATCTAAAGAGGATTTGTAAATATTGACAAGGTCCAACAAACGCTTGTCATGCAGCGAAGAGTACGTAACGTTTCCATCATCGTCAAAATTTCGCAAAAGACCTTGGGGGTCAAAGGACAAAACCTGGGCATAACTCTTCAAGCGTTCTGCAACTTCGTATGATATTTCGCCAGCAATAGGTGCTAAATGAACAGCCTTAGCGTGCAGAGAATTTGACAGATCATCTACAACAACCGGTGGAGCCTTGCTTTTCAGTTTTAAATTTCTGTTTGATAAATCGTTGTTGTAGAAGAGTTCAAAACGTGTGGTCTGCGCATTCTCAGCCCTGATTACTCCAGACAGATCAATTCCTTCTTGTCCAAGCCACCATAGGTAAGCCTCTGGGAAATCAGCACCAATCTTTGAAACGATGGAGACGGATGTATCTAAACGCCTAGCGACAAAAGCAACGTAGGTCACAGAACCACCTAGAACCACAAAGGGCATACGCCTGTCTGGAAGAGAAATAGAATCTATACTGAAATGCCCTACTGGCGTAATATCGAAAACCATGTTGCCCGTCCATGAAATCATGAATAACTTATATATAGCTTCTACCATGCGTTTGCATGTTTTTATAGGTGTTAGCAAAAGTTCTTTTACAAAAAAGCTTTTCACTTTTGCTGATTACATTAAAATGATTAGAATGAGTGGCTCTGAAGAAGAATACTATTCAACCGCGTTCGCCGCTCTGAAGCATTCAATACGTC
>Ga0172365_10001222_pt1 | contig 18383 bp, 21 predicted proteins | sample LakKivSesite48cm_FD_114535 | JGI IMG/M metagenome (GOLD analysis project Ga0172365, IMG submission 114535) | Sediment microbial communities from Lake Kivu, Rwanda - Sediment site 48cm | ecosystem: Environmental > Aquatic > Freshwater > Lake > Sediment | place: Rwanda: Western Province, Lake... | reverse complement strand
TTTACAAAAATAGGTGTATCAAGTTTATCTCTGAACAGATGTTGTACTATATCACCTGATATAGCAGACGCACCCATCCCACTCATTAGTATATTATCTATTTTGAGGAAATTTGGTATGTTTGTATGGCTAACTATCTCTATAGTTTCTTTTATTTGTTCAGGAAATTTAGAAATGACATCTAGCATGTTGGATTTGTCTATCTTTGATATGTACTCTAAATCATCTAGCATGAATTCGATCACCAATTACAGATAAATTCTTGTTACTATCCCTCTCTTAATAGTTTATTCCATTATGAAAAAATCACTATATAGAGATTTTCATTAATACGGAGGTGATGTAAATAATTTATAAATGATGAGCTATTATCCTTCACTCTCATGATAATCACTAAGCCGAAAGAATTAAATGATTTACTAAATAGACTGAATAGCAAACCTGTTTTTATTGTTGGATGTAGCGAATGTGCAACTGTTTGCCATACTGGCGGAGAAGAAGAAGTATTAGCAATGAAGGATGCTTTGGAAAATAAAGGAATTACTGTTGTTGGTTGGGTGGTTTTAGATCCTGCTTGCAATTTGAATAATGATAAACGTCTTTTGAAAAGTCATATTAAGGAATTAGATAGAGCAGATAAGGTGCTTGTTCTTGCTTGCGGAACTGGCGTTCAAACTGTAGCAGAGGTATTAGAAAAAGATGTTGTCGCTGGTACCGATACCTTGTTTTTAGGTGAAATAAAACGTATGAATGAGTTTGAAAAGCGATGTGCAGCATGCGGATCTTGCGAACTGGATTTCTTTGAAGGGTTTTGTCCTGTTTCACGATGTCCTAAAGGCATGTTGAATGGGCCTTGCGGTGGTTCTGTTAATGGTAAATGCGAAGTTGATAAGGATATGGATTGTGTTTGGAATAAAATTTTTGACCATTTGAAGAAAAAGGGACGTTTGAATAAACTTAGAGATATTATAGAACCTAAGGATTGGTCTAATACTATTTGTATGAACAGGAGACTCTAAGATGAGGTACAGGAGCAATCTTGAGAGGGTTCTTTCTGAAAAAGGTTTTGCTGTTACTGCAGAGGTAGGCCCACCAAAAGGTTCTGATCCAATTAAGATTAGGGAAAAGGGCGATATGCTTCGTGGCTGTGCTGATGCTTTTAATGTTACAGATAATCAGACTGCTGTGGTAAGGATGTCTAGTATGGCTGGTTGTTTTATACTTTTAGATATGAATTTGGAGCCTGTTATGCAGATGGCTTGTCGTGATAGAAATAGAATTGCTCTTCAGAGTGACGTCCTTGGTGCCTCTGCTATAGGTGTAAGAAACATACTTTGTGTAACTGGCGATCATCAGTGTTTTGGTAATCATCCTAGTTCTAAGGGAGTTTATGACCTAGATTCAATACAGCTTATCCAGATAATTAAAAATATGAGAGATAAAGGGATTTTTCAGAGTGGCGATAAAATATCTTCTGGCAAACCTGATATTTTTATTGGCGCTGCAGCTAACCCTTTTGCTAATCCAGGTGAATTAATGATCAATCATTTGGAGAAGAAAATTCTTGCCGGAGCTGAGTTTATTCAAACTCAGAGTGTTTTCAATTTGGATAGGTTTGTTTCTTGGATGGATGATGTACGTTCTAGAGATTTGGATAAGAAGGTTCACATTATTGCGGGTGTCACTCCTCTCAAGTCTCTTAAGATGGCTGAGCGGATGAAATTTCATGTTCCCGGTGTGGACGTGCCTGATGATATTTTTAATAGGATTAAGAACTCCAACGATCCGATGAATGAGGGTTATAAGATTTCTTTGGAATTGATTGATGAAATCAAGAAGATCAATGGTGTTCATGGTTTGCATATAACTGCTTTGTTTTGGGAGAGTATTATTCCTTCTCTTGTAAGGGAATCTGGCATTTACCCTAGAAGAGATTAGTATATCTTTTAAATACGGCTTTATTTATCTTAAAGAAGGGCATTTTTTCAGTCGTTTTTTCATTTTGACGTTTTTACGCAATAACTTTATATAGTGTCAATAGAGAACAGTATACATGTCATATAATATCACGATATCAATTATCGTGGTAAGTGATAAGAACAGAAGAAGGTGAAAGGGAAATGAAACTGAATAGAAAAATGATGATACTAGGTGTTTTACTACTCGTCATAAACATGACCATAGCAACTCAATACGCGGTAACAAAAATAGGTTATGAATATAATATAGTTCATCCTTCTGATGCTAATATAAGGTTTATTGGTTCAGATAACACAACAGGTGGAAGAGTATTAAGGGTAAGCGATCCAACTAAAAATGGTACCTCTGCTCTTAAACTAACCTTTGGTAACTGGAGCGCTGGTACAAACAAGATATATTCAGCAGCATTTGGTATAGTGAACGAAGAACAGGTACCAATTAACATAATGTACATAAACGTATCACATGTAAATTACACATATATGAAGATTTGGCTACACGGTAACAGAAGTGCTAATGCTAATAATACGATGTATGACCCAACCACCGTATTAATGTATGATAACGGATCCATCGTAAACGACACTACCACGATAGCATGGACACTTGCACAAGGTGATAATAACCCCAATACTATGTGCAGCAATATATCTGATAGAGATACATACAACATAACGACCCCATGGGATGAGACACAACACGTCAGATACTCACTTAATAACACTAACGCTTATGGCATTGGTGCAATGGGCGCCCTAAATGCTTCAGATTTCGTCTGGGTACAAATAGCAATTGATATACCAAATAATGTAGACATAGCTGGACCACACACCGGTACTATATGGATACATTTCATGGCAGATACAAAATCATAAATAATCTAATATTTTCCATTTTTACTCCTTTTTATTTGTTTTTTCCTTTAATTTAAAGTCCATTTTGTAAAACAGCAAAATATGTATACCCTTTTTCTATAGCGGTTAAATAATTTCGGAGGCTTAACATATTATGGCAAAGAAAAATATGAAAAAAATACTTGTAACTGGTGCTGTTGGTCAGATTGGCTCAGAGCTTACAATGGAACTAAGGAAAAAATATGGAAACAACAATATCATAGCAACAGGTAGAAAAACCAAACCAAGTGACAAACTTCTTAACTCAGGTCCATTTGAATTTATTGATATATCAAAAAAAGAAACAATAAAGAAAGTCGTTGACGACTACGATATTGATACTGTTTATAACATGGCCGCTATTCTATCGGCTGTTGGTGAGGAAAAACCTGCACTTTGTTGGGATGTAAATATAAATGGTTTATACAATATATTGGAAATTGCTAGAGAAAAAGAAATGACTCGTATTTTCGTTCCTAGCTCCATAGCTGTTTTTGGTCCTGAGACGCCACAGAACAACACTCCACAGGAGACTGTTCTAAAACCAAAGACCATGTATGGTGTTACAAAGGTTACTGGAGAGTTACTTGGTGACTACTACTTTAAACGATTTGGAATAGATGTACGTGGCGTACGTTATCCAGGCATAATAAGTAGTGAGACCCTGCCGGGTGGTGGTACAACTGATTACGCTGTAGAGATATTCTACGAGGCAATAAAGAAAAAAAGATACACCTGTTTTTTAAGGGAGGATACCACTCTGCCTATGATGTATATGCCTGATTGCCTTAAAGCAACAATTGATCTCATGGAAGCAGATCTTTCAAAGTTGAAACATCATAGTGACTTTAACCTAGCTTCTATGAGTTTTTCAGCTGGTCAACTTGCTAGTGAGATAAAAAAGCATATACCTGAGTTTAAATGCGATTATAAACCTGATTTCCGCCAAGCTATAGCTGATTCATGGCCAAAATCCATTGATGACAGCGCGGCTAGAAAGGAATGGGGCTGGAAACCAAAGTACAACCTCTCTACAATGACGAAGGATATGCTAGAAAAACTAGGTGAACGCTATAAGAGAGGCAAACTCTAAACAACTTTTATCTTTTTTATATTAGAAAGGTTTTTGTGCTAAAACATATTTTATAGTAAACTGAAAGTGGTAATCCATGATGGAAATGGAGTTAGAAGAGATGATTAAAGAATATTGGAGTGGAGATATAGAGACTATACGTGGTATCCTCGGTACAGAAGCAGATGATCTTTTGAATCATACGTGCCAGAAGATAAAAAAAGAAAACTTGCATTTACCAGGTCCTGATTTTATTCATAGAACATTTGAATACTCTGACAGACCAACCCAGGTCTTACGTAATCTAAAAACAATTTTCAACCACGGTAGGCTAGGTAGCACAGGTTATTTATCAATATTGCCAGTTGACCAAGGCATTGAGCATTCTGCAGCTGCATCTTTTACACCAAACCCAATGTATTTTGATCCTGAGAACATAGTGAAACTTGCTATCCTAGGCGGTTGTAACGCTGTTGCATCAACTCTCGGTGTTCTAGGCTCTGTCTCTAGGAGATACGCCCATGAGATACCTTTCATTGTTAAACTAAACCATAACGAGCTATTAACCTATCCAAACAAATTCGATCAGATAATGTTCGCTGGTGTTGATCAAGCCTGGGAGATGGGAGCAGCAGCAGTTGGTTGCACAATATACTTTGGTTCTAATGAGTCATCCAGACAGATACAGGAAGTAAGTCAGGCTTTCAATTATGCTCATGAGCTTGGTATGGCAACAGTACTATGGTGCTATCTAAGAAACCCTGCTTTCAAGATAGAGGGAAAAGATTACCATACTTCAGCTGATCTAACAGGACAGGCCAACCATATAGGTGTTACAATAGAAGCAGACATAGTTAAACAAAAACTACCTACATTAAACGGTGGCTATCTCGCACTTAACAAAGACGGAGTTAAATACGGGCAGATGGACAACAGAGCATACACTGAACTAACATCAGATCACCCTATAGACCTCACAAGATATCAGGTTGCAAACTGTTATATGGGTCGTGTTGGTCTTATTAACTCTGGTGGTGCCTCAGGTTCAAATGATTTGTTAGAGGCTGTTAAAACAGCTGTAATAAACAAACGCGCTGGTGGAACCGGGCTTATATCAGGTAGAAAGGCATTCCAGAAACCTATTGACGAAGGAATACGATTACTAAACGCAATACAGGATGTTTACCTCTGTGAAGATGTAACTATTGCTTAAAAAAATTTAATTAAAAAAACAAAAAGAGATATGAGGGTTATAATATTGGGTTATTATAACCTTATTTTTTATGAATTACTATCTGTCCACCAGCAATTTCGGTTGTTGGATCGGCGTTTTCGTCATCGTCTAGTTGGTTATCGTAAACAACAGCATCGTTGTTGTTCTTATCCCAGATTTTTATCCTGAACATATCTTTATCTTCATTGTCTGGTGTAAGAGCAGAGTCAATAGCTGATAAAATGAAACCGTAGTTACCCTCACCGTTAATCGTTCCTAAGCCCTTAAACATAGCCTTGTGGTTAGCTATTACTAACCAATTATAACTATCTGAGTGGAAATTTAGACCTGCTGCATGGAACTGGAACTCTGTGTTTCCTATAGGTGTTGATTGTCCTTTTTTGTATTTTGAGACAAAACCAAAATTTGCTTTTCCTGTAAGTGTCGGATCAGGTATATAAGCGCCCTCTGGCGAGTTAATCCAACCACCGCCAGTGACAAATCCTTCGCTTGGATCGTATACAATTACATATTGGAATATCTCTGTATCATAACCGCCATCATCATCCTCTATAGTTATCTCAACAGTGTACACTCCCGGCATAGAATATACATGACTAGCGGTAGCTGTACCAATACCTAATTCCTCATTTATAATTCCGTTTGTGATAGTGTCATCATCCCAATTTATAGTTGCTATATGCGTATCATAAATACCTAAATCAGAGAAACTAACAGTTAATTCGATAGCAGCACCTATCATAACAGGGTCAGTTAGTCCACTAATAGATTCAATTATCGGGTCTACATTTAAAATTGTCACAGTTGTCGCATCATCGTCTTCGTTACCATGATCATCAAAAACGTATACTTCCACTATACCATAGTAGTCATCATACCATGTATAGCTTACCGTTGGATCAGGAACTGGAAATCTACTTGGATCCCAATCTGGGACATTTAGATCCCATATAAAACCCAACGGATCATCTTCAGGGTCATAAGAACCTGATGCATCAAAAACAACTGTAGTTCCTTCAAAAGCAATATATGGCCCACCTGCGTCGGCTATTGGAGGAAGATTTAACGGGTCTTCTCCACTAGCTAGTGGCACAAAAAACGTACCACCCAATAGCAATATTGCTATTGCATAAACTATCTTATTTTTAACTTCTACCATACCATTCACCACCATCCACAATATCACTCTTTGTTGGACTTATTATATAAAATTTTGTTGAAAGAATCCCATTTTGTAAAAATACCAAAATTTAGAAAAAGAGCGAGTCTGCCGGGAGTTAAACAACTCAACAGGAGAGATATTCAGGAACAGGTTCGGTGTTTTACCTCTGTTGATTCTCCATTTTTAATGGTGTGAATATGCAAAAGGAATCAATATATGACAAGATGACAAATGCTGAAAAAGAAGTTGCTGAATTATTAAGATATCTTGGTATAAAATGGTCATATGAAAGACCTGTTTTTATATGGGATGAAAACAGGAGACCGCGAGTGTGGGCACCGGATTTCTATCTTATACCCTTTGGAATATATGTTGAAGTTTGTGGATCCGAAAAATTTGATTATGACTATAGAAGAAAAATATTTGATAAAAACAGGCATGTCGTAATTTTTCTGCATTTGTATAAGGGATCGCGTAAATGGAAGAAACATCTTCTGAGTTATCTTCAATTTTTTACGGATTACATAAATCATAAATTAAAAGAAATTTTCAGAAAAAACTGAATAAATTTTATTTGCCAGATTTTTCCGAATGCGACCAAAAATTATAAAAACAATGACATATAGTAATATAAAGATGTTTGATTTTAGTGACCCGTTTAAGCCGAGATCCAAAAAACAGAGAATGAAGGATCAAATCCGAGACAATTATAGAAAGGGTAAAGTAGGTGAGGATCAGGTCAGAATGAGATATGCCATAATGGGTTACGAGGTTGAAAGAACTGGAAGAGGTTCTGATTTCAGAGTACGAAAAAGAGATTTTACTGGGCGTGTAAGGGAAAGTAGGCTCGTCGAAGTAAAAACTGGAAGATCTGATTTGTCAGATTTACAAAGAAAAACAAAAAAGAAAGGTAATTACAAAGTTGAACGTGTAGATCCCTGGTGGTTTTAATTAAATATTCGATTTATAAAGCCTATCGTATAATAATTTTCTAAGTGTATCAAAGTTTTTAATAACCAATATGATATGAAAACGTGATGAATGGAAAGACGACTATAGAAATTGATGACGAAGAGTCCACTATAACAAAAGAACTTGAAAGATTAAATCATGAGTATAATTATACTAAATTAATTGGTGGATTGATTACTACTATAGTCGGTTTGGGGATTAGTTTCAAGTTAGATTTGTTATATACCTGGGTTCCTGCGTCTTTCCTTTTAATGTTTCTATGGTTGATATATTCCGTGATAAACATTACTAAGAAAAGTATAATTGGTGACAAAGCAAATGAAAATCTACAAATTGTTAAGCAATTCAAAAAACCATTCAAAATGTATGTCATCATATTATTTTTGAAGAACCTTAATGCTATGATAAAAGCTATTACAATTATTTATCTCGTTAACATAGTTATTGTTTTGTTACATTTATCTGGAAAAATTAGTCTTCCTTTTGAGGGTACTACCGAACTGATTTTCATTAGTTTAATTTCTATTTATTTTTCTGTCGGCGTCTTGTTAATTGATAAGTTTATCAGGTATGTTGACAAAAAAGTACTACCTACTCTTCAGAGTTTGAAAAGGTTTACTGTACCTATGAGAATAGGTGCGGTAATATTTTTTATTTTCCTAATTGTAATACCTGGCTGGATTTTTTTCATGGTGGTTTCTTCAGTTGATAACTGGTGGTTTTTGTTAATTGTTCTACTTATCCAAATAATTACGATAATCTTATTGTATTCATTTTTTAGCCTCCAACAACTTAAAACAGAATTACATAAAACTCTCAATAATTTACAAAAAATTAAAGAAGGAAATATTTGTAAGGAAGCATTACCAGAAGTTGTTAAATTTTCAAGATATGATATTGATGAAACACTTAAAGTAATGAATATTTTTCTTTTTAGACCACATCCAGTTTATCTTGAAATAGTTAGAGAGGCTAAACATAAACGTGGAAAAAAATGATGCACCTATAACTCTACTGACCAAAATTGACTTATATTGCATTTTATTAGAATTATACAAATCTAATGGCATTAGAATATGTCTAATGATTTATAATAGAAAAATTTAAGTAATAGATGATATATATAACTACTATATGGTAAAAGAAAGAGTGGAGAACGAGACCAAAGAGCAAAAGTTCAGGAGAATCGCATCCGCCAGAGCTAACAGGATTCTCGATGATCTAAGATTATTAGGAAATTGCTCAAATAAATCAGCATATGCTTATTCTGATAACGAAATAAACAAGATTTTTTCTACTATTGAAAAAGAGATAAAAAGAATTAAATTGATGTTTGAAAACAATAAAAGGAAAAAAATTGAATTGTAAATGGGAAGGAATAAAATTGACCGATGAAATTAGTATCGAACGTGATGAAGAATTACGATTACACACCCAGGGCACTCTCAAATCACTAACTAATTGGGTAAGTACTCATGAAGTTGGTATTTCAGAATGGTTAAAGAATACAAGGAGAGCTTATTTTCCTGACAGAGCAAATGTCCCTCAATCTCAATGGGTTGCTGTATTGCTTCTTCAGGATAAAACCAAAGATAGATCTTCTCGAATCGGGTTACTTGATGTCGGTGGAATAAATGAAGAGGATTTAGAAAAATGGAGTGTATGGCAGGATCCTGAAGCCTCGGAGAGAGCAGCAACCATTAAACGGATAGAGGAAACTCAGGGAAACGGTGGTAAAGCATACATGTATAATTTATTTCATGGTCCTGCAATATTTCTTGGCGTCCAAAAAAACATTAAAAATTGTAAAGGATTTATTGGGCCACCGAATAGTGAAGAACGGGGCATTCCAGGATACATTCCAAATAAGCAAGAAGGAAAGAATGCAAAAGTTGATTTCTGGAGTGAACTTTCAAAAATATTAGAAGCATACGGATTAACTTTTGATGATTTACCAGAAAAGGTAAAAATAGCGTTAAATGAGCGTAAGTCTTTTACACTGGCTGAAGGAATTAGCCCTAAAAGATACGAAGCAGCAATTCCGTACAATGATTTATTAGTAAAAATTGTAAGAACACCACAGGCACTGCAATCATTTGAACAACTTGACGTTTTTGCTATGCATAATGGTAAAGCATTATTTGGAGGAAGACCGTTAAAAATAGATCCACCACTTCCCAGAGTAGGTTTTGAACATCCACGAGTAATTGAAATACCAGAATCATTACCTGATGAAAAAGGGGAATTACAATCTACAACTGCAGGAGGAACTAAACCTAAAGGAAAACTAATTTTATATACATCTCAGAAAGATCTATCCTCAGGCAGACTTAAACATCGTTGGAATATAACCTACAAAACAAGTTGTGAAAATATAGGTTCATTATGCGCTGCAGAAATTCTGCCTTCAGGTGTTCCCGCCTCACAATATATATATGCAGATATTGTACTCGATGCTCTTTCTCCGGATTATGTAAAACTAGGTCGTGATCGACCCAATCCAGGACCATTACTTGAAGCTATCAATATATTTGCTTCTGAAAAGATAATCCAACTAGCAGAGGAAATTAATGAACAAAGGAAACAATTATTTGATGAAGTTGAACTTGATGAACTTCAAAAAGAAAATAAAGCTCTTGATACCTGGAAAAATAAAATTTTTAGTGAAATTACAGAAGGAAGCGTCACCGGTCTTTTTGGTAGCGGTTCAAATGAAGATGACGATATGGCAAAGGGTGGAAAAAAGCACACTAAAAAATCTAGTCACGAAAAAATCTCTTCTGAAGACATACCTGTGAAAATTGAATTAGGCTATGAAAAAAGTAAACTAATAATTGGACGAGCCGTTAAATTTCATCTTTCCAGTCTTATAAAACCTATCGCAAAAGACATCAATGACAATACAGTATCTAACGTCAATTTTAAATGGTGGTCGGATAATTCAAAAATTGCAAACTTTTCCCTATTTTCTGACGAAATTGAAGGCGTAAGTAAGGGTAAATGCAACATACATCTAAATATCGAAAATACAAATATAAGAACTGTTATTCCAATTGAAGTCTGGGAAATCGATCACGTCTTATTGACTCCGAGAAAAATTGAAATTCCTTTGGGTACGCGTAGGCAGATAACCGCAGAAGTAACTAATGATGAAGGACAAAGATCTACTGACGTGATTTTAGAATGGACACACGATGCATTGAATCAACTGATCTTAAGAATTAGGCCAACTGGTTGGATTACCGGAAACAGACTCGGAAATACAATCGTTTATGCTGGGGCTGGTGATGTAAAGGCAAGAATTGGCGCTGAAGTTATTGTGATCCCTAATCCGAATTTAAAAAACAAAGCAAAAGGTTTTCCAACATTACTTTTAACAGATAAAGATATTGATCCAGAAACTGGAAAAATCCGTCCTGGAGATCCGGATAAACCACCTCTATGGCAAGAACTAGAAGATTTCCAAAACAATATCTGGTGGTTAAATTTACAAAACCCTCAAGTTGCTTTCTATTATAATTTAGGTACAAAAAGCGAATTTTGGAGAATGTATTTTGCTGAAAAATATATCGATTTGGTTGTTCAAGCATTGATGGTTAATGAATTTACACAAAAAGAAGATGAAGAATTAAAACCTTGGGGTGATCATAAATTCTATATGGATGACTTTATTAAACAGACAATACAATCCATGTGGGAAAAATTAACTGAGTATGTAGAAAAGGGAATTAGTGTATTTAAATGAAAACCGATGATGGGGAATCTTTGACTATTGCAGATAAAATCCTTATAGGTGCAACAAAATGTATCGATGGCGATCCTAACAGGGGTTTCACTTTTGAAGAACTTGTACTCGCCACATGGAAGATTGATAAAAACCGATTTGGATTGCGAGGATTTGAGGAATCTCACCCCGATTCCCATAAACTTCATGCCCATGTTTTCGGTGGAACTGCGCTCATTGCTAGTGGTTTTTTACATGCAGAAAAAAATGGATTGTTGTACATAACAGAAGCAGGACTTGCCCGTTCTATGTCATTATTAGGTATTGATACTGAAACTTCACCAAGAGTACCCAAGAAGCTTCAATATGAAATAATAAAATTACTTGAAAATAAATTTTTTAAAGAATGGCTTCAAGATAATTCTAATCCAAAAGAATTTAGAAGTGCCGCATATTTTTGGGGAATTAGTTTTGGCACACCATCAAAAATTGTTAGAGAAAAACTTTCTCGGATTGAACAAATGTTAAAAGAGATGATGAAATTTTTTGAAACAACAAAATTAGATTGTATCAAAGAAGAAAGAGTAAATGGAAAAATTTTGTTTGAAAAGAGAGATGTTGAGCGGTGTTTAGAATTCCATAACCAGTTGAAAATCAGATTTCAAAAAGAATTAAGAAGACTTGATCCTGAAGGAAAATATTGAATACCATACTTATCTTATCATGTTATACTTTTAGCTCTGCAATAGCGGGGATAGATACTGCCCTAGTTTTACTTTTATTCGTTTCTTTATACTCATATAATTTTTTTTGACTGGTTTCTTTCTGTATTCGTTTATTCGCCAACTCAACATACTCAGGGTTGTTATCATAACCTACGAACCTTCGATTCGTCTTAATCGCTGCAATAGCTGTTGTTCCACTTCCAATAAAAGGATCTAACACAACATCATTTTCAAAGGTATATAGTTGAATTAATCGATACGGTAATTCAATATGAAATGGAGCAGGATGCCCTATCTTCTTTGCAGACTCCGCTGGAAGAGTCCAAATACTTTTTGTGAATTCAAGAAATTCTTCTTTGGTAATCGTATCTCTCCTATTTTTTACTCTTTTTCTCGAAAAATCTTCTTTTGAAAAAATCAAAATATATTCGTGGACATCTCTAAGAATAGGATTTGCAGCTGACTGCCAACTACCCCAAGCTGTTGATACCCCTGCACTTGACGATTTATCCCAAATAATTTCTCCCCTCATTAAGAAACCAACATCAAGCATATCTTTGATGACATAGGAATGAAGCGGAATATACGGTTTTCTTCCTAGATTTGCTATGTTGATACAGGCTCTCCCGCCGGGAACAAGAACACGATATACTTCCTTCATCACATTTTTGATGAATTGCGTATACTCTTCAAGTGAAAGATTTTGATCATATTCTTTACCGACATTATAAGGTGGAGAAGTGACCATTAAGTGTACACTGCAGTCAGGAAGTTCTTCCATATGTTCGCTGCTTTTTGCAAAAATTTTGTTAATATTCTCGTTTGGTATTTCATTTTCTATGTATTGTATTTTCGTTTTTGGTTCTCCGTTTGATGTATATAATCTGGAGCTATAGAATTTTGAAGAATCATGATTTATTCTTGAAGTTACTCCAAAACTGCTTGTTTGGGTGCCTGATTTTTTTCTATTATATGTCATTTAGTCCTCCATCCAGAGATCAACCCATCTCTTGTAGGGATTAAATTCTATCGTTGGTTTTTGCCAATCTATAGAAATACATTTCGATTTTCTATCTTCAACTAACCTTGTTAATGCTTCTTTGGTAATTTCAACGCCTCTAGGATTTGTTCCTGCTTTAGGAAGTTTAATGTATTGATTTCTGCCCATTGCTTTGAAAATTTTTTTCTGAACATCTACAGGAATATAATAAAACCCGCCGATATCCCCCCAGTTGATCTGAACAAATAACATATCACAGTGAGGACTATAGTTCTTGCGAAATTCTTTTGCCTTTTGAGCATCAACAGTCCATATCAGTTTAACTCCACCGAAACTTTTTCCTGTTATCGTCTTGATTGATATGTCTTCATCAAAGAGTTTTGCATCTACTTCTGGTTCTGTGATGGGAACCTCTGCTTCCACGTTCTCTTCTCCAAATTTATAAATAAGTAAGGCAACCAGTATTTTCTCTCGAACGGAACCGACTTGCATTCCTATTTTACCTGCTCGCGAGCTATCTAACTCTGCAAGTCGAAATAACTCTGGTAGTCGCCTCTTTATCTTCTCTACAAGTTTCTTGTCTTCGAATATTTCAAGTAATCGGCTAGACAACATTTTAGCCTCCCTTTGCTGAGTCAAATGGGTTTGTTTAACATACTGGAAATATCCGAATTACATTTAACGTTTCCTATATAAAATTTTGATTAGATTTTTCTTCCAGCTCAGAGTGTTCTTTCAATTTCTGACAGGTAATTTGCGATTTTCTTTCCTTTGTCAGTTAACCAGATATATCTTCTTCCACCAAATTTACTTTCTTGCTCATCTTTAATTAAACCCTGATTTTTTAATTCAAGTATCCTAATATTTAATGTTGACATACTCCCCTTGCCGATTTCTTTCTTTAGTTCAGTGAAATACATCTTACCATTTTGTCTTAAAAGGGTTATTAATATATCTGTAGATCCTGCCTTTTCAAAGATGGATAACTTGTTACTCATTATGTAATGTAAAGAAATAGTAAATTATAAAGTTTTACATTAAAATAATACGTTACTACAAATGTAATATAGTAAAGTATTTAAACCCCTATATCATACATATTATGTAAAGTGTAATATTGGAGTTAAAACAATGGGGGACATATCAAATATAAAGAAACTAAATAGGTTAGAATGCCCTATAAAACTCAACCCGAAAGAATCATCATTCAACGATATTGCAATACATGGTATTCTAAGACAAAGACTATCAGAATCAACTGTTACAAAAAACCTTAGATATGCCAAATTTATGGAGATGCATCCAGTACCAGTTGATTTTAGAAATCCAAATTACGAGAACTTCATCAAACATATTGATTATAGAGAACAGGTTGAGCATGCAGGATTTGGTGCATTAAAAGCAGAATGGCAAGTAATGCGAATGTTTCTCCGAGCATACGGAATTCCTACATGGGATTATAAACTACCCTATGCCCCAAGATCACACAAAAGGATCCTGCCCTTTCCAGATGTTGTAAACAAATTCTTCTATTATAATTACTCAAAAGATACCTACGAAAATACACTGTATCAATACCTGTTTTTCCATAGTTTCATGATAGGCTGGCGTGTACCAAGTGAAATAATCGAAATGACAGTAGATGACGTAATCATCGATTCAAATGGCAGAGGATGTATAACAATAACAGAAACAAAAAAACATAGACAAAAAAGAACAATTCTTCCAGAAAAAAGTATTCTTTCATCAAGAGTTCATAAATCCTTTAAAAATTGGATCGACAAATGGAGACCAAAAGTAGAAAACCAATACTCAGGAAACGCACTTTATTTACAACCAAGCGGTAAACCATTTGAGATTAATCATTTTAGGAGCAAATTAAGTCGCTTTGGAAAAAAGATATGGAAACTGTTTCAACCATATGACATGAGACACTGGTGTGCAATTGCAAGACTTATAAAAACAAAAAGAGAAACTGGTAATTTTGATGTTTTAACCGTTAGAAACTGGCTTGGACACACAGATATCAAAACCACACAGAATTACATCAATTATGCAGAAATGTACTACAACCAAGCACCAGTAGATTGGATTGCAAATGCAATAAAACCACAAAGGTGGAGGCGATAAAAAAGTAAGGTAGTTTTAAGGAGAAAACCAACAGAACAGGGTTTTCGGCTCTGTTGACCTGAATCTCTCCTATAGTCCAATACGGGTCTGCCGGGATTCGAACCCGGGTTAAAGGCTCCGGAAGCCCCTGTGATATCCTCTACACTACAGACCCATTACTAAAACAATGAATGTATTTCAAGCTGATAAAAAATTTGATTAAAAAAAGATTAAAAGAAAATATAATTTTATTGTTTGTTTTCTTTTGTTTCCTGTTTTTCAGGTTTTTTCTCAGAAATCGATGGCTTTTTTTCAGATTGGGCTGGTTTCTCAGATTGCTTATTTCCACCACTCTTGTATTCTGTGTACCCACAGGTTCCACAGCTGAGACGATCTTTATGCTCTGCGAGAAACACGCCGCTACCACATTTCGGGCAATGACGCCGAAGACGGGTAACCTTGTCACCCTCTACCTTGAAAATCTCTCTCTTCATCATGAATATCACTTCTTCTCCTCAACAGGTTTTCCACCAGATTCTTTTTTAGGTTCTTTAGCAGGTTCTTTCTTCACCTCAGCAGCTGGTTTAGGTGCCGCCTCAGGTTTCTTCTCAGCTTCAGCCTTAGAAGGTGGTTTCTCAGCCTTTTTCTTCTCCTCTTTTTTCCTCTCTCTTTTCTCAACTAGTTTGTTACGCTCAAGTATATGTCTTCGCTCTAAACCCTTTGCATTCTCTATCGTAGTATATATCTTGGCATAACCAGTGCTCTCTTGGGAGCCAAAACCAGAATGAATATAATTAACAATAACATCTTCTTTCTTAACATTAAGTTTGCCTGCGAGCTCACTTCTTATAAGTTCACGGTCAGGTGTACCTTTTTCACCATGGTGTACAGTAAAATGAACCTCTGTTCTATTAAGCAAAGCATTGTTTTTCTTTGAGTCAATCTCTATTTCCATAGTATCACATCTCATCGAGAACTTCTTTTACTTTAAGCTTGTTTTCATCAGTTGCCTTTACAACTACGACCCCCTTATCCGGCAATCCATATATTATAGTTACGTCACTACTAGGAGCGAGATATATAGCTGCTAGAGAAGCCATATCCTCTTCACCAACAACCTCTATTCTAAGAGAACCCTTCTCCAACACATTGTAAGCATCTTTTATAGTATCCCAGAGTTCATCAGATATTTCTGCCGGAGGATTTTTTATTTTTACTGTTTTTTTACCAAAGGATTTAATCAATTTTTTAAAAACAGGTGAATAACTACCTCTTTTAATCTTAAAATCAACTACACAAAAAATAGGCAATATGTTATTTTTTAAAAGTGTATAAGTAACCTGGTCTCCAACAGAAACAATGTATTTCTCGTTTTTTAAAAAACTAAGAAGCTCTTTTTCATCAGAAAAAAAATTACCAATCGGTTTTTTCAGTTTATCTCTTAAATTGTCAGGTAATAAACGCATCACTACCTTACCTTTAACGCATATTTGCCAGGTTTAGTGATATTCATTTTCTCAGCTATCTGAGAATGTTCAGGATCACGAATAATAACATAACCCTGCCATCTTTTGGATGTAGGAAGTGAACAGTTAGGACAAACATCCTTATATGTAAGCACATGGCAGATTTTACATGCGTTTAAATTTTTCACTTTTTACCCTTCTCCTTTTCTTCCTTTTTCTTAGGCTCTTCTTTTTTCTTCTGGTCTTTCTCAACAGGACCGCCTTTCAGCCACTCATGTGAACCCAAAGCAGGTTGCCTCATAGTCAAACCAATCTTGCTCTCCCTAGCAGATAATTCATTTAAGCTCACTGAAACAACACGTGCTCTAACAGAGTCCCCTTTTTTAAGAGTCTGTCTTTTCTCTTTACCAACAATCATTTCGCCCTCTGAGTCAACCTCAACATAATCATTCATTATTTGACTCATGTGTATCAAAGCATCAAGTGGACCAATGTGACAGAACGCACCGAACTCTACAATCTCACAAACAATACCATCTAATATCTCTTGTAACTCTGGTTTAAAAGTAAGGGCATCAAAAGCTACTTTCTGATACATTGCCCCATCGCCATGTATAACAATACCTTCGCCAACTGTTTCAATATTATCAGCTACAACTATCAAACCCTGATCCTTTCTCATCATACCCTCAAAAGTTTTCTGCACAAGCTCTTCTACAACAGTATCGATATCTTCACCGAATCTCTCAGGAGGAATTCGTATGGTATCCTCAACTTTTACTATAGCATACATATACTATCACAACTCTATTTTAGATTAAATAGCTTTCTAGGAATATATCTACTCCTTATATGCTTTTTGAAGACTTTGATTTACTGGAATATGACAAATAAAGGTAGAAACACTAGAGTTACAACAGACATTAGTTTTATAAGTATATTCAAAGACGGGCCAGATGTATCTTTGCAAGGATCACCAACGGTATCACCGATTACAGAGGCTTTATGAGTAGGTGAGCCTTTGCCGCCTAAATTACCTGATTCAATGTATTTCTTTGCATTGTCCCATGCGCCGCCAGCGTTAGCAAGGAAAACTGCTAATAAGAAACCAGAAGAAATTGAACCAATTAACAAACCACCAAGACCCGCTGGACCAAAGATCAAACCAATAACAATAGGTGAAACAACAGCCATAACACTAGGAAGTATCATTGCTTTTAATGCCCTGTTTGTACTAATAGAAACACAACGTTTGTAGTCAGGTTTGCTATTAGGATCGGTTAATAATTTGAACTCTTTGAACTGATATCTAACTTCTTCAACCATACTATATGCTGTTTTCCCAACAGCACCCATAGTTAGAGCAACAAAAACAAAAGGAAGCATCGCACCAAGAAATACACCTGCGACAAGATTTGGATTACTAATTGATAACATATTAGCAATAGATGCCTCTGGATAGTATATTCTAAGCGAGACGATAAATGTTGCAATTAATGCAAGAGCCGTAACAGCAGCAGAACCGATAGCAAAACCCTTGCCCATAGCAGCAGTAGTATTACCAACTGCATCAAGCGATTCTGTACGCTCACGAACCTCCTTACCCATACCAGCCATCTCAGCTATACCTGCAGAGTTATCAGCCACAGGACCATAACAATCAGTAGCCAACGAGATGCCTAAAACGCTAAGCATACCAACAGCAGAAATCGCTACACCATAAAACTCAGCAAAATGATAAGCAAGAATCATAGCTGCAACAACTGATATAATAGGTATAACTGTACTCATCATACCAGTAACTAAACCTTGAATGATAACAGTAGCTGGTCCCGTTTTCGCTGCATTAGCAATACCTTGAGCTGGTTTCTGTTTTTCAGAAGTGAAATATTCTGTGCTAAGACCAATGATAAAACCAGCGATTAAACCAGCAAGCATAGCAAAGTAAGGACTTAATTCACCATCTAACAAATACCAAGTAGCGATAAAACCTAAAACAGCAACAAGAACAGTGCTTGCAAGAAGACCATTACGTAACGCTGTATA
>Ga0172365_10001217_pt1 | contig 18404 bp, 14 predicted proteins | sample LakKivSesite48cm_FD_114535 | JGI IMG/M metagenome (GOLD analysis project Ga0172365, IMG submission 114535) | Sediment microbial communities from Lake Kivu, Rwanda - Sediment site 48cm | ecosystem: Environmental > Aquatic > Freshwater > Lake > Sediment | place: Rwanda: Western Province, Lake... | reverse complement strand
GTACTGGCACTGTGGTCTGCCGAAGGAACCAGGAAAGTCGAGATCGGAGTGAAGAGCGCCACCGTTGTCGACCTTCTGGGCAAACAGACTCGGAGACGCCTGACCGGCGGCGTGCTGAAGCTCGATGTTTCGGGAGATCCTGTGTTCATCGAGGGCAAGCTCACGCAGCTCGGCTGACTCGTTGGGGGCGATCCCGCGTCCAGATCAGGAGAACCGTCCTTGTGGCCGAACTTGCCCCCGGCCTAGGTCATCACTCCATGGCGAGCCTTGTCGACTCAACCGGCCTGTATAGCCTCCTGTGGATCATCAGGCTCCACACAACGAGTCCCGAGATCAATCCGCTGGCGGTGACGGCCAGCCACTCCGATATGTAAACCCAGAAGAGCGCCCTGTCCTTGAGGTCCATCGCATTGGCGCTGATCCCGGCGATCCTCGAATCGGCCGTTTCCATGACCCGGATCGAATCATCGTAGCTTTGGTCCAGATAGCTGTCGAGGGCCGTGTTCGCGTAGGATTCAAGATCGGTCAGCTGGCGGTAGAGCGGCAGAATGTTGGCGCCGAACATGTCGGCCCACTCGAGCACCGAGAGCACGGTGAGCTTCTGGGCCTTGAAGGTCGAGATCCTGTACCGGGCCTCCCTCCTGATGGGAATGTCGCTGATGAGGGGTCTGCCTAGGCTGTGAAGAACAAGGTTTGTGGCGAGGTCGATGGCATACGGATTGCTCCCCCTTGCGCTGGAGACCAGCGTCCACCAGTACGCGTCGCACTCATCCGCACAGACCCAGGTGAGCCCCGCGTGGGTGCCGCCTGGCCTCCAGGATACCAGCCATGGCATGTCCAGAGGCTGCATGTCCGCCCAGGTGACCGTCCCTGGCCTCGGCCGCATCCAGGCGTAGGCCGCCCCCTGGACTCTCTCCATCCCCAGGTCGATGAAGGGCAGAAACACCGGGTCCCTGTCCCTGTAGAATACAACGTGCCAAGGCTGATGATACCATCCCTGGTAGTCGGATATGGGGAGGTCGTCGGAGAGTATGGAGCCGGCGATCGCCTGGCCGTAGCCCGGGCCGAAGGCCCAATAGGAAGCCATGCCGCCCTCCCTGAAGGCGTAGTCTAGGTCGTGGAACTGCTTGGCCGTGAAGTGCCCGATCCGGGCATCGTTGAAGAAGATCATGTCGTAGCTCTGCAGCAGGATCTCGCGGGTGCGAGGATAGTATGCCCGATCGAGCTTGCGCGCATCCGGATCGTTCAGGTCCGCCTCGATCGGTTCGACGCTGTAGCGGAAGAGCGGGTCCTCGCCGAAATACCCTGTGAAGGGACACAGGCTCGGGTGGGTCGCACCAATGAGAAAGCAGGATATGATGCGCTCGTCGCTCATGGAAGACGCGGCGTATGCGCACGGAGGCGTCGATGCGACAAGGCCCAACAGCAGGAGAAAGGCCACAGGGCCCCCTGCCTCTGATTTCATGATCGGCCCTGATATCTCCATCCGCACTTTGAATATATGTATTCCGGGCTGCGGTTTGAGGCTCGGCCCGGCAGGGCGAAGTGGGCGGGGGAGCTCAACGTCCCTCCGACACCGATCCGGGAATTGCCTCTCACCAGGCGCCGCCCGCCCGGACTTAGAGCTTCTGGGTCGTGAGCTTTGTCGTGCGCACTTCCCTCCACAGCATGCGGCGAATCATGACCGACCACAAAAGAAAGCCTGCCGCCATCGCCGTTCCGGTCACAGCTAGCCATTCGATCACATACACCCAGAGGAGGGCGCGGTCCTTGAGCGCCATGGCGTCCTTCTCGATCTCGCCCAGCGCCTCGTGGGCCCGGCCATATGCGTCGATGACATCCTCGAAGCGAAGCTCGAAGTAGGCGGGCAGGACATCCAGCGTCATCTGGTTCACTTGGTCAAGCCTCGTGTTGATCTCGTTTGTGTTCGCACCGAAGGAATCGCAGAACTCCAGCAGGCCAACGAGCAGCGACTTCCGGGTACCCAGCTCGAACATGCTCTTCCTCACTCTATGGACCAGCTCGACATCCTGGGGCACGGGCCGCCGATCGAGGTAGATCATCAGGTTGGCGCCGAAGTCCAGGGCGTAGTCCCAGGGGTTGCCAGGCGTGCACATGGTGTGCAGCTGGTAGGGCTCGGAACTCGGCCCGAATATCTCCCCAGTGATCGAGAAGGTGCGGCCTCCGCCCGAGAGGTCCCAGGTGACGAAGCCCGGATCATCCTTGTATCCCGGGCCCTCCACGTGGGCCAGCACCAGTGCCCCCGGCTTTGCCTTCACTAGGTTGTGGTGGTAGTTGTACATGAAGGGCTGTGTCCTGTCCCAGGGGAGGCTGCTCATGAACTCGTGATCTGGTTCGTCGATCACAAGGGTGTGGACATCGGCCGGGCGGTGGATGTAGATGTTGCCCGCATCCTCCGTGGGGAGCAGCTGCCCGACCGCCGAATCACCCCAGGCGGGCCGGGCGAAGGCACCGCCGAAGCTCTCCCATCCCCCCACCATGACCAGCCCCATGGCCGCCTCCCGGACGCCGCGCGCCAGCATCTCGATATCCGTCGGCGGGACCGCCTCCCTGTTTGCGTTGGAGAGGATGATCACATCGAAGCGGGAGGTCAGGTCCGAAAGGGACCGTGGCATGTACAGTCGGATGATCCGGTAGATCTCGCCCTCGCCCTTCGCAGCCTGGATAGGTGCCAGTGCGGCCCAATCGCGAAGCGTTGCCTGAACGAAGTTGATCGAGAATAGGGGGTCGGACCTCATCCACCAGATGGGCGTGGACCGGGCAAGGCAGCCAGCATACAGCACGCCTATCCTTCCGTCCTCAAGGGCCGTCGCCTGTGGAGGCCCCGCCGCAAGGAAAAGGAACGCGGCAGCCGCCAGAACTGGGCAGAACGCCAGCTTGTGAGCAACGCATCCCCGCAGCGAGACATAGAATGTCAGGCCGACGGCGACCATCCTCATCAGGGTGGACTCCGGAGTTTTAACGCTTTCCGCTGCTCATCTTGGGGGGTTCCGGGCGTTTGGATGCGATGAGCGATACCACTGCAGAGAAGATGTGGCTCAACAGGCCCGAGGCCGTCCTCGGAAACGGCATGATGCTGACAGACAGCCTCTGGATCGGTTTGATGGAGTTTGTAGATGAGGAGATGAGTCGAACACAATATTAGGACGCGGTTCCAACCTTCAAGGTCCTCGCGGGCTCCTGTGCCCCCGGGACGGGTTGACACCATGAACGCAAGCCAACGCGGTCGAGTCTTCTTCAAGCCGGACGACGCTTGGGCCGGTGATTTCATACCATTCTTCTGGCAAGGGGTGTACCACCTCTTCTACCTCAAGGACTTCAGAGGAACCAAGCCCGGCGTCGAGGGGATCCCGTGGCACCATGTGTCCACGAAGGATTTCGTCCGCTTCACGGATCACGGCGTGGCACTGCCCCAGGGCTCGCGCGATGAACAGGATCTCTACGTCTTCACGGGCTCGGTGATGCAGCATGACGGCACCTTCCACATCTTCTACACTGGGCACAACCCCCAGTTCCCCAAGGCCGGGAAGGCGGCCCAGGCCATACTGCACGCAACCAGCAGGGACTTGATAACCTGGTCCAAGCAGCCCTCCGAGGTGCTTTGTGCCGATCCAGGTCGATACGAGGTTAACGACTGGAGGGATCCCTTCGTCTTCTACAACTCCGAGGCCAAGGAGCACTGGATGCTCGTGGCAGCAAGGCTGAACCGAGGCCCCTCCAGCAGGCGGGGATGCATCGCCCTCGCTGCCTCGGACGATCTCAAGAGCTGGGAGGTCCGGGATCCCTTCTGGGCGCCGCGCCTCTGCGCAGTCCATGAGTGTCCCGATCTCTTCCGGTGGGGCAGGTGGTGGTACCTGGTCTATTCGACCTTCACCGAGCGTTTCCTCACCCAGTATCGGATGAGCAGGAGCCTGTCCGGGCCTTGGAGGGCACCCGCCAACGACTCGTTCGATGGGAGGGCCTTCTATGCCGCCAAGACGGCTGGCGACGGGAGGCGTCGCTTCGCCTTTGGATGGAACGCCACGCGGGCCGGGGAGAGCGATGAGGGGGAGTGGCAGTGGGGTGGGTCCTTGGTGGTCCATGAACTCGTCCAATCGCTGTCCGGCGCCCTCGGGGCCAAGATGCCCCCCGAGATCGGAAAGGCCTTTCGGCACGATGTCCGTCTATCACCCAGGCCCCGTATGGGCAGGTGGAGAATCGACGCTGGGCGCATCCGGGCGGAGGCCGTCGACGGCTTCGCATGGTGCTCTCTGGCCGAGATGCCCGATCCATGCCTCATGGACGCTAGGATCGCTTGGCCGCCGGGCACACGGGCGTGTGGCATCATCCTCCGAGCCGACGAAGGGCTTGAGAGGTACTACCAAGTTCGCGTCGAGCCCGGCAACGGGAGAGTGGTCTTCGACAGGTGGCCTCGACCCGGAGACAAGCCATTCGTTCTGGAGCGGCCCCTTCCCAGTAGCCGTAGCCTCCGCGTGAGCATCCTCACGGAGGGCTCGATGATCGAGGCATACTTTGGGGGGCAGGTTACCCTCAGCACGAGGGGCTATGCCGCCGGAGGCGCCCTGGCGGCGGTCTTCGTCTCCGAGGGCAAGGCGACCTTCTCGGGGGCGCGCCTCCGCGGAAGATTGAGGTAAGGGCGAAGCTCCTAGTCCGACCCAGACATGAAGGCGAAAAGAAGGCACTGTGGTTCGCAAGACGGCCCGGGATTGGAGGGAAGGCGTTCCGGTCGTTCCGAGCTGCCCTGTCCTACTCCTTCTCGGCCCATTGCTTCGTCTTCTTCGCGCCCTCTTTGGTGGCCTCGACGCCTTTCTTGCCGAGGTCCACTCCCTTCTCTCCTGCCTTGAAACCTACTTTGACTCCTTCCTTGGCTACTTCTTCCGTCTTCTTCTTGATCTTCTTCACGAATGACATGATCCGGCCTCCTCAAAGGCTCTATTTCGGCGGATAAAAGTGTGAGGCGCGCGTGGGCCTTCGGGCTAGATGCTCTTCTCCATGAACAGCCACAGGGGACGGAGCTCGGGTGGCACCTCGGTCTCAGGGTACTCCGGCCTTTCCGCGAACCCGGCCGATCGGTATAGCCTGTGTGCGGCGGTCATGAACTTCCCCGTCTCCAGCAGGACCGAGGTGAATCCGAACTCCCGTCCTTTCCTCAGAAGCTGCTGAAGCAGCGCCGTGCCAAGCCCCTTCCCTCTGTACTCGGGTCTGACGTACATTCGCTTGATCTCAGCAACGCCTTTCCGTACTTTCCGGAGTCCCCCCATTCCGATCGCCTTCTCACCTTCCTTCAGAAGGTAGAAGATTCCCTCGGGTGGCACAAAGACTGCAATCTCGTCAATGGTCCTTTCGGCGTACTCTCGCACCGTCTGGTGTACAATGCTCATCGCATCGATGCCGTAGAGCTTCTGCAGGTTGCCCACCATCCACGCCAGGTACTCCTCATTCAAGTCCACCAGGAGGGCTCTATGGACACCCAGATTAGCCTGAATGAACTCGACCATGAACACCCGCTGTCCAGGTGCGCGCAGCGTACAAATATCTGTGCCCTGATTCGGATGATCCCTTGCCGCACGGCGACCAGCTCCGTGGCCATGCCGTCCATCCGATGACAAGGCATTCCTCTGCTTTGGACTCCTCCTGACTCACCGTTTTCTCCGCCCGGCCGGGCGAAACGCATCGGCACAGCAACACAATCAGCGCTGGACGAGCCTCGTCGTTGGGACTCCCCTGTATAGGCGTCTCCTCACCATCAACGTCCAGACTGAGAAACCAGCCGCTAGGAAGGTCCCGGAGACCGTCAGCCATTCGATTATGTAGATCCAGAGCAGGGCCCTGTCCTTGGCCTTAAGGGCCTCCGTTCTGAGGAGGAATAGTTCGTCGAGGACGCTCGTGATGATGGGCCAGGCGCCCTCGTAGTCCTGTTCGAGGTAGAGCCCCCTGGACTGCTCCCAGCCTATGTCCATGCCCGCGATCTTGTGCACGAGGGCATCCGTGTTCGCGCCGAATCTCTCGACGAAGCCAAGCATGGCGTAGATGAATCCCTTCTCCTCGGCATACCGGCGGAAATGGATCCTCAGCTGATGGACTGTGACGACGTCCTCCGGGAGCTTCCTGCCCGTGCTGTACATGAGCATTCCCAGGTAGGCATCCATTCCGTAGGGGTTCAGGTCGTCGCCCCAGAATCCACTTCCGCTGTAGTCCATCAGGGACCAGGTGTATCCCCTGCCGTATCGCCAGCCCAGCGTGTGCGGGAACATGCCTGGCTCGGGGTACGAGAACTCGGAGAAGGACCCAATCTTGGACCACATGTATGTCTCGGATCCTTCCTTCGGGATCATCAGTGTGTATCCCCCCGATCCCACTTGGTAGGACAATAGGTCCTTGTATGGGGTGAAGATCGCCGGGAGGCTGGGATCCTCGTTGAGGATGACCTCCATGCTGCCCTGCCTGGAGTAGTCCGCGGCGATGACGGCACCGGCGTCGTTCGGGAAGGCATCGGATGTGGACGATTGGGCCTAGGGCGTGGCGTAGCCGAGGGTGCTGCTCATCACACTTCTGTCCTGAAGGCCGCCCAGCCCGGCATCCTCAAACGCCCTCCTCATCCACTCAAGCTGTGTGGGCGAGAAGTAGACGGCGTCGATCCCCCGGAGGAGTAGGAACTCGTATTTCCGGATTAGTTCCTCGTACGCGCGAGGGAAGTAGAGCCTCATGTATCTGGCGATCGTGGCGGTGGTTACATCTGTGATCCCGTGTATCCGGGTTGGGATCATGATTGCGGTGGTTATGGGTTCCCTCTCAAGCAGAGCGGCCATTAGGGGCATCGATCCGACGTGGCCCGTACACAGCACCTCGATGGGATCGGCCCCGCAGGAGGGACCGCACGGCGGTGCCAGAAACAGCAGGCCTAGGAGAACCATGGCAAGGTGCCGGATGGACCCCACCTTCCTTCCGGGGCTACTGCCGTTCTCTTAATGATTTCGACTGTCAAGTCGCGGCCTTTTGGGCTGCCTCTGCTCATTCGGAGTTGATGTCTCCCCTCGAGGGCCGGGAACAGCGTGGGATCCCACCGGTCAGGCGTGCATCACAGGTAATCCAGTTTCCCTTTGAGCTCGGGGCACCAGCCAACTGTAGAGGTGGGATCCGCTCGCGAAGTAGATACGCCCGTTGAGAATGTCACCGCCCGGACCTATGGGCACGGGCGATTCGGCCAGCATCTCGATCTCGAAGGTCCGGGGATCCACGCGCGCGATGCCTTTCACGTACAGGATGTATGTCTGCCCGTCGGGACTGCGCACAAACACTCGGGGCCCCTGCTGGTGGTTGGTCGGCCCAAAGCGGGCTTCGGTTTCCTCCTCATGAACAATCCTCCTCGCAACGGGGTCGAAGACGAAGAAGCGCTTCCGATCGGCGAAGCCCAATACGAGCCCCTCCGGGCCTAGACATAGGTCAGTGTACTCCTGTGCACCCGGGAATACCGCCTCGTGCCACACCAGCCTCTTGGTGACAAGGTCCAAGAGATAGAGCTCCGCCTCCGCAGCCTTCTTCTCACCGCCGGTGCCTGGGGCGGTGGTGGTGCCGCCCAGCAGCCTCCCGTCCGGGAGCGCCACCAGGCTCATCGTGGAGTGTTCCGGAAGGAGGTCGGCGTGTCCAAGTAGCGCGGCTATGCGCGTCTCGCGGTTCCAGATGAGCAGGCCTCCCCCTGTATAGCCGTAGCCTGGCGTGCCGGCCATGACCAGCGTCTTCCCGTCGGGGTGGGCCAGGAGATCGTGGGGACGGTTGATCGTCGGAGAACAGTCCGTGAGGAAGAGCGGGTTGGAGGCTTCCTTCCCCCTCTCGGTCGGCACCCAGTTCCGGGATGGGTCCCATTCCAGTAGGAAGCCGCCCCCGTAGCCCCCGACGAAGAAGCGGGTGCCCTGTCGGGCCACGGTATTCCACTGGCCGTAGCTTTCCCGGTTCGTCCACTTGTCCGTTTCCGGGTTGTAGCTGAAGAACCGCATCGGAAACGCGGTTCCGCCACAGATGGTTCCGTCCGGTGATGCGGCCAGTCCCATGATGTGTGCGCCCTCGCTTGTGTAGTCGAAGCTGAGCTTCTTCACCCGCCCCGTTTTCGGGTCCTCCACCACCATGACGCGGTTCACCAGGTCGCAGGATCCAAGCTGCTTGCCGTCGGGGAATCGTGAGTGGAACAGGCCCTGGCTGCCTGTGACGATTGGTTTTTCTTCGACGCGTTCGGGCTTGTCGATCCTCTTCTCCCCGCCTTGGTAGAGTTCGTACCAGTTGTCCTTCCCGTCGTGGCCGTATACCTTGCCGTTCCTGTCTCTGACCACGTATCCGCTGCCCTTGACTCGTTCCCCTTCTGGTACTATCGGCCGGGCTTGGCCGGTTCGGGGATCGAAGGCGATGATCTGGCTGGCCGCGCTGCCGATTCCGAAGTAGACCCAGCCTGTGTCGTCGGCCGCGACGTGGCGCTGGTACTGGGCCCAGTTCTGCTCGTAGACATGCCCGAAGTCCCTGAAAGCTCGGGTCAAGGGATTGAATGACGCGACCCCGCTTCGGGGATAAGTCACGGAGAATATCACCCCGTTGTCATCCTCCGTCATCCCCATGGCCATCTGCGGGGCCGTTTGCTGACAGAAGGTGAAGGCCCGCTTGACCGGGTCAAACTCGACGAAGTGACTGCCGAAATGGGTGTAGAACTTGTTTTTGCTGGATAGGATCGAGGCGTAAGGGCAGTCGCCTTGGGGCGGGAAGGGCATGGGGAACTCCTCGCTCTTTCCCGTCCGAGCATCGATCATAAGGAGAGCGTAGCCACCGCGGTGGTCGAAGAGCCAGACCAACACCACGTTGCGTCCCTTCCCATCGACCGTGGCCACGGTTCCGCGGTGATTGCTCACCGGGGTGGCAACGCCGTGATGCAGGAAGCCGTTCCCTAGTTCCTGCGTGGCGTCAGATCCTCCGCGGGGTGACAGCGTGGAGAACGAAGTGCGTTCCATGCTTGGAGCTTGCCCCTCTCTGGCGAGCAGGAATGGGTGATCCCCTATTAAGGTTTCACCTGGCTATCGAGTCGATGCCTCTGCCGTCCGCTCCCCTCCCTCCAAGGCCGCCTCCTCAATCAGTGCAGGGTAGTGCTCCTCCACCACCCCGAAGCCCATTTCGTCTAGACGATCCCCTCCGGCTCGCCATGGATCCTGCGCAGCTACGTGCTCCACCGTTCCTAGGCCTATCCGCCGCGGCTGCTTCTACCGACCAGCCCGCCATCATTGCCCAGCTGGGTCCCAACGATTCGGCATGTCCATTATAAGAGGATCTGCCGGGCAATGATCCCGAATGGAAGTGGCGTCTTGAACCGGAAGGAGATCGTCTATGAGCGCTGAGACCCCCGAACAGGCTGCGACGGACCCGGCCAAAAACCGTGGCTCCAGCCAGCCCTTGTTGGGCGATCGTCCGGGCGATGTGGTCCAAATCTCCCTCGAGCCTCCGATCGGGACCCCTCTGACACTTCCCGACGGAAGGGTCATGCTCTGGTACACGGCAATGAAGGACGACGCTCAGTGCGCGTTGGCCAGATTCTCGTGCGATGACGGCAGGACATGGGGCGACCCGCGGGTCCTCTTCCGTTTCCCCAGGAACGGAGGCACGTTCGGGGGAGGGGCATCCCTTGTGTCCCAAGAGGGCACCATCCATCTGTTTGGCCTCGACTACTACAATTTTGATTTTCACAACCGGAAGAGGTCGAAGAGCCTCCTGTGGCATGCCAGGTCTCTGGATGGTGCAGAGAATTGGGAACATGTCCAGTACGTGGACTTCGGGCTCAGGTACACAGGGGCAAGCAACAACGCTTTCCAGCTCAAGTCCGGGCGCATCATCGTGCCGGTCAGCGGGCTGTCCGATAGGAGGATCGGAGCGTTTGTGAGCCTGGCGCCCTTCTCTGACGATGACGGCAAGACGTGGAACCGACCTGTCGAGCAGATAGCAGTAGGCACCGGCGCCTCCGACTGGTACGAATCAGGAGCCGCCGAGCCCGTCGGCATCGAGCTTGACGATGGCAGGGTGTGGCTGCTCCCGCGATCGCAGGACGGCTACCAGTGGGAGACGTTCTCCGAGGATGGCGGAATCCACTGGAGCCCCCCGAGGCACGCACGGTTCGTCAGCAATCAGTCGGCGATGGCCATCATGCGGCTCAGGGATGCTCGCCTTCTGCTCCTTTGGAACAACTGCGGGGCAGAGGGATCGGGGGAGATCCACTGGGGAAACGCCGAGCGAGCCGTCATCGCCGCCGCTCTGAGCTCGGACGAAGGCACGACCTGGGTGGGATATCGGGAGGTGGCCAGGGTCACGGATAACAGGCAGGTTTCATATCCGTACATCACTCAGACCAGAAGCGGACACATCCTACTTTCCGCGGCCGGGTTCTTCATGCGGATCGACCCCGACCTTCTCATGAACACGACCCTGGTTGAGGACTTCTCCAAAGGTCTGAGACGATGGTCCACCCTGGCGGCCCGGGGCGCGGCGGCCGCAGGAGACCCTGGGGGAAAGGGGGGCGCGGCGTTATGGATGGCCAAGCCCGATCCGTCGATGCCATCGGGTGCGTGCCTGAACTTCCCATTCGGACGCTCGGGAAAACTTGCCGCGAGCATCCGGATCGAGGAGGGCTTCCAGGGGGCCCATTTCACGTTGACCGATCACTACGATCTTCCGGGGCTCGCGCGGGATGGGAGTTTCCCCTTCAGGATCCTGGCGTCCGGTCGGATAGAGATCATCGGAAGCGGGAGCAGCTGGCTTGCTACTCCGGGAGACCTCACCCGCGGCCGTTTTCACGACTTACGTCTGGAATGGAGTTGCCCCTCAAGCGAGGCCATCCTTCTACTGGATGAGGCCGAGGTCGCTCGCTTGCACCAGTACGTCTGCGCCGAAGGTATGTGCTACTTCAGGATCCGATCCCTCGCTAGGGATGTGGACGGGAAGGGCCTCTATCTGAAGCGATTGCGCGTCGATGTGGAGCCCTGAATCCTGGGACTCGTGCAGACGGATTTCGCCTGTTACCGGGCCGCTTGCTGGGGCGAAGCGCGCCTGTGCTCCGACGAATGAGAGGGTCTGTGGGGGCGGATACAGGCCTCATGGAGAGAAAGAAGACATAAGAGTCGATGCGGAAAGAGTGGGTTCAGAGTTGCTGCCTACCAAGAAGTCAGAATTTCCAGTTATGCGGCTCAGAGAAGACAAGAGAATTGTGGAGCTTGTGGAGAAGACCGACAAGAGAATCCTTGCGGTCTGGGCAATTGATTGTGCCGAGCGTGTCCTGCCCTATTTTGATAGGCAATATCCAGAAGATGGGAGACCAAGAAGGGCAATACAAACGCTCCAATCATGGATAGACACGGGAGCGTTCAAGATGGCTGTCATACGTAAGGCTTCACTGGATTCCCACAAAGCTGCCAGTGAAGTGGGGGAAGATAGTGCAGCCCGCTCTGCTGCTCGCGCCGCAGGTCATGCGGTGGCAACCGCACATGTTCTCACCCATTCCATGGGCTCTGCAATCTATGCGCTACAGGCCATCCACAGGGCCACAGGCGCCTCCGATGCAGATGCCGCCGTGGCCAAAGAAAGAGATTGGCAATACCAACACTTGCTGACCTTGAGAGGGGGGTTGGCTTCGCAGTGCGGGCGCGCGTCCTGATTCCGAATGCCATGGGGTGTCTCCGCTACCAACCCTGGTAGGTGTATCGATAGGGGTACAGGTCTTCGGCCTGGAGGAACGGAGGATCCGTTTTCGTCAGCTGCCATCCCGCATCCGTTCGTCTCCATGTCATTCGCATGTCGTTGCTTCGGTGGAACGGTAGCTTGAGCATATCACTCGGCTCCATCTCCGAGCCAGCACCTGCCCAGAGTTGATACTGCGTGAGCACCACAGCTTCCTCAGGCTCCACGCGCTCCCAGGCCCGGGTCAGCAACCTCACCACTGGGCGGCGCCACGCTGCGACCCGGCCCCATGCCTCCTCCAAGGAGCCGAACCGTTCGCGCAACTCCGACCAGAGCAGGCACCGAAGCGCCACCCGCACCGATTCCACCGTTCTGCCATCCGCTTCGCGGTAGTCGCTGGCATACCACGCCAGCGTCCTGCCAACATCCTCCGCTTCGATCGCCTGCTTCCACGCGGCCATGGCCGCCATGACCTCGCGCTCAACGCCGTCCGCTTTCACCACCGGTGACGCGAGGTCTTCCACCGGAGTGCACTCCGCGCAGCGCAACTCCCGCGCCGCCACCTCGTCAAAGATGGGCGGAGTGGACTCCCCGTATCGATGCCGCTCCACAGCACTCCCGGAAACCCCAACCCACAGGGATCTTCGGCTCTCACGAGCCGAGAAGAGCAGCAGTTCGTGCAGGTGGAGCGTGGCCTCGATTTCCTCCGTTGCCTCGGTCAGGGCGGAAACGGCGTACCGATCGCCCGCCTGCACATCGGCAGGGCGGTACGAAGGCTGGTTGACGGGCTTCTGCGTCAGCCGCGTTTCGACACCATCCCGCAGCAGCCAGACGTTCCAGGCGCGATCTCCTTTCGAAGGCTCCCACGACAACTTGGCCCCGTCGAACTTCGCTCCAGCGGGGCGTCGGGGAACCGTGAGCTTCGTGCGTTCGGGGATGTACCAGTTCTCGTGCGTATTCGCGGCGCAGACAAGCGGTTCTGACCTGGTGCTCCAGGCATTTCCGCGGTCGATCTTTTGGAAGTGCGGGGCGATCAGTTCCCGTGCCTGCTCGGTGCTCTGGATGTCCCCGGGCTTCAGGACCAGATCGAATCGATCCAGGACGCTTCTCGGCGTCCTTGCGGGCAGGACCGGGATGAACCCGTACCGAGGGTCGTTTGGGATGAGCTCCGCGTCCCGGGAACGGTCATATACCCCGTTCATCGCCCGTATGAGGCGCCCCTCCGCATGGTCGAAATCGAGATCCTCAAGCACACGGTAGTACTCGTCGGCCCGACGGCAGAGCGGGAGATGATATGCCACAGGACACACCTCGAACATCTCATCACGCGTTGGGATCAGGCGTTCGGTGACCAGTCTGCGGAAAAGCGGCTCCATGTGTTCGGTGAAACGCCATGCGTCCGGACCTTCCCACGCATCCTTCGGCGGCTCAATCGAGTACACGCTCGCCCCGGCAGCAGCTCCGAGGAGGAACATGATCGCGTACAGCCCGCCCGGCATGTCCAACGTGCCGGGGAAACAGCAGCCCGGCCGACTGTAACCACAATCCGACCAATACCAGGACTGCGCCTCCACCCCCCACTGGGCCGTCGCGCCGCTCATCCACAATCCCATGGCACCCAGGTGGTCTATCGGCTTGCAGAACTCGCAGTTCATCTCGTGGGTGGGGATCACGTTGGCGGCGTGGCGGCAGATCGAGTCGAACAACGCTTCGTTGTCGACCGAGCAGCCGATCGCGGCCCAGTTATCCCGCATGAGCTGCCAGCTCATGAACAGGCCGCGCTCACCCGCCAGCTCGATGATATCCCGGGCGTACCGGGCGTTGCGCCCCATGGTGTATTCGGGGCCGGCGGGCTGGTTCACGAATGTCCGCTGGCTTGCCTCGACTATCTGCAGGCCGATGATGTTGTCGTACCGGTCGAGAAAATCCCGAAGGCGTCCGGGAGGCATGGTGTCCTGTCGGTCACCGTTGTCGCCCTGTATCTGGAGCGTGATGGGGATCCCCGCTGGTGCGGCGTGGCGGAGAACCGTCTCGCACCGCTGGAAGTCATTCGCGAACGTGCCCTCGATCTGCACGGTTACGTGGTGCCGCAGGAAGCCATCGAAGCCGTCCCAGAGGCGCACAAGGTCGCGCGCCTCCTGCTCATAGGACTGACCCGGCTTGATCATGATGATCAACAGCGGGCGTTCAGGAGAGATGGGGCGTTTCAGCGGAGTCGCCATGGAACCGGCCGCCCCGCGGAATATACCCGAAGCTGAAATGTGGCACCCCTTCCTCCGGGTTTGCCTCACATCCCAGAATAGCCTGTATGATCGATGATCACTGGAAGATGGTTTGTTGTATGCTAGCGTACGCTAGAGTAGGCAAAGAGGATTCTCATGGGCACCCCACACTCGTCAGCTTCCAATGGCACCAGTGGTATAGAAGGTTGGCAGAAACCCAGCATTCATCGGCAAGTCCCGGTCCCACAGCCCCCACCATTGTTCTCTCTTGCACGTACAGCCATGGGTCTTGCCGCAATGTCAGAGATCGCCCCCGGTGATGGTAGCGTGGGTGCCCTACAACCAAGCCCGATCTGTTGTAGGCGAGGATGCTGTTGCCATAGTGCAGCAGGATGCGATCACAAGGGTCTGAGGGAAGTAGGAAGTCGAAGGAAACAGAACCCGGTACACAGGGTGGTGGGCGTCGAGCATGCAGATCCTGGCTCGCGCCTCAAGATGATTTGCCACGAAGTGGAAAGCGTGTTCGATCTTGTCGGCGACCGCCTATCTTCCAGCTTCCCGGGATATCCGCTTTCCTGCAGTGAAAAGCGCTAGGACAAATACCAGGGGCAGAAAGAGGAATGAATGGGATTCCGGAACCACAAGGTCCGGGAAGCTCAGTGCAATCCTCTTGCTGCCGGTCATGTTTACCGTCGTGCTGCTTGAATGTACTCCGTATGCTGCCCTAACTGAGTAGTTCCCAACTGGATACTCCCCAGTGGCATTCAACAGCTTCTCCATCAGAGTCAACCTTGCCCAACCATCCGGATCCGTCAACTTCCGTTCTGCTGCCGTTCCGTTTGAATACTTGGCTTCCACATCCGCGGACGGAACGTTCTGGCCGATTGAGTCGACCACATGAACGTCAAGGTACCAGCGGACAACAACCTGAGACTGGTCCCTGATATTCTTTTGGATCTGTTGAGCTGTTGAATTCGTCAGCAGGAACGTGGTAGTGCCACTAGGGAAGACTGCCCGCAGATCTGAGTTTGATATTGTGACATTTGAACCAGAGGCTTCGAAGACCCAGCCATTCACCTGAGTATCCGTCAGCGTGAGGTCTGAAGCCCGGCCGCCCGGGGCTATCAGAACCGGGCAGTTGCGCCGAAAGCTCCACATCGTGACGAAGCCCGGGACAAGTCGATCTGCTGAGCAGTTTGCCGCCCGAGTAAACAGTGCGGCGTAGTCCCTGATCGATGAGCCGACAACCTCTATGCTTTGGTTGCTGTATGCCTGCAGTATGTCGATCGTGCAACCGAGCAACGTGTAGGTTGAATCGTGTCGAACTTCCGCGACCCACAATGAACAATTCGACACGCTCACGACAGAACGCTCCATACCCCCTACATCAAGTATCGAAGAATCCCAGATTGTCATTGTGGACGATTCATAGCCGTAGAAGTAGAGCTTTGGAGCTGAAAGCCTGTCCACCGATGCTGAACTGTTTCCGCGCAAGTTCGATATAAGATAGTAGTCATTTCCGAGTATCGTGGCGTTCTCTATTTGAAGACGTGGATTGCCGCCGGAGGGGTTCTGGAGGATCAAGCCGAACTGGGATCTCCTGCTTTGCTTGAAATTCAGCAGGGCATTCCTCAGAACCAAGGTCGCATTTCCCTGAACAATTATGCTTCCGTTTATCTCAAACTCCTCGTTCTCGATGACCGTTACGTTGTTTCCGGTTAGAATCAGGTCTCCCTGAAACATCGAGGAAGAGGCCTCAACGCCTCCGAAGTTCCCTTCCCACCTGAAGAAGAGAGTTGCCAGCAGGAGTGAAACGAGAAGCAGCGACTTGGATCTGCCCATGAGGAATCACTCATCCGCCCTCCTCGGCGTTTCCCGCGCCTCTTAAATCCGATGTCCTGCATGATCTGGTTCTTCTCATCATGGCCTCAAGTTTCATGTATCCTGCAGGTTCTGCTTGGTGTTCAGGGCAGACTCTTCCGCAAGTCTGAGGTCCTCAGCATTGGGCCTGCCAAGTGATTGACTACTGGGGGAGGCGTGAAACACCTAGCCTGGTGGTTCTCATCCCCATTGGGGCGCGTGCCTATGATCTTCCTCTTACCTCTCTCACCCAACCTAAGACTGTGGCACCGACTCACTTGGGCATCCCGCGCCTCTCCTGAACGCTCAAGCGGCTCACGCCTGCCTCCACATACAGCTTCCGCTTGACCATCAACATCCAGATTGAGGCCCCGCACAGAACCGAGGCACCGACCACGGCCAACCACTCAACCATGTGCACCCAGATCAGTGTCTGATCCTTGAGCCGGATTGACTTGGATGTCAACTCGCTGAAACCCTGCATCACCTCGTCCATAAGGGCGTACGCTTGGTCAAACGCCTCTTCCAGGTACATCGCGTCCGCCCTCGACTTCTTGGTCTCCAGACTTGCCAGCTCCCTGTACAGACTCTGTGTGTTTGCACCGAATATCTCCGCGAAATCGAAAACGGAGATAGCGAGGGATCTGGCTTGGGCGAAGCTCCACAGTCTGTCCCGCAAGACGTGGACCTTCACAGCATCCTCCAACAGCTCCCGGTGGGATCCGTGCCAGATGACGTTCACCACTACATCAAGAGCGAATGGATTCACATTCGCATCTAGGAAGGGATCATCTCGGGTGCCATCCATGAGTGTGAACGTGACGGCCTCCTCATAGTCCCACTCGAAGACGTGGGCGATACAGCCTGCCAGGGGATACGCATATTCAGGGCGGTCGGTCTTGATCCAACTGTGTATTCTGCATCCCGGCTTTGGAATGGTCAGAAGCCCCCCGTAGGTTGGGAGGGCAGCCTCAATGTCTCGTTTGAAAGGCCTCATCACCGGAGGAATTGTGGGGTCATCGTTCACCACCAGCTTACCCCATTTCTCCACCGCATACCCCGGATTCCTGATCGCGGCCATGGCATCGTTGGGAAACGCCTCCGAAAGGACGCTGGTGGCCCAACGCTCGGCCAGGTACAAGTGCATGCTCATCGCGCTCCGGGTGTTCGCGGCCCCTAGGCCGTGAACCGCAATCGCGTCGTACATCCACTGGACCTGCCGCGGGGATAGGAACGCCATGTCCACTCCTTGAAGAAGCATGAAATCATACGAGACTAACGCCTCGAACGTCTTGGGGTAATAGATCCGCATCATCCTTTCTATGAATCCCACCTCCACGCCCCCGGTTGTGGGCTCTCTCAGTGGGATGATCGTCCCGTTGATGGAAGGGTCAGCAAGGATCCATCCACGAACGATCGGCATCAACTCCGCGTTCACCATGGCAAGAACGCCAATGGTCGAGGGAGACCCCGCCCAGCAGACGGGGAGGACAAGGCAGATGACTGACAGGGCACCTATCAGTCTCAGCCTGGACGGTCCTTCCCTCCAAGCTTTCTTCCGATCTTTGTGATCCAGAACTGTCTCCGGGTGCTTCATCTCTCGTCGAATCCCGTCATGCAGCTCAGGCGTTGCCCGTTGCCCAACGTATCCCCGCGTCTTGTAACACGTTTCACCGCTCTTCGACTGTGAAAATCGCCAGTCAACCTGCATGACTGGGATGGCAACCCTTGGCTGGGCAACTGCCGCACCTCACCTTGTGCTGCGATGGCAGACCGCAAGGAGGGCACAGGCAAGAGCAAACGCGGGTGCTTTTCCGTTCGTCATACTTTTCCCATCTACGCCCGCATGGACAGAAAGGTACCGATATCCCCGCGAATCTCCGGCCTCCAAGCAGAGGCAAGACCTTTCTCCTACTTTGGTTCGATTCAGCCATGCTAGCGACTCGAGAGGAGAGGCGCTAACTACGAGTTAACATCGGGGATACGTAGATAGTTGCTGAGCGCCGACTCGATTCCCCGTTCCTGCCGCCGTAGCCTGACTTGATGTAGGGCGTGCAGGGGGATGTAGGGGATTTATTAGCATGGCGCCCTTTCTTCCGCGGTCTTGGTATGGTGCGAATCCATGCTGTGTAGGAAGGGATTGCCGGATCTGGTGCTGCCGTTAGTGGCAATTCTGGCTTTAGCGTTAGATGTGATTCCATTGGCGACCGCAGCAGCTGCGACGCCGCCGAAAGTCGAATGGAGCAAGACATACCCAGGGAACTTCTGGGCCACTTGCTCGTCAGCTCAGCAGACCAGCGATGGGGGATACATACTTGCAGGCACAAAGCACTACGATTTTAGTGAAAGTGAATGGGAGTCGCTACATACAGATATGTGGCTTGTAAAGACCTACCCTAACGGAAGTGTGGAGTGGGACAGCGCCTATGGGGGACACGATTGGGAGCAGGCAGGATCGGTTCAACAGACCAGCGACGGAGGATACATACTTTCAGGCATCACCGAACCATCTCCGCCCATGGGGCCCGGCTACTCTTTGCTTGTGAAGATCAACTCGTCTGGGTACGTGAATTGGAGCCGAAGATACAGCATAGACGGCGAGTG
>Ga0172365_10001216_pt1 | contig 18404 bp, 17 predicted proteins | sample LakKivSesite48cm_FD_114535 | JGI IMG/M metagenome (GOLD analysis project Ga0172365, IMG submission 114535) | Sediment microbial communities from Lake Kivu, Rwanda - Sediment site 48cm | ecosystem: Environmental > Aquatic > Freshwater > Lake > Sediment | place: Rwanda: Western Province, Lake... | reverse complement strand
TCCCATTTCCGGTGAAAGGCCCCGTTCAGCCCCGCGACCGAATCCTGAGCACGACGGCGTACAGCCCGTCAGCCGTCTCCCGGAGGGTGCGTCGGCTCACGGTGTACGGGTTCTGCTTCGTGGCCGCATCAACGGTGTCCACCCATTCCTGCGGGATGCTCGCGGAGCCGTTCAGCGCGCCTGCAAGCCCGCCTGAGATCGCCGCGAGGCAATCCGTATCGCGCCCGAAGTTCACCGAGCCGATGATGCACGCCTTCGGATCGCCCTTCGCCACGCGGAACACCGCAAACCCCTTGTTGACCACCTCTTCGGCCATGGACATGGGGTAGGTCCCCGTCGTCTTGTTCCAGACCTTGTAGAACTCCGGTCGCATGGCGAACACGTCGTCGTATTTCGCCGCCATCTCCTGCGCCATGTCCATCTTTTCCCGGACGTAGGGCGGCATGGCTTCCCTGATCGCCGCGAGCACGCCTTCCACGGTCGCGTCGGGCTTGAGCGCCTCGGCGATCCCGGCGTTCATCCCGGCGGCCCACTGAAGCGCCTCACCCTCGGCCTTCTGGTAGATGCGCCCGATGTCGAGCGCGTCGGCGGCGGCCTGCTTCGGGTTTCCGGCGTTCATGATCCCCACGCAGTGCGAGGACCGGGGGAACGAGTTGACGCCGGGGAACGGCGTCGCCTGCCCGATCTCGATGGCCTTTGCCCCTTCCATCGCCTTCTCCCAGAGCGGCTTGTCGCACGGCTCCAGGATGACGCCGAAGTGCTCCGGCTTGATGTCGCGCCGCCAGACCGCAGCCAGGTCTTCGGCGGTGATCCGGTCGCCCTTCTCGATGATCGCCGTCGCCATCATCCTCTGGCGTTCGATGCCGTCTTCGGTGGTTCCCGCAGGGCGCTTCCACCGCTTGTCGTAGTGGGCGTACGGCATGAGGCCCTCTACGCGCCCATACTTCGCGGCGATCTTGTCCATGTGCATCCCTTCCACCGCAGCGCCCATCGCGGAACCGATTTGCGAGGCGGCAATGCAGCCGAAAATCTTGTCGCGCAGATCAGTAGGCATAGTCGCCTCCAGCAGAGCAATGAAGTGCCAATCATCAGATCAGACTTAGCTGCTCTACCTCGGAGCTTCTTTGCTTTTCAGCATGGCCCATAAGTCGGCTACTATCTCGACTTAGAGATACTCCATACCGTGAAAGAAAGCGTCCTAAGGCATCCGGGTTTCTAAGTGTTATTGTTTCCTTGGCAGGGACAACATATACCATCACTTCTTTGCCCTTGCCGACCAGGTGATGTATGTTCCTCAGTGTTCCTCTACTCTTACCATCCCAAATCATGAAGCCAGATGACGCTTCATCAGCCATTTCTTTATCTTTGAGAGTGTAATATTCAAAGCCACTTATGCCTTCCGGAGCAGGGACCGATCTGACCTTCCAACTGCCAATATTGTTACGACATTTCCCGTTTACACAGAATACTTCTACGTTCCTGTACTCACATCTACTTAGGTATTGCTGGACCGCCTTATCCGCTCCGTTGGCGTCGCCAATACAGACAGTGTGTCGTTTTCGGATCATTGCATCCAGGTGTTTACGCATTTCAGTATTTACGCGCGTGACTTTTCGAGAACCCCCAATGAACACTTTCATATCCCTATCCTCGTCGTGTACGTGTAATCGCAAGGGCGTATACTTCAGCGGCTCCACCTTGATGGACAAGAACGTCTGTAACTGCGTTCATTGTTGCACCTGAACGGAAGAGATCATCGAACACCAATACGCGCTTCCCCACTGTGGATGATTGGCGTATGCTGTGCACACCTTGCAGGAGGCGCTGGCGTTCACTGAAATCATAGACGTTTTTGAGTTCCGGAATGTCTTTTGTCCGCTTTACGCATCTTGAATCGCATCGGACTCCCAGTCGTTTGCTCAATGCATCAGCCACGATCAGAACAGGTTGGATACGCCTGTCTCGCGACGGAGGGATCGGAACAATCAGATCTACAACCAGCTTCCATTCATCGTGAACGAATGTAGCGATAGTTGCAGCAAGGACATCCACAACCGTGGTATCCGACCTGTATTTCAGCCGAAATACCATCTCGCCCAATTCTGTTCTTACTGTGTCGAATACGGGCTCACCATACTCGTCATAATGATGAAGAGTACTACTCACGATATGATAATCAAGTACATACCCTTCTTTCCATTTGCCCTGAATGGCCATCGGATGTACGTTAATCATGTCTCCTCCGAGGATTACATCATATCATGCATGGTGCAGTTCTTTGATGCCGTACTCGTTCTCCACCCGCACGAGCGGCATGTCCTCCAGCCGGGCGATTGCCACCTCAGCCAGATAGAGCACCCGACAGCCCTCCTCCAGATGCCCTGCCCACGTGCGCTTCAGATCGCCGACTGCCATGTGTAGGTGGGGTTTCCCGTTCACGATGAGTCCCTGCACGGACACCAGCTCCAGCGCGCCGTGCAACTCGATGAACTCATCGTGCGGAGGCAGGCCGGGGTTCGTGGTGAAGTGCATACGGCAGGTATCGAAGGTCCCCATGCCGGAGATGACCGCTCCGTGGACGATGTGCTGCTTCCTGACGGCCTCGCAGATGCCCTCAAGGAACAGATCGCCCCGACCGAACCCCACGCAGATGATCTCCGTTACGCGCCCCTGTGCGATGATGTCCATGCCACACCCTCCTCCGGCGTGAATGCGGTGCGCTCCCGGCACGACCGCTACGATGCGTCGTCGCCCACCCATTCGCGCCGATCATACCGTCCTTGCCGTTGAAGCCTGCACTGAATGATGGCGTCAACGAGGTGCATGTCCAAGGCGAACTCGCGGGTGAGCGGCGAGGACGTTTCCACAAGATACCCGATCATCTCCACAAGCTCCTCCGTGCGGCAGCCGACATATTCTTTCCACTCAGGCAGCCAGCAGAGCATGATGCGGCGGTGCCCTTGTTTGCGCACCTCGTCCAATTTCAACGCGATTCGAGTGAGCTGCGCGATGGTAGGGCGTATGCCCAGATCGGTGATCTCCATCTCTTCCGACATGCGAACAACCTCGGCTGAAGCCTTTCGCGGCGAACTACCGCCCATTCCCCGAAGAGTGCGCCCCTGGGCATCGGGCCGCTCTTCGCATCATATTTTCAAGATATTCCGTCAATATTCTCTTTGGGCTGCCGGTGGTGCGGCGGACCGTGTCGCTTCGGCGACGTGCACGCTTGTCTGGCGTTCTTCACCGCCCCCATCAGGAGACGATAGAGTTATTCGCTTCTCATAAGGTATCATGAGAATGCCCGCTCAGGCGAGCATCGCTGGAAGAAGATGCGTGGAACGTACGCGAGGTGATGATGAACCAGGAAGAACGGCGTCAGAGAATTGCCGAGGGCATACGGGTGACGTTTTCCCAGGAAAGCCCGCTCTTCCGGCACATAACCTTCGCCTATCCGCCGAAGGGCGAGGAGTTCGGTGCAGCCTCGACCGAGGTGGTTATTGACGGGCAGAAGCCGGGGGTGGTGGCCCTTGAAGTGCGTTCCATCTCTCTGAATATGGATCAGGAGCGCAAGCTTCGGGAGAAGGGCTTCACGGCGCAGGCCGACGACGACGATCCGCGATTCACCCTCTACCGCGTGGAGGTGGCCAGCGCATCCATTGACGATCTCGCCACGTTCGTCGAGTGGGTCTACCTGGAGGTGCTCGATTCCCCGACGGACTATGATCCGGTGATCCAGACCATCGCCTCGCGGGGTGAGGCAAAAGGCGCGCAGAAAGCCTCCGGCTGCTCCAAGTCCTGTATGTCCATCATTACCATAGGCTTTTGGATTATTCTCGGCATCATCCTGCTCAATCTCCTGTTTCGATCGCGCTGAACCACTGCCGTTCCGTGCCGGATATGCCGTATACTCCTACAGAGCACCACCGTGTCGGAGCGCACTTCAGAGGGACGAACATGGACGTACCCTTTATCCAGAAGCACCTTGCCCAATTGGCGCTTGACGCATGGCTCCTCTACGATTTTCAGGGGCTGAACCCCCTAGCTCGTGGCTTGGCAGGGCTTGGCGAGAGGATGCTCACCAGGCGTTGGTTCTGTCTTGTGCCTGCTGAGGGCGAGGTGAGGTGGCTCGTGAACCAGATCGAAGAGGCGCAGTTCAGGGACATGCCCGGCAAAGTGCGCACCTTCTCCAGTTGGACGATGCTCCAGACGGGCTTGAAGGAATTGCTCCAGGGCCACAGGCGCGTGGCCATGGAGTATACGCCGCACGGCACAATCCCCTATGTTTCGCGGGTGGACGCGGGCACGCTGGAGCTGGTGCGGTCAACGGGCGTCGAGATCGTCTCCTCAGCCGACCTCGTGCAGTGGTGCGAGGCGCGTTGGTCGCCGGGAGCGTTGGCGACGCACCTGGAGGCCGCGAAGCACCTCACGGTAGCACGCGAGCGGGCGTTCCACATGGTGACCCAGTCCGTCAGGACAGGACGCCGCATCACCGAATACGACGTGCAGCAGGAGATCCTCCAATACTTCGAACTGCACAACCTCACCACGAGCGCACCGCCCATCGTCGCGGTGGGCAAGCACACGAGCGACCCCCACTACCAGCCGGAAAAGAGTTCTAGCGCGCTTATCGAGGAGGGCGACCTGCTGCTGGTTGATCTCTGGGCCAAGATGCGGGACTCCGGCGCGGTCTATGCGGACATCACCTGGATGGCGTTCGTCGGGGGTCGGGTTCCCGATGAGTTCGCCCGCGTCTTTGCCGTCGTTGTGCGCGCACGTGATGTTGCGGCGGAATTCGTGCAGCAGTCCGTTGCGAAGGGAGAGCGCATTCGCGGGTATCAGGTGGACGACGTGGCACGTACCATCATCGCGGAAGCGGGGTTCGGCGAGCGCTTCATCCACCGCACTGGCCACAACATCGGCGAAAACGATCATGGCATGGGGGTGAACTTCGACAACCTGGAGACGCACGACGAGCGGATGCTCATCCCTGACATCGCGTGTTCCATCGAACCGGGCATCTATCTTGGGATTTTCGGGATGCGGAGCGAGGTGAACATCTACGTTGGGGAGCGACGGGCTGAAGTGACCACCATGCCGGTCCAGCGCCACGTCGTACCGCTTCTTGGGGACCGATAAGGGTGGGTGATACGTATGAGAACCGCTCCATGAGGCCAGCCGACATGTTGGACTACTTGCAGGAACAGTCCGAGCACATCAACAGGTACCTTGAGGCGATCTTGCCCCGTCGGATCACCGAGGGGTGGGTGACGGAGGTGCTGGGGGCAAGCACGTACGCCGTTGACATCGCCACGCTCACGGCCTCGCTCGCCGAGCCGGTGTGGGATTTCCTTGATCGCGGCGGCAAGCGCTGGCGACCGATGCTCCTCCTGACGTGCGCCGAAGCGGTGAGCGGCTCGGTTGAGGCGGCGGAGCCGCTCGTGCCCATCATCGAGTTCATCCACAACGGCACGCTCGTCCACGATGACCTGGAGGACGACAGCGACATTCGCCGGGGCAAGCCGTGTCTTCACAAGCTGTTCGGCGTTGACGTGGCGACCAACGTCGGCAGCGCGATGTACTTCGTGCCGCTCGTCATCCTCTACGGCAAACGCGCCCCCTACACTGACGCACAGCGCCTCCACATCTACGATCTTGTGATCCAGGAGCTTGTCCGTTGTCACTGTGGGCAGGCAATAGACATCGCATGGCACAACAGCAGACGCAGACGGATCACCGAGGCGGAATACTTGCAGATGTGCGCGTATAAAACCGGTGTCTTGGCGCGGCTGGCCGCGAAGCTCGGCGCGTACGTCTCCGGCGGAAGCCGGGCGCAGATAGAAGAACTCGGCAGGTTCGGGGAAACCATCGGCGTCGCCTTCCAGATTCAGGACGACATCCTCAACCTCACGGGGACGAAGTTCGCCCAGGGCAAAGGGCGCGGCGAAGACATTCACGAGGGCAAGCGGACGCTGCTCGTGTGGTACGCGCTTGACCACGCCCCGGAAGCCGACGCGTGCCGATTGGACGAGATTCTCGACGCGCATCCCGAAGATCAGGCGACGATTGACGAGGCGATCCGCGTCATCGAGCGCACGGGCGCGATTGAATATGCTCGGTCGAAAGCGCAGGAGTTGGTAGAGGCGAGTTGGTGCAGGGTGGACCCGTTGCTTGCCGAGTCCGCAGCGAAGCGTCGTCTCAGGGAGTTTGCCGAGTTCGTCGTCAGGCGGGAACTGTAGTAGAGGCGAGGCATGCCTCGCCCCTACAAGATGTTGTTAAGGCTTGTCTTGTAGGGGCGATTTGCCCGCGAACTCGGAGAGTTCGACCGCTCTTGCATTCGCACGGTAGGACATTCCCAACTCGGAGGCGTATCATACCGTCCGTTTCGACATGCTGCCTTTCCATGAGGTGGTCACATGAAAGGTGCGAAGCCTCCTATTCGCCTGGGGATGATCGGGTGCGGCGGCATCTCTGTCGCCCATGCGAAGGGGCTTGCCGAGCTTACCCTGCGGAGTGATGCGCGATGAACCTCACCTGCATCATCAACCCACGCGCCGGATACCGGGGCAAACCCCGGACCATCGCCGAGGCGGTGCATCGGGTGGTTGAACCGCTCGGATGGCAGGTGACGACCGTGCTCACGCAGGGGCCGGGGCAGGCGACCGAATTGGCGCGTGAGGCGGTGAGGCAGAGCGAGCTTGTCGTGGCAGCCGGTGGCGATGGGACAATCCACGAAGTCGCGGTCGCGCTGGTCGGCACACAGGCTGCGCTGGGGATCATCCCGTGCGGGTCGGGCAACGGGCTTGCGCGTGCGCTGAGGGTTCCCACGAACATGCGGAAGGCGGTTGAGCTTCTCCCGAACGGGCAAAGGCGAGCGATGGATGTCGGGCGGATGAACGAGCACTACTTCTTCACCACTGCCGGGGTCGGGTTGGATGCGGAGATCGCCGCACGGTTCAACGCGGGGCATCACTCACGCGGCGTGCTGCCGTATTTCCGGTGCGGCGCGAGCGCATGGCTCGACTACGAACCGGAACCCCTGATCCTGCGCATCGGCAGCGAGAGGATCGAGGAGAGGCCGCTCGTCATGGCCGTGGCGAATACTGATCAGTATGGCGCGGGCGCGATTATCGCTCCGGGCGCGCTGCCGGACGACGGGCTTTTGAAGGTCTGCTGCATCAGGCCCGTATCATTCCTACGGCTGGTCTGCCTGCTTCCGAGGCTTTTCATCGGCACGCTCGACCGATCCTCCTGCTTCCGCGCCGTCTCGGCTTCCCAGCTCACCGTCGAGCGTCGGCAGCCCGGCCCAGTCCAGATTGACGGCGAACCGCTCACCGCCGGAGCGAAGCTGGAGTTCAGCGTTCTGCCGAAAGCGTTGCAAGTGCTCGTGCCGCCGAAATGAGCGGCGCACAGGGGATTACCGCTCTGGGTTCACGTTCCTCTTGCTCGACGTGTGCCCCCCATTGACAACCCGGCTCGGCTTCTCCATCTTTGAACTATCATCTTCACGATTCAGGTGCTGGCACGCACGACGCAGGTTGCGCTCTGCGCTGCCGGAGAATAGGGAAACCGGTGCGAATCCGGTGCGGCCCCGCCACTGTAAGCGGCGCAATGGGGCGATCATCAGAACGCAGGCCACTGGACGGCGTGCCAAGTTCAGCACGCAGCCGGGAAGGCCGATGGTCGCTGCCGCAAGCCAGGAGACCTGCCTGAGTCGTTCATCAGACTGTGACACCTGCGCGGGCAGGGAGGTGCAGAAGAGCTTCCCCCCAACTCTTCTCCCTCCCTGTACCACGCAGGCGCGTGCAGGCTCCGTGGGAGAGCGTGCGTGTCTGCCCGTGCTCTGCTCGTGGGCATTCTCCTCTGCGTTGGCGTTGTGCCGTCCTGGGCATCGCAGGTGCGGGGGTCGGTCACCTCGTCGGAGGGCGAGCCGATTCCTGCTGCCGCCGTCGCGCTGCCTGCCCTTGGTCGCGGCGCACTGACCGATAGCCTCGGCGCGTTCAGCCTCTCCGATGTCCCGTCGGGAGAGTATCTCCTCGTCGCCCGTGCGGTCGGGTTCCTGCCCGATACCCAGCGCGTGTCCCTTCCGGGGCAGGATGCCTCGTTCAGGCTTCGCCCCGACCCCCTCCTTCTGCCGCCCGTCACGGTGACGCGGCCCCGCGTGCGCGAGATCGAGCGGACCACCGCGTTCGTCTCGGTCATCCGTCCGGCGGAAGCCCCCAGCCCGACGAGCACCGTCCCCGAACTCCTCGACGAGACGGTCGGCGTGCAGGTCCGCTCGATGGGCGGGCACGGCAGCTTCAGCACCGTTTCCATCCGCAGCAGCACCTCTGAGCAGGTGCGCGTCTACCTCGACGGCATCCCGCTCAACCAGGCGCTCGGCGGCGGAGTGAACCTTGCGACGATCCCCGTTTCGACCATTGAGCGGGTGGAAGTGTATCGCGGGGTGATCCCCCCGAACTTCGGCGGTTCGGGCACGGCAGGGGTGATCAACTTCACCACCCGCACGCCGTCGGATTCGCTCCGGTGGAACTACGGCGTTTCCTACGGCACGTGGGATACGCGCATGGCGCACGGTTGGCTGAGCCGACGCTTTGGCCCGGTGGCAGGGGTCGTGGCGGTGGATTATTCCCACAGCGACAACGACTTCCTCTACTGGGACGACAACGGGACCACGCTCAACCCTGACGACGACGGCTGGGCGCGGCGTCGCAACAACCAGTTCCTCTCATTCAATGTGCTCGCCCGGCTCACCTCGCTCTCCCGCGCTCCGGTGCGGTGGGCGCTCAGCTACAGCTTCCTCCACACGAACAACCACTTGCCGGGCAACAGCACCTTTCACGAACTCCTCTCGACGGCGCGGCTGCGCGGCGATCAGCAGTTGATGGAGGGGACGCTTGGCGGCGCGCTTCCTTGGCTGAGCGAAGGGGAGATACGCCTCTACCGGTCCTTCCGGCGCGACCGGTACGAGAACCTCGAAGGGCTTGTCGGCCTGGGCCGGAGCAATACCGACGACACCACTTCCGTATGGGGCGGGCAGCTTGCGCTTTCGACGTTTGTCCTCCCTGCCAACAGGCTTTCGCTGCACGCAGGCTTCCGGCGCGAAGGGTTCGACCCGAACGATCTCCTCATCACCGACGCGCAGGAGCGCGAACGCCTGTTCTACGCGAGCAGGCGAAGGCAGCGCTCGGCCTACCTCTCCGACGAGCTTGCGCTCTTCGAGAGGCGGCTCGTGATCACCGGCCAGGTGGGGTATGAGCACGTGCGCAACAACGTGCTTCAGGATACCCCGCTCTTCGGCGCAAACGTGGTTGATACGTCGGTCGTCGAGGCGTGGCCGCGTGCGGTAGGGCTTATGCTCTCTCCCCGGCCCTGGATCCGCTTTCGCGCCAACTGGGGCACGTACATGCGCCTGCCGAACCTCTACGAGTTGTTCGGGGACCGGGGCAGCAGCGTCGGCAACGGCCTCCTGCGTCCGGAGACCGGGACCAACTGCGACATCGGCGTCGAACTACAGGGCAGCCATCCGTCGTGGGGCATCCGCCAGGCGAACGCCGAGCTTGTCTACTTCGAGAGCCGCGTCACGGACATGATCGTCTTCTGGAGCGTCTACAACCGCATGAAGCCGTTCAACGTCGGCGGCGCGGACATTCGCGGCGTGGAGGCGAGCAGCTCTCTAGCGACATCGCTCGGCATCTCGACGACGGCGAACCTCACCTGGCAGCGCCCGATCAACCGATCAACCCTCTACGGTTCGCTCTACTACGGCAACGACCTGCCGCACCGCCCGCGCTGGCAATTCGACCTGCGGACGGAATACGCGCGCGGCCTGGTGACGCTCTTCTACGGCCTGCACGCGCACAACCGCTTCTTCGCCCAGCCGGTGAACAGCCTCGCCGACGTGGTTCCCGCCGCATGGCTGCACGATGCGGGCGTGCGCGTGCGCTTCTGCCGTTGGCTTGCGATCACGCTCGAAGGGAAAAACCTCACCGACGTTCGCCAGTTCGACAGCCGATACGTCCCACTGCCGGGAAGGTCGTGGTTCGTGTCGCTGCAAGGGATGTCTCTATAGACGCGGGCGTCGCCGTGCGGCAGACGTGGGCGTCGCCGTGCGGCAGATGTGCGCGGGATGCCCCACACTCTCTGTAGGAGGTATTCAATGTCACCAGTTGCAGCACGATTCGTGTATGGCCTGATCGCCGCGCTCTCTTTGATGGGCACAAGCGCACGAGCAGCCGAAGTCGCATTTGTCTACATGACCGACTATTTCTCTCAAGCCGTGCTCGGCACATTCGGCGTCGGGCAGACGACGGTTACAAACGTGAACCTGCCGTCGCTCCACACCGATGTCGCGCTCCGCGCCTACAGCGGGAAGCTCTACGTCATCGAGCGATGGGGTAAGGATGCGGTCACGGTCCTCGACCCGAACGCGCCGAACGCGCCGCTTGCCAACTACAGCGTGGGGAACGCCTCGAACCCGTACGACCTCGTCTTCGAGAGCGAGGCGAAGGCGTACGTCATGCGGTATGAGCGGAAGAACCTGCTCGTCATCAACCCCGCGAACGGGGATAGCCTCGGCACGGTGGACCTTTCCTCGTTCGCCGACGCCGACGGGAACACGGAGATCGCCGGTGGCGTGCTCGTGGATACGACGCTCTACGTCATCCTGCAAATGCTCGACAGATCGGGCACGTACTGGGTTCCTGCGGGGTTGGGGAAGGTGGTCATGGTCAATACGAAGACCAATCAGGTCACCGGCTCGATCACGCTCACGATTGACGACCCCGACCGCATCATCGCGCACGGATCGAAGCTCTACGTGACCGGCGGCGACTACTCGGATTTCTCCAAGACCGGCGTTGACACGATCAACCTTGCGACGCACACCGCCGGTCGCCTGACGGAGGGTCTCGCGCTCGGGGGCAGGCCGACGTACATGGCGTTCGCGTCCGGCGACTCGGTGGCCTGGCTCGTCACCCCGCAGACGTGGCCGACCGGCAAGGTCTACAAGATACGTCTCGCCACCGGCGCAATCGCGGATAGCCTCGCGGAGCTCGTCTCGCCTGCGTCGCTTGCGATCTCATCGGACAACGAGATACTCGTCGCCGACCGGAACGAGGCAGGCGCGGGGGTGTTCGTCTTCAACGCGGCGACGGGCGCGAAAGTGCAGGGGCCGATCAGCACGCCCGTGCCGCCGGATGCCGTCGCATTCGTCAGTCTCTCCGTCGGTGTGGCAACCGCACGCCCCATGCCGACGGGCGCACGAATCCTAGCCAACCGCCCGAACCCGTTCAACCCGGCGACGGCGATCCCCTTCAGCGTGCCCGCGACAGGGCCGGTGCGCCTGGTGGTGTACGACCTCCTCGGCCAGCCGGTGCGGACGCTCGTGAGCGGCGTAGTCCCCGTCGGGACGCATCAGGTGACGTGGGACGGTCTGGGCGACCGGGGAACATTCATGCCGTCGGGGGTCTACCTGGTCAGGCTTGAGACGACGGGCGGGGCGGACGTGCGCAGGATCGTCCTTGCGAGGTAGCAGCCCGGAGCACCTCACGGACGCCGGGGCCGTGTCGCTCTCGGATTGGCCTCCGTCGCGCAGCCTCGGCGTCTTCGCGGAAATGAGATTCCCTCGCCTCTACCGGCCAATCGTACGCCTCTACTGCGCCGTCCAGCCTCCGTCCACGTAGATCGTGCTGCCGGTGACGAAGCTCGACGCTTCCGACGCGAGGAAAATGGCGACTCCGCGCACCTCTTTCGGGTCGGCCCACCTGCCGAGGGGAATCCGCTCGAGGAAGTAGTTGTACACCTCAGGCTGCTCGATCACCGGCCTGTTCATCTCGGTGAGGAACGGTCCGGGCGCGATGGCGTTGACGGTGATGCCGAACTTGGCCACCTCAAGGGAGAGCGTGCGCGTGATCTGGTGCACCGCCGCCTTCGTCGCGGAGTACGGCACGCGCCCGGCCATGCCCACCGCGCCCATGATCGAGCCGATGTTGATGATCCGCCCGCTCTTCTGCTCCATCATCTTCGGCAGCACGGCCTGACAGCAGAGGAACACCCCGGTGATGTTCGTCGCCACGATGGTATTCCATTCCTCAAGCGCATATTCGTGGGTGAGGTGGCGGATGTTCACCCCGGCGTTGTTCACAAGGATATCGAGCCGACCGAACGCGGCGAGGGTTTCATTCACCATCCGGCGCACGTCGTCGGGCCTGGTCACGTCCGCGACGACCGGGAGCACCTTGCGGCCCAGCGACTGCGAGAGTTCCTCGGCAACCGGCTCGATGTGCTCCCGATAGCGGCTCGTCACCGCGAGGCTTGCCCCGGCGTCGGCGAGCGCAGTAGCTATTTCCCTGCCGAGACCCCGGCTTGCGCCCGTCACGAGCGCGACTTTCCCGTCCAGACGAAAGAGATCGAGCGAGTTCATGCGTAAGTCCTTGGTGGGTAAGGGAAACACGGGAGAAGAGAGACGCGAACGGAATACCGCTATAACGTACCGACCCGCCGGAAACCGGGCAAGGCGGAGCATCGGCGTGGCATCGCCCCCCGGACTTTGCAACTCACCGAGATTCCGAGCGTTATTTGTATCAGTCCGCATCTCGTCCTTTTCCATCTTGACAGGATTGCACTCGTGCGACGGAGATTCCTCATCTTCTTCTCCATTTACCTATTGGCAGGGCTATATGTTGCCGACGCGCTCGTGAACGGGCTGCACCTTGCTGGTCCCTACCGGTTCCTCGCAGGTCTGACGATCCTCCTCTTGGCTCTGGCGATGCCGCTCACCTGGTTTCTGCGAGGGCGGCTGCCGAGAGCGGCGATGCTCTTCTGCTACGTCGTGGGCGGCTACTACATCGCCTGGCTTGTCTGGGGCGTGCTCGACGTGTTCGCGGTGGACATGGTGCGCGTGTTCGCCTGGGCTGCGGGGATCGGCATTGACCCCGCGCTCGGCAGGACCGTCGCGCTCGCCATCATTGCGACGATTGCCCTCATGACGGCCTACGGCACGCTCTCCGCAGCCAGGATGCCGCGCATTCGCCATGTAGACATCCCGGTGGCCGACTTGCCGGAACATCTCGAAGGGCTGACCATCGCGCACCTGAGCGATCTTCACCTCGGTTTTGTCCACCGGGTGGGCCGGTTGAGGCGCGTGGTAGAGGCGGTCAACGGTGAGGAGCCGGACCTCATCGTGCTCACCGGCGATCAGGCCGACGGCGAGCCGGATGAGTTCCTTGCAGGGGTCGGGCTGCTTCGAGAGCTTTCCGCTTCTCGCGGCGTGTTCGCCGTGAACGGCAACCACGAGCACTATGGGAACGCGCCACTTGTGGACGCGGAGCTTGCGCGAGTCGGGATCACCGTCCTGAGCAACGCCTGGACGGAGGTCTCTCCGGGCCTCGTGGTAGCGGGGATGGAGGACCCCACCGGAGGGAATGCGGACCTCGAAAGGACGCTTGAAGGCATCCCCCCGGAGGCGACCGTCGTCCTGCTCGTGCACCAGCCGCATTACTTCGACCTCGCACGCACGCACAGGGTCGCGCTCACGCTTTCCGGACACACGCACGGTGGGCAATTCTGGCCCTGGTGCCACGTCGTGAAGCGGTTCCATACCTACGTTGCAGGCCACTACCGGCATGGCAACAGCCATCTCTACGTCTCAAACGGCATTGGGACGTGGGGGCCGTTCATGCGCGTGGGTGCGCCGCCGGAACTCCCGATCTATCGCCTTTGCCGCGCCGGGGTCGAGCCGGTATCCCGGCGTGGGCGGCTGTTTGACACGCGCATGTTCCGATGCGCGCGGCGGAGACGTGTGCGCGAACCGGTCGCCGAGTGAGCGTCGAGCGCAAGAGAAGTCGGCAGAGAGCTTGACGGGTTTTCGGAGGTGGTGCGTTCTTTCTATAGAGAGAGGATGCCCTTACCCGTATCCATCGAGATGGCCGCGAGGCGCATCGTATGGCGGCGGACGGAACTATTGACCGGAGAAAGACCGTTTGCCCGATAGATAGACCTGATGATGACTGGGTAGATGCTCATTCTGGCGAATGGAGAGCGTTCCCCATCGTCAGGCGGGCTTCGCTCAGTGAGGAGGCCTCACATGTCCTCATTTCATACCGCACTGCTGGAGACGAAAATTCGCCACCTGAACCTCCCCTCACCGACGACAATCGGGCCGTCCACGACGGTAGAAGAGGCGATCAAACATATGCGGGGCGTCCGCTGCGCGTGCGCGTTGGTGGTGGAGGACGGCAAACTCGTCGGCATTCTGACCGAACGCGACGTGCTCAACAAGGTGATCGGGCAGGCAGAGCTATTGGAACGGCCCGTTCGTGAGCTGATGACGCCGAACCCTGTCACGTTGACCACCGATCACTCGCTCGATGACGCCATCCATCTGATGAGCGAAGGAGGTTACCGGAACGTTCCCATCGTAGATAAGGAAGGGCGACCAATTGCCTCCCTTCCCGCATCGGAAATCGTGAAGTTCATCGTCGCACACTTTCCCAGGGATATTTACAATCTACCTCCACGCCTGGAGCAGCACATGGCGACGCCGGAAGGTGCCTGATCCGCGAAACGGGGGGTATGAAAGGGATCGGTTCCCATGTCCTCACCGAAGGAACTCTTGGAGCGTGCAGAGCCACGCATCGAAGAGCGCAGTACGGTCACGATCCGTTTTGCCGGAGACTCCGGCGACGGGATGCAGTTGATAGGTTCACAGTTCACCAATGCTTCGGCGCTTGCCGGAAACGACATCAGCACCCTGCCGGATTTCCCCGCCGAAATACGCGCGCCTGCCGGTTCTCTGCCCGGCGTGAGCGGCTTCCAGATCGCCTTCAGCGATCACGACATCCTCACCCCCGGCGACGAACCGGACGTGCTGGTCGTGATGAACCCTGCCGCGCTCAAGGTCAACCTCGGCGACCTGCGCGACAGCGGCATCATCATCGCCAACACGGACGAGTTCACCAAGAACAACCTGCATAAGGCGGGCTACGCGCAGAACCCTCTGGAAGACAATTCGCTTTCGGGGTATCAGGTGGTGAAAATCCCCATCACCAAGCTGACGCTCGACGCGCTCGAAGATAGCCCGCTTGCGCCGAAGGACAAGGAGCGCTGCAAGAACACCTACGCGCTGGGCGTGCTCTATCGGCTCTACGACCGCCCGGTGGAGAGCACCATCGAGTTCTACCGGCGCTATTTTGGGCGGAAGGACCCCGCCATCGCCGAGGCGAACATCAAGGTCCTGAAGGCGGGCCATAACTACGCCGACACGACGGAGATCTTCCCCACGTACTATCGCGTGCGGAAAGCCGAACTCGCGCCGGGACGCTACCGGAAAGTGACGGGGAACGAGGCGACCGCCATAGGGTTCATCGCGGCGGCAGCACGGGCCGGTCGGCCATTGTTCTACGCGAGTTACCCGATCACCCCGGCGAGCGACATCCTGCACGAGCTTTCTTCCCGGAAGAACTTCGGCGTCATGACCTTTCAGGCGGAGGACGAGATCGCCGCCATGGGCGCGGCAATCGGAGCGGCCTTCGGCGGAGCGATTGCCCTCACAGGGACCTCCGGCCCCGGAGTCGCGCTCAAGAGCGAGGCGATCAACCTCGCGGTGATGACCGAATTGCCCGTCGTCATCGCCAATATACAGCGCGGCGGACCGAGCACCGGCCTCCCCACGAAGACGGAGCAGGCCGACCTGTTCCAGGCCATCTTCGGTCGGCACGGCGAATCGCCGGTCCCCGTCGTCGCCCCGGCCAGCCCGGCGGAGTGCTTCGGCATGGCCATTGAGGCGGTGCGGCTGGCGGTGAAGTTCATGACGCCGGTCTTCTTCATGTCCGACGGATACCTCGCCAACGGCGCAGAACCTTGGCGCATTCCGATGGTGAATGAGTTGCCGGAAATCCCCATTTCCTTTGCGACGGACCCGAAGACGTTTCATCCGTATGCGCGGGATGAGAAGACGCTCTCACGCCCCTGGGCACTACCAGGGACGCCCGGCCTTGAGCACCGCATCGGCGGCCTTGAGAAATCCGATGTCACCGGCAACGTGAGCTACAGCCCGGATAACCACCAGAAGATGATCGGGCTGCGCGCCGCCAAGATCGCGGGGATCGCCAATTTCATCCCCGAACAGGAGATATTCGGCGAACCGGAGGGCAAGGTGCTTGTGGTCGGGTGGGGCAGCACGTACGGTTCTATCACCACCGCGACGGAAGCCCTTCAGAAAAGGGGGAAATCGGTGTCGAGCGTGCACATTCGATACCTGAATCCCTTCCCGAAGAACCTGGGAGAGATCCTCTCCCGCTTCGAGAAGGTGCTCGTCCCTGAGTTAAATCTGGGACAACTCGCGCTGGTGCTTCGCGCCAGATACCTTGTAGATACCCTCTCATATTCAAAGGTGAAGGGTCGTCCCTTCACGGTTCACGAACTCGTTGACCGAATCGAACAGCTTCTCTGAGGACGGCTATCTATGAGCAGCAAAGGGACGAACGGCGACGGACACAAGCCGCTCGCCGTGCAGGATGTGAAGCTTACGCGCAAGGATTTCGTCTCCGATCAGGAGGTGCGCTGGTGCCCTGGGTGCGGAGACTATTCCATCCTCGCGCAGATGCAGAAGGTGCTGCCCGACCTGGGCATTCCGCGTGAGAACTTCGTGTTCATCTCCGGCATCGGCTGTTCGAGCCGTTTCCCGTACTACATGAACACCTACGGTTTTCACGGCATACACGGGCGCGCGGCGACCATTGCGACGGGCCTGAAGGCCTCCAGGCCGGAGCTTTCCGTATGGGTGATGACCGGCGACGGCGATGGGCTTTCCATCGGCGGTAATCACCTCATCCATACGATACGCCGCAACGTGGACATCAACATCGTGCTGTTCAACAACCGCATCTACGGGTTGACGAAGGGACAGTATTCGCCGACCTCCGAGTTTGGGAAGAAGACGAAGTCAAGCCCGATGGGCACTATCGAGCAGCCGATCAACCCGCTCTGCGTCGCAATTGCCGCAGAGGCCACGTTCGTGGCGCGTGCGATAGATATTGACACGGAACACCTCGCCACCACACTCGAACGCGCCGCACGGCACAAAGGCACGTCGTTCGTCGAGGTGTACCAGAACTGCAACATCTTCAACGACGGCGCGTTCAGAGAGTTCTCCGAGAAATCGGTGCGGGCCGACCGGGTGATCTACCTCACGCACGGCGAGCCGATTCTCTTCGGCAAGGACAGGAACCAGGGCATCCGCCTGCGCGGGATGACGCCGGAAGCGGTGACCATCGGCGAAGACGGCGTCACCGTTGACGACATCCTCGTGCACGACGAGCACGCGGCCAGCCCCAGCCTGGCGTATTTCCTGACGCAGCTTAACTACCCGGAGTTCCCCGTGCCGGTGGGCATTTTCCGGGATGTGGACAAGCCGACGTACGAGGTGCTCCTGGCGGAACAGATCGCGCAGGCGCAGAAGTCTTCGGGCGTGGGCAGGCTGGAAGCGCTGTTGAACGCCGGTGACACCTGGGAGGTGACATGACGTTCGATCCGGCAGCGCACACAGAGCAGGGAGGGGTCCTATGAAATGTCCTTACTGCGATTACGATAACCTCGATGGCGCGGACCTGTGCAAGCGGTGCGGCGCGGACCTCGGCGGGCTGGACCTGCCTCACCATCTCGCGGACAGGACGACCAGGCCCTTCTACGAGGTGACGCTGGCGGACCTGTCGCCCGCTCAAGCGATCACCTTGCCTGCCACTGCGACGGCGGCTGAGGCGATTGACCAGATGCGCGAGAAGGGTCATGGGGCGGTGTTCATCGTCGAAGATGATCGTCTGATAGGCATCTTCACCGAACGCGATGCCCTCACGAAGCTCGCGCTCGGCGAGCGCGACATTCGCACGGTGCGGCTGGGTGAGGTGATGACGAGGAACCCCGATTCGTTGAAGCCGGACGCGCCCATGGGGCAGGCGCTCAACATGATGGCCGTCCACGGCTACCGCCACGTGCCGGTGGTGGATGACATGAACCGTCCTGTGGGCTTCGTGAGCGTCCGCGGGGCGCTCAGCTATCTCCACAGGCACGTGCTCGCACGATAGGTCTTCGAGGTGATCTCCGGCCTGCGCGTCCGTACGGATGTTCTCGATCCGTACGTGCGACCGAGGAATTGGCCGTACGTCGAACGTCATATCACCCGTAGACTCCTTTCTCACCTTTCCGCGCATGTCCGTATGAACTGCCCAGAGCGGTTGCATGAAGAATAAGCCTCTTCCTCACATTTGGGCATGACGCCCGCTTTTGTCGCCCTCCGGCTGAAGCTGGGGGCTACGGGGAGCAAAGTGACCTGATGGTCATCAACGAATTATGTGTACGCGCGACGCAGCCGCAGACCCAGCCAGCTTCAGATGGCTTGGCATATTAGC
>Ga0172365_10001213_pt1 | contig 18417 bp, 19 predicted proteins | sample LakKivSesite48cm_FD_114535 | JGI IMG/M metagenome (GOLD analysis project Ga0172365, IMG submission 114535) | Sediment microbial communities from Lake Kivu, Rwanda - Sediment site 48cm | ecosystem: Environmental > Aquatic > Freshwater > Lake > Sediment | place: Rwanda: Western Province, Lake... | reverse complement strand
CTATGTATTTTTTGGCGTATTCTTCATTCAGAGGTTCAACACGGGTTTTTCCCGTAGTCAAATCAATATAGAGAATTCGACCAGCGTAACCAAGCAAGCATCTTTCCTCCATACTTGATTGAATTCTAGTTTATGAAGGAGGAAAAGTATATTAATTTAGTGGATTTAAAAGCCAGAACTGAATGTTCGAGTGTGAGAGGAGCATCCGCGAAGCTTGTACTACATTTTGAGATACCGTAGCAGTCCGCGGCTTGCGATAGTACACGCGCATACAGGTGCGGAACTTGAAATGAAGCCTTCTGATGAAGAAACGAATATAACGATCTTCAAATTTAGAATATTGTGAAGCGTGGAAGTTTCCGTTTTGAAGGTAAAAGTCGAATACCTTGGTCACATCAAAAAAATAATCGGCACTGACAGGGAAGAAGAAATTGAAATTGGAGATGATGCTTTAGTTGCTGACTTGTTATTTTTGCTCGCCGAAAAGTATGGCGGACCTTTCCAAAAAGCTATTTACGAGCCGAGTGTTCGCGACGTAAAATCAAATTTCATCGTAACAGTGAATGGCTACTTGCTTAACCAGCTAAACGGAGTTGAAACCAAACTTAAAAACGGAGACCACGTGGTTTTGATGCCGGTTGTCAGCGGCGGTTAGGGCAAAAACATTAAGGGTGGAAGGCAGCTATAGGATTCTTTTCAAGGTGAAAATATTGAAAAGGATAGACGCTCTAAAAGAAAGGGTCTTTGAGGAGAAAGAATTCGACGGCTTTCTAATTTCTAACGAGGCTAATCTGCTTTATTTTGCTGGCTTTCCCGGAGCAACCTCACTGTTGATTCCGAAAAACGGTGAGAATACGATTTACGTTTACAACGTCAATTACGAGCAGGCAAAGGCCGAAGGAAAAGAGTTCAGAGTCGAGATGATACACCACGGTGAGAAGCTTATGGCGAAAATCGCAGAACAAGTCAAAGCGTACAAAATCAGAAAACTCGCCTTAGATGCCCTGAACTTTGAAAGTTACCTAAGTCTCGCCAGGGAAATCAAGGGGCTAACAAGACTCAAGGAACAAAGCAGTATGATTTGGGGGCTTCGAAAAATCAAAGATGAAAAAGAGATCGAGCTGATGCGAAAAGCTGGAGAATTGACCAGCGAAGGCATGAAAGTTGCTTACGAGGTGATAAAGCCAGGCGTAAAAGAGTATGAGGTTGCCGGCGAGATTGAATACGCGATGCGCAAAGAGGGTTCTTACGGAATGGCTTTCGAAACCTTAGTTGCTTCTGGCGCTCGTTCAGCGTTTCCCCATGCAAGCTGCTCCGACAGGGAAATTGGAGAGGGCGACCTCGTGGTTGTAGACATGGGAGCAGCATATAAGTTTTATCGGTCAGACATGACGAGAACGCTTGTGGCTGGCAGGTCTTCAGAGAGGCAAAGGAGAATTTACGAAATCGTTAAGGAGGCCTATGATAAAGCCTTTGAAGGCATTCGAACAGGAGCTAAGGCAAAAGATGTGGACGCCGCAGCCAGAAAAGTCATCGAGGAAGCGGGATACGGCCAGTATTTCGTTCACAGTTTAGGCCATGGGATAGGCTTAGAAGTGCACGAACCACCTGCTCTGGGGCCTGGCAGTAGAGACAAGCTAACGGTTGGGAACGTTGTAACAAACGAGCCGGGCATTTACCTCATGGGATACGGAGGGATACGCATAGAAGACACGGTTCTAGTGCAAACTCATAGGACCGAGATTCTTACAAATGGACCTTACAGTTTAGAAGCTGAATAGGGCAAAAAGTATTGAAGAAAAAGTTTGAGCGCTCATGACCATCTGCACGCTCTGCTTTTTCGGGTTGATGATGTGGCCGTTAAGCAATTATGGTATGGACGCATTTCGCCTTCTTTAGAGGGTACAACGTAATAATAGTCATATACATCGTAGGGACCTTCGCACAGAAAGACTATGAACAAGTATTGAAATATCGAGCATGTCTACAAGGAAAACTATTGACAGTTGACGAAATCCTAAGCGAGTTCGCAGGCCAAAACCGCAAAAGGCACTCGCACAAGGAACAGCCAGTTACCGCCGTCGCAAAGTTGTATTTTTTAAGCTTTGCAAGACAAGATATTTCACACTGTTTTTGACTTTGATTCTGATTTCGACGAAAAATTTAAAAGACTATTCATGTGTATTAATGGAAACATTGAGGAGAATGGTGTTTTGAAATCTTACTCCTCTCCTTTCTCCCGATTGGACTGTATACCATTCTCCTCAGTAAAGCCTTGATGAGTAGGCCACTTGGGGAAAGCTTCTGCATGCAATCTAAGAAGACAGTTGAGGTTTTGCCCCTCGCAGATGAACGCAAGCCTCCCCCTTTCTTGCAAGTTAGTAAATACTGCCGTTTCGGTTTGGAGATGCGAGCTATATACGTGGGTAGACTAAGCCCGCGCAGCTACATTCATGACTATCTTGTTATTTCTTCATAACGTATTCGTGTATTGCCTTTGCCGCCTTTTTGCCAGCGCCCATGGCGCTTATTACGGTCGCTTCGCCTGTAACTATGTCTCCGCCTGCATAGACGCCTTCCAATCTTGTTTTTCCATCATCATTGGTAACTATTGTACCCCACTTCGTAACCTGCAGGCCTTCAGTCGTCCGCTGGATTATTGGGTTGGGAGTTCTGCCGATGGCGATTACGACAGTGTCAACGGGCATTGCGAATTCTGACCCTTTGACTGGGATTGGTCTCCTCCTTCCCGAATCATCTGGGGGCCCAAGCTCCATACATATGCACTCCATACCTTTAACCCAACCCTTATCATCGCCAACAAACCTGATTGGGGAGGCCAGAAACTTGCAGACTATACCTTCTTCCTCCGCGTTTTCAATTTCTTCCTGCCTAGCAGGCATCTCCTCTCTTGAACGCCTGTAGACGATGCACACTTCTTCAGCACCCAGACGCAGAGCTGACCTTGCAGAGTCCATAGCTACGTTGCCCGCCCCTATGACTGCAACCTTCTTGCCTACTCTTATGGGCGTGTCGTATTCTGGGAACTTGTAGGCCTTCATCAGATTAACCCTGATCAGAAACTCGTTGGCAGAGTATATTCCGCCCAGATTCTCGCCAGGTACCCCGAGAAACTGGGGCAATCCCGCACCCGTCCCGATGAAGACTGCATCAAAACCTCGATCGAGCAGCTCAGAAATTGTGTAGGTTCTCCCGACAAGGCAGTTCTGTCGAAACTGAGCACCGAGCTTCTTTACATAGTCAACTTCAGCTTGAACTATGCTTTTGGGCAGACGAAACTCTGGAATCCCGTACATGAGCACTCCGCCTGGGAAATGCAGAGCCTCAAAAACGACGACTTCATTCCCAAGTTTAGCCAAGTCAGCAGCCGCCGTGAGCCCAGCTGGACCGGCACCAATAATCGCGACTCTCTTACCCGTCGGCGACGCTTCGTCCGGAGCGCCGGTGCCTTTCTGCCTTTCCCAATCAGCCACAAACCTTTCCAAACGGCCTATGCTAACAGGGTCACCCATTTTACCTAACACACAGAACTTTTGACACTGTTCCTCCTGAGGACAAACCCGTCCGCAGATGGCTGGAAGACTATTTTTTTCTTTGACCTTACTTATGGATTCGTCATACTTTCCTTCTTTGATCAACTTAATAAACGCAGGAATGTCGATCTCCACAGGGCAGCCTTTCACACATTGAGGTTTCGGGCATTGTAGGCAGCGGTTGGCTTCTGCCAATGCTTGTTCTTCAGAATATCCTAAAGCTACTTCGTTGAAGTTGCGTTTGCGAACTTCTGGTTTTTGTTTGCACATCTGAACGGATTCCTTTTGAATTTTCGGTTTAGCACCAGACTCACTCACGGCAAGAACACCTCCTGTTTTCCCAGCGCTCCAAAGCTATTTTCTCTTCTGCGACAAACGCTATTTGCCTTTTTAAGAGTTCTCCAAAATTCACTTTGTGGGCGTCAAACTCTGGGCCATCCACGCACGCGAATTTTGTTTCGTTGTCGACGCTAACTCTGCACGCGCCGCACATGCCCATCCCGTCAACCATTATGGAATTCAAACTGACAATAGTCTTGATGTTATATGGTCTCGTCACTTCTGCAACTGCCCTCATCATCACTGCGGGACCGATTGCGTAGACAAGATCAAAATTGTATCCCTTCTGAATCAGCATTTTCAGCACGTCGCTGACAAACCCCTTTTGCCCTTTTGTTCCGTCATCTGTTGAAATGCAAAGTTCATCAGAGATTTTTCCCATCTCATCCTCAAGAATCAGCAACCCCGCAGTTTTGGCTCCAACTATTGAGATGACCTTGTTGCCTGCTTCCTTAAGAGCCCGCGCTATGGGATAGGCGGATGCTGTGCCGACGCCGCCGCCTATGACGCATACCGTGCCAAAGTTTTCTATTTCACTTGGGTTTCCAAGGGGACCAGCAACGTCCAACACTGCATCTCCTCTTTCAAGGGCTCCGAGTTTCTTAGTGGAAAGGCCAATTTCAAGAAAAATCAGGGTTATGGTTCCCCTCTTACTGTCCCAGTCTACGAGCGTTAATGGAAACCTTTCGCCTTTTTCATCCACCCTCAGAATAACGAATTGCCCTGCTTGAGATTTTTCCGCTATGTATGGCGCAAGAATCTCCACAGACTTAATACCCGAAGCTAGTTCCTTCTTCGCAACGATCTCGTGCATGCTTGAAAACCTTCTCTTGCTTGAGCATGGAGAGAATTTGAATGGTGTATCCAAGATATAAAACTTGTTTAGTCTATTCTACAAAATTAACTATGATTTTGGAAAAATCATTCTCGATGGTAATAAGGTCGCCTGATGTGGCTATAAGCTTCAAGTGCCGCTGTAATGCCTTGGCCTACCGCTGTTCCAATCTGTTTTACAGGATGGTTTGTAACGTCGCCAGCCGCGTAGACCCCTCGAAGGTTTGTATGCTGAGCCAGGTCAACTTTGATGTATCCATCCTTGTCCACTTCAACTCCCGATTCTTTAGCTAAATTGCTGTTAGGCGCTTCACCAATCTGAACAAAAATACCATCAACGGATAATTCCCTAGTTTCTCCAGTTTTGTTATTTAGCAGTACTACTCTGTTGACGAGTTTTCCGCCTTTTATCTGTTTCACTTCGGTGTTCCATAGTATTTGCACGTTATTCTTAGCGTCTAGAGCCTTAGCGAGTGCGCTTTCAGCGCGTAATGTGTCTCTGCGATGAGCAACCGCAACTTCCAAAGCAAGATCCGCAAGGTACAGGGCAGTGATCGCCGCGGAGTTGCCTCCGCCAACAACAAGAACTCGCTTTCCCTTGAACAAGGGTCCATCACAAACTCCACAGTAGCTTACGCCCCTCCCTCGAAACTCTTTTTCGCCTAACACGCCAATTTCGCGGTATTGTGAACCAGACGCGATAATGACTGCTTTAGCTTCGTAGGTATTCCTTTTGGTTTCCACAATCTTTCGGTCACCTTTTAGTTCCAAGCCGACTACGGTCTCTAATTCGCGAATAGTCACCCCAATACTTCTGCATTGGGAAGCCATCTTTTCTGCCAATTCTGCTCCACCTATGCGGGCAAATCCTGGGTAATTTTCGACCAACGGCGCGTCCAAGGTTGTTCCGCCGACTATTTTTTCTTCTAAAATTAGAGTTTTCAGTCCGCTTCTTGCCCCATAAATTCCAGCGGCCAGGCCAGAAGCTCCAGCGCCAATAATTATCAAATCCCAACTTTCCATTTTGAAACAACCCTTGGACAAGTTAATTTGGCGAACGGACATTTATGAACTATTCGGAGATTCATCATTCTTCTTTTCTAGGATGACTTGCTTTAGCGTCTTGGCTTGGTGGTCCTGTACGATAATATGGTTCGGTTCCCATAATTAGTGGTTGATTTGCTAAGAAAATTCCTTTTGTTTATGCAACACTGTTTTGAAGAAGCAGGTTGTCATCATTGAGAACAGAAACAATTTAAACCCGGTGCAAAATAGTAAGTAATGATATTTTGAGGTGTTAGAAAATGGTTGGTACTGTGAAGATTGAGGGTGATAATCTCGTCTTTGAATTGCATGGAGTGGATGAAATCATCAGCATAAAAAGGAGCATAAGTATCCCACTCAAGCATGTCGTCTCCGTGTCTACTGAGAAAGTTTCTTGGAAGCCTTTCGAGCAGCTTAGAGTCGTAGGGGCTTCTCTTCCAGGGGTCGTCAAAGATGGAAGATTTTTGACTTCTGAAGGAATAATGTTTTTCGAAATGCGTGACCCCGACAAATGTGTCACTGTCAACCTGAATCATGAACGTTACAAAAAATAGTTTTTGAAGTTGAAGACAAGGATTCAGTAGCGGGAATGATCAATGAAGCCCGTAAGGCAAGGAAATGATTTCCCGCTTAGGATCGCGTTGAAATTCTCTCCTCACGAACATGGTCTGAACGAAAGTACGAAAGGTCTACTACCGAGTTTCATCCGTGCCAATCCAGATGATAAGATCTATCGTCATTCATTTAACAGGCTATGAAGAACGTTACAAACATCTTTTAGGCATGATCTACAATTTTGAATGGGAGGCAGAGTGACCGTGACTCTGATTGAAATCTCTTTTGGACCGATTATCAATGTTTTGATACTGGTAGTCTTAGTCTCAATAGTCACGCATTTTCTTCGTATTCCTTACACGGTGGCTTTGATTTTTGGAGGCCTCCTCGCATCTCTGTTTTCACCGTTTTCTTTGCCGCAATTTTCACCTGAAGTCTTTCTTACACTTCTATTGCCGCCACTGATTTTTCAAGCAGCTACAAAAGTTAACCTTGAGGATGTGCGAAAAGACGGGGTCACGATTTTTAGTTATGCCTTTGTCGGAACCTTGCTTTCAATTGCTTTGGTGGGCGTGTTTTCGCATCTCGTAATTGATCTCAATTTTTTTAAGGCAATGTTGCTTGGAGCTATTCTTTCTCCAACCGACGCGGTCGCGGTAATATCAATTTTGAAAAAGTTAGGTTTTTCAAAAAGATTGACTCTTATAATAGAGGAAGAAGCTCTCTTTAATGACGGCGTTGCAGTCGTTGCATACTCAGCAATTCTCACCGCAATTATAGGTGACATCTTTAATTTGCTCGGATTTATCGAAGGAATACTTCTGCCATACTGATTGGTGCGGTGATAGGCCTTTCAGTCGGGTACCTCTTTTACAAATTAGTTTCCTTTTTGGACGACAAGTTTATCCAGATGATACTGACTTTCATAGCAATGTATGGGTCCTACCAAATTGCTTCGTCGTTTTATGGCAGCGGCATAATAAGCGTAGCTGTAGCTGGCATAATCATGGGGAATTTTGTGCCTAGGACCGTTCCTCAAAGGAATTTTGAAGACTTGAGCATGGTGTGGGAGTTTCTAGCCTTCATCGTCACAAGCATCTCATTCATTCTGATAGGAATGGACGTAAACATTTCCCTCTTAGGCCAATATTCCCTAGCGATTATTTTGTCGATCTTTACGGTTCTTGCTGCGCGAGCAACATCGGTATATGGTCTTGCTGGGGTTTTTAAGGTTGGGAAAGATAGTTGTTCCTAGAAGTTGGCAGAATACCATAATCTGGTCGGGATTGAGGGGTGCCATATCTGTGATGCTGGCTTTGGGCCTTGACACGTTGCCGATAAGTCATGCGAAGGAAATAGTTGCCGTTACATTTGGACTGGTTTTCTTCTCTATACTTTTTCAAGGTTTATCCGTTAGATTTCTAATCAAACGGTTTGGACTCTGGTCAAATGGAGATTAAGCACAGGAAAACCACAGGCGATTCATTTAATATTTCTTAATATAAAACTATATCCATCTTGGAACAGCCTTTATTGAATTAGAAATGTTCCGATACACCGCACTGCCTTTACAGCCTTCAAGATCGAGTAGATTTTTGGCCAAATGTGCGGAGCTTAACCCGCTTTTCTCGTCCTTTTTGTGATTAACAGTAGCAATATTGATAAGAGTTGGAAAAGGATGGCCCAAAAAAACGATGTTTAACAGAAAATTGAACGGTTGGAAGTGAAAGCTGCGGATTACTTCATACGACGGGGATTTCCATGTTGGCTCCATGTTGGCTATGATTCGATCATCCAATAAAGTGGCCGGCCCCTGTACAGACGCATGGCATCTACAATACGCGTATCTTCGCGGTATACGTTGTACACTACTGGCGTCGCAGCTAACGCGAGAGCTAAGCAGATGAAAAGGCAAGTTCTAATTGGAGATTTCTGAATTTCCAATCCGTGGGTCTCAACAAATTCTTGACGTAAGAGGCTTATACTGCTGAGTTTTAGAACGATCACAGCAAAAGAATTGAGTGGATAGAAAACTCGGCCCATCAGCGGAAAGCATTATTACCTCTTCTATCGCCTATATTTGTAAAAAATTCGGGTCGATAGCGCCTGCCGAAAAACAAAAAGAAAAAAACCGAGAGACTGTCTTTTTAGAATGAGAGATGGAAATCATTGCGACTTAAAATCAACGTTACTGGCATAGTTCAAGGCGTAGGCTTTCGCCCCTTCATATACCGTGCAGCCGTGAAAAACAACCTGAAAGGATACGTTAGGAACAGGGGCGACGCTGGCGTAGAAATATTATTAGAGGGCGAAGAAGAGCGCATTGAAAATTTCATAAAGGATTTGAAGGGGAAAAAGCCGCCATTAGCCCAGATTCACGAAGTCATCACAACAAAACTGTCGGGCAAAAACGAGCATGAGAACTTCGCCATATACAGAAGCTCCGAAGAAACGGCATTTTCTGGATCAGTCATTCCGCCTGACATAGCCATATGCGATGAGTGTTTAAAAGAGCTCAGGACGCCGAAAGACCCTAGATATGGGTACTTTTTTATCACTTGCACGAACTGCGGTCCCAGATTCACAATTATTGAAAGGCTTCCCTACGACCGCGCAAACACTACAATGCGCGAATTTCCCATGTGTGACTTCTGCGAAAAAGAATACAAAGATCCACTGAACAGGAGATTCCACGCCCAGACAGTTGCCTGTCCAAAATGCGGTCCACAAGTGCATTTGACAACACAGAAAGGCGAATTGATCCGGCGTAGAGATCCAGTGCGGGAAGCTGGGAAACTGCTTTCGGAAGGCTTCATCCTTGCGATCAAGGGATATGGCGGTTTCCATGTAGCCGCGTCAACGACAAGGGAGAAACCGTTAATCAGGCTGAGGGAGACAAAGCACAGAAGGCAGAAGCCCTTCGCCATCATGGCTCGGAGCCTAGAAGCCATAAGGACTTTTGCACAAGTGAATAGGAAGGAAGAAGAGCTTCTGGCTTCGTATTCGCGCCCCATAGTTTTGCTAAACAAAAGCGAGGAATACCATCTTTCAGATTTAGTTGCTCCTGGCCTGCATAATGTTGGCGTCATGCTACCCTACACGGGTTTGCATTACATGCTCTTTGATCAAATAGACGACCCAGCCTTCGTGATGACAAGTGCAAACCCGCCGAACCAGCCGATAGTAAAGGACAATGAAGAAGCTTTGAAAACCCTAGGCGACACGGTAGACTACTTCTTGTTTCATAACCGTAGAATAGCCTACAGGTGCGACGACTCAGTGATCCGCGTCAACAACAAGAACTTGGCTTTCATAAGACGCTCGAGGGGCTACGCGCCAGCACCGATGATGCTTACGGAAAAAGCAAAACGTTGCGTAGTAGGCTTAGGCGGAGAGCTCAACAACACCGCGTGCGTTTTGTTGGAAAACAAGGCCTTCATTTCCCAGCACATAGGTGACGTTGAAAACATTGAAACAAGGGATTTCCTAGCAAACGCCACAAAGCACTTGATACGCCTGACAAACAGCAAAGTAGAAGCCATCGCATGCGATCTGCACCCTAAATTCATAACGACAAGACTTGCCCAAGACCTGGCAGAAGAGAACAGATGGCAACTGATCCAGGTGCAACATCACTACGCGCACATCGCAGCGTTGATGGCGGAACACGCAGTGAATGAAATGGTGGGCGTATGCTGCGATGGGTACGGGTACGGCACAGATGGTGAAGCGTGGGGCGGAGAAATCCTGCTCTGCACACGAGAATCTTCGGACTTCAAACGATTGGCACATCTTGAAAAACAGCCCCTAATTGGTGGGGATCTGGCCACTCGTTATCCAGTGAGAATGGCAGCGGGAATACTGCGCAAAAAAGTAGACGTTGAAAACTGGCTCTCGCAGAACAAGCATCAGCTTCCCCACGGCGAAAAAGAAGCCCGAGTGATCCTTCATCAGCTAGAGAGGGCCAACAACATCACCGAAACGACAAGCTGTGGAAGAGTTTTGGATGCAGTCTCAGCTGTCTTAGGCGTATGCTACGAACGCACCTACGAAGGCGAACCCGCCATGAAACTTGAATCAGCCGCCATGAAAGGCAAAGATGTGCTAAAACTCACGCCCAAAATAAGAAGTGACACGCTGGACACGACGCAAATGGTTTTGGAAGTATTCGAAAACTTAGGGAAACATTCAAAGGCAGACTTGGCATATTCTGCCCACAAGTATTTGGCTAGAGGCTTAGCCTCCCTAGCCATAGAAAAGGGATTAGAAAACCGAGTCAAAACTATTGGTTTCTCCGGGGGAGCCGCATGCAACGAGATACTAGCGTTAACCATGCAAGAAACCGTGGAAAGGGCGGGTCTAAAATTTCTGGTTCATGAGGTCGTACCGCCGGGGGACGGCGGCGTATCATTTGGCCAGACTATTGTAGGTGGATTTTTCCAGATTTGAACCATAATCGATTTATTCCCGGATCATTCTGGGTAGTTATTGATGAAGATGTGCTTGGCTATTCCAGCGAGGGTCATAAGCAAAAAAGAAGACAAGGCCCAAGTGGATTTTGGAGGAGGCGTTTTGAGAGAGGTCAATGTGACGCTCGTTGAGGCTAAAGTGGGCGACTATGTCTTGGTGCACGCTGGCTACGCAATTCAGGTCGTAGACGAAAAAGAAGCTCTAGAAACCATTAGCCTATGGAACGAGATCCTCTCGGTGGAAACCAAAATCCAGAAAAACGGGGCAAGTTGACGCTGATGACTGAAAAATTGGGATTCAGAGACCCAGAACTGGCAAAGCGAGTAGCAAAAAGGATACAAGAGCTTGCGCCGACGAAAGGAACCGTTAAGATCTGTCATGTCTGCGGCACCCACGAATGGACGATCACGCACTACGGCATTCGCAGCCTTCTGCCCTCCAACGTTGAAGTCATCGCTGGACCGGGATGTCCCGTCTGCATAGTGCCAGCTTCAGAAATCGACGAAGCTGTTCAACTATCCCTGAAGGGCGTAACTCTCACATGCTTCGGCGATGTACTGCGTGTCCCAGGTTCAAAAATGTCGCTTCTGGACGCAAAAGCTAAGGGCGCAGACGTTCGAATCGTCTACGGGGTCAGTGACGCCGTTGAAATCGCTAAAAAAGAGCAGGATAAAGAATTCGTATTCTTCGCTGTGGGTTTTGAGACTACAGCGCCTTCCACAGCCGTCGAAGTTTCGCATAAACCGCCAAAAAATCTCAGTTTCTTGATCTCACACCGCGTGATTCCGCCAGCCATGAAGATGCTTGCGGAAATGGAAGATTTGAACCTGAATGGGTTCATCGCGCCAGGCCACGTGAGCACCATAATAGGCCTTGAACCCTACGAAATTTTTCCGAAGACTTACGGGATGCCGACGGTTGTAGCAGGCTTCGAACCGTTAGACATATTGTTCGCAATCCACATGATCACGAAGCAGTTAAACGAAGGCGATCCAATCTTGGAAAACGAGTACACAAGGGCAGTACGCTGGGAAGGCAACGTGAAAGCGCAAGGACTCATGCAAGAGGTGTTCGACGTTGAAGACGGCAGGTGGCGAGGCCTCGGCACAATCCCCTTATCCAAATTTGTCCTCAGAAAACGATATGTCGCTTATGACGCCCAGTCCAAATACGACACAAAAATTGAAGAAGGCATAGATTTACAGCCGGGCTGCAGATGTCATCTAGTCATCATAGGCAAGATCAAGCCGACGGAATGCCCCTTATTTATGAAGGCTTGCACTCCGCAGAACCCCGTCGGCGCTTGCATGGTTAGTGTTGAAGGCACATGCAGAGTCTGGGCAAAGATCACAAGCAGTCTTCCACAAAAAACTTAACCCTTAAAAGAGATCTGATAAACTTTAAACGTGAAAATCTCCTATGGGTTATGGGAGTACTTTCAAAATGACCGGAAAAACTGAGAAAACGTATGGCGGAAAATGTGTCGATTGCAGCTCACCTCTAGAGTTGTATGAGGTCGATTTCGAGAGGGGCAGGCGGATAATGCAGTGTACTCGTTGCGGTTTGTACCATTTCTACAGGAAAGATTTCGTTGGCAAATGGAAGCTTGTCAAGGCTGGAAGGGTTTCGGACTTGTGGAAAAAACCGAAATGAGATCAACCGAAATGTTCACTATCTTTTTAAAACTGTTCTGTCCCGTGAATCACCCAAGATTTGCTCTCCGTTTTGGCTCTAATCCTACCTGAGAATACCTGATCAAGAGTGAGTTTTTCTTCTTAACAAATTCGGGGAACAGGATCGCCTACGGGTCTAGCGATTATTCTTTTGCCTCCAACCGCTGTTTGCATCGCCACGCCGGAAAATTCCTTTGTCGCTTCGCCGATGATCTCTGCGTCTTTCCCCTCCTTTGTGGCTCTCAAAAACTCCAAAATCTTTTCGGTCTTCGCTGCCACTGTACCCATGACTATTTTTCCTTCGTTTCCAACCTCAAGCGGGTCCAAGCCCAGCATTTCGCATGCCGATCGCACGTCCTCCCTAACGGGTATTCTGTCTTCATGGATCAGCAAGCCCACTTTTGATTTTTCGCTGAACTCGTTTAAAGCGTCTGCTAAGCCTCCCCTCGTAGGGTCCTTCATGGCTACTATTCCGCCGACTTCACCTAGCAAACGTTGAATCAAACGATTTAGGGGTTTAACGTCAGACTTTATGCCGCTTCCAAACTTCAAACCTTCTTGGGCGGACAAAACGGCCAAACCATGGTCACCGATCGTTCCAGATAATATTATTTTGTCGCCAGCCTTGATATTAGAATCGAGAATCCAGCGTGACTCAAACTCTTCTCTGAATTGCTTGACGACTTTGAGGTTTTTTTCCAAAGCTGCTGTTCGCCTGCCAATCCCAGACACGTTTACGATGCAGCCGCCCAAGCTTCCCTTTTCAACAACCTTGGTGTCCCCCGTAACTATACTTACACCAGCTTCTTTACATGCGTGTTTCATGCTCGCTAGAATCTTTTCAAAATCCGAAAGCGATAGACCTTCCTCTAAAACGAAACCGCAAGTCAAAGCATATGGTTCAGCACCCAAAGCAGCTATGTCATTAACCGTTCCAGACACTGCCAATCGCCCAATGTCCCCGCCTGGGAAGAATATGGGCTTAACTGCGTGGGAATCGCTTTTCAAAACTACATCGCCAACAACGGCCGCGTCATCTAGGGCTTCAAGCGGCACCTCAGCGCTGCTGTTTAACGCTCCAAAATACTTTACAACGTAGTTTCTGACGAGGTCGTGCATGACGGTGCCGCCTGCACCGTGCAACATGGTGATCATGTCTTTTTTATCGGTCATTCTCAATTCCCCGTTCCCTTTTTCAGTTGAGATAAGTAACCTTAAATGTGAAACATAAATACATCGCACGCTTTCCAAAAGAGTTGCAGGAAAATTTAAGACGTTTCTGAAGATTAAGCTGAAGGCGGAGCACGAGGCTTTCAGCCGTTACGGACTAACGTACATAGTGGACGAGTATTTGCCCACGAAGCTGGAAGAGACGAAGTATCGAGAGAAGTTTAGGATACCTTTGTGGTTTGATGCGGCAACCCGTTGATTCTCGGCACGTCAGATATGCTTAGGCAGTTCAGGAAGAGTCAGACAGGTGAAGAACAAGAATACCTTAAAGCGGGCGGCGAGGCTGGATACCCTGGCGAAGCCATAAACGAACTCGTAAAACGCATTGTCCTAAAACCAGAGTGATTTCTGGTTGGAAGCTGGAATGTTCATTCAGAGCATCTCTTTTTTCTCTTGATTTAGGCAATGTTAAAGTCTATATTCCTAGATATCGACACATTAGGAACCTCAAAATGTGAGAAGCGCGGAAAAGTTATAGCTGAACCGTGGGGTTAGCACGCGTGTTAAATACTCCGAATGTAAATGGTTTTCTTCATGGGATATCGACCGCGGATTAGGTCGCCTCGAAGCGCTAGTCGAGGACGCGAAATGTCGCAACGTAGAAAAGCGAAAGCGCGGAGACAGAAACATCGATCTAGCGACAGATATACGCTTGAAAAGAATCATGTTCCAACCTTAGAAGAGGTTGTGGAAAAGACTCTCTTCAGACTGCGTAGCCTTGGAAATCAGATATTTGGCCTTTTTCCATTCAGTGAGTATTTTGACGATTGGCTGGTGAACCTAAGTGATATGCTCTCCGATTTTGAGTCTAGCCCCTACATAAGTGTGGATGAGCAGTTTGTAAAGGAGCGTTCACAAATACTTTCAGACGTTAGGTGTAAGCTTGAGGCAAGGCGCCGTGACGAGGCTACTCATGACGTGGCCGTGAAAAGTCTCTTGGAAGATAATAGTCTTCTCGAACGAATTCATCAAGAATATGTCAATAGCGATAGGGAGATCGAAGTAAGAAAAAACAGTGAAATCAAGCGTCTGTCTAGAAACGCTCAAGATCTCAAAGAAGAACTTGATCGCATAGCGCAAATGAAAACTGGCATCTTCACATCTGTCTCAAAAAGGCATAGAGAACAGAAAAAAACAGAAACAACCAAAGAACTGAACTTTGCCCAAAGCGAACTCGAACTAGCCTTGCGAAATTTCACTGTTGAACAGAAAAAACTCCGAGACGAATACGAAAAAAGGAAGCAGCCCGTTATCGAACAGATACGGAATCTTCAGAAAAAAATTGAGAACTTGGAGGTTGATGGCTCCTTAGAGGTGAGACGGGCTACATGCGCAGCCCTTATCAATGCTGTAAATGCACTTCTTAAGAGGAACACCGCGAGTTTTGTTAAATTTAATTCCCTCTTGTAGCTACATTTAATTCTTCTGTTCATTGATGGTCGTGGCATACAGAGATAGTGCTCAAGGAAGGGGAAAGCTAGATGTGCTAAATCTGGACGTTTCTCCGTTGGATTTGGGTTGAGCCTATTTATAGAGGGGGTATAGTTTTTTCTGAGGACATCAGTGCTCTAAGGCTATGTTGAAAATTTGGTTTTCGGGCAAACCTGCAATTTTTAGAGCGAATTCTTCTGTAAGCGCGTTTTCCGAAAGCTTCTCCTTCAGTTCCTCAGCCAATCGCGGTTCAAGCGTAATCTTCACCATTCTATTTGAGTCTCGTCTTGAGAAAGTTACGCGCATTTCTTCCGAGTTTTCTACGATTAACCTCTGATTTCCCACAGTGCAAGTCGTTGTCGCTTGAATTCCATCGAGAATGCAAGAAAATGGCGGGTGGAGCGGAATTTTAGCGTTAGCCCTCAGCTTAGTTTGCTGTTTCGGACCTATGTACAGGGCTTTTTTGGCAATCATTCCCATTCGGACGCCAATGACTAAGAAAGGACCCAAATGTCCATAAAAATCCGCGCCTTTCTCTATCAAAACCATTAAATCTGCATCCGCCTTCGAATCTACGGTCTTCATCTTTCACACATTCGGATGACATATCCTTGTTGAAAGCGCTCTTATCAGCGCAAGCCCGATAGCACCTCCAATGACACCACCAGCAGCATGCAATACCACGAAGAAAGTCATCCCGCCAAACATCGCCATAAGAGAATTAGCATCCATGAAAAGATTTGCTATTATCACACCGGCAACAGCCGTTGACAGTATGGATGCAAAAAGCAAACTGACCACGCTCAGAACCGACTTCTTTGAGGAGCTTTGATATCCAAAAGATCTTGTTAAAGCATCAAAAACAACACTTGCGGCTGCAAAACCAAAAAATTGAGTGGCATACGGGTTAAGCATCAAAGTTATAATCGTAGCAATTATCCCCGTTATCGTTATAGTTCCAAATTTTCTAGTCCACCACACCGCCAGCGTAAGCACGCTAATGCCAAGCATGTCACAGAAGAAGGGCATGTGCGTGGCTCTCCAAAAAATCGGCGCAATGTACGCGCTCAGCACACTCCATAGGGCTGCGCACATGACTATTGCGGTAATGTCTCGGCTCGTATAGTAACCCATGGTAACACCTTTTGATACAAATGTGTTACTGTTAGAATAAAAACTTTGCCCCAAACCTAAAAAGGCACAGTTGGCTCAAGTGAAGCGACCCACAAAAAGTTCCAAAGGACCCTTATTCTTGATTCTCAACCATAAGGCTCCCAAAACCCACGTGGATACATAACATGAGAGCAGTAGCACCAAAACCTGATACAACGAAAGTTGCAGTACGACGCCAATCACACCACAGGCACCCAACCATACTGCTATGTGCCCAATGTAGATACTTAAGGACAACTTGCCATAGATAAGCAATGGGTTTAGAACCTTCGCGGCCGTTTTTCTGATCTCTAACAACCAAATCAGCCCTGACAGAAGTAAAAGGGCTACTCCCATTGTTAAAACAACGTATAGAACAGGGCATTCATCAAAGGGAATGCTACAAAACATTCCTAATAATCCCACTGGGAGAAGAACAGAACCCATCTTTAACAAACCTATCTGGAAGGTTTTCATCCGTCCTTCTTGCAGGAATCGAACCATCAGAGATCCGAGCACAGTACCAAAAATAACCAGAGAAAGCAACGGAAGAGTAGCAGAAAATTTGCTGCCAAATATTCTGTGGATAACTTGTGAGGTATCCCAAGAATTTCGGAGAAACTGCCACTTGAACACCAGTTCTCCGCCGTAATCAGAAAAATATGTTTGAATTTGACTCAGCAGAGTTGTTGCTATTCCTAGGATGATGCGTCTTCTAGGAGAAAACCTCAACAAAGGATGGGTCACCAAGATAAATAACCCAATGTAGTGAAGTATGTCGTTCTGCCAAAGAAGCAGAAACAATAGCCCTATCGCAGCAATTATGATTCCTCTTGAGATAACGTGTTTGTTTATTGCAGTCTCTGTCTCGCCTGTTTCTTTCCTCTTCTCTAAAGAGGTTGGGAGGTTCATGCCAACGAGCAAGAGAAAGATCGGAGCAGAAAATATGCCAAGCAGTATCATAGCAGTGTAAGGTAAGGAATCCGCAAGGGAGACAGACATTAATACCAAGGCGAAGTGCTGTTGAATCATGAGTACGATTGCGATTCCTCGAAGGCTATCGATGGAATTGAGCCTGTTCATGGCGCTCATTGATCCTGTTTCACTGATCGATGGTAATTACTAGACTGTTTTGTAATCAGTTCCAGCTAATTAAGAAATTGGAAATTCTCCTGCCGTCGCGCAATCTCAGGCAATTCTTGCTGCAGACGTAGGTTTGGGGAAGAAAGAAATTTTGAAGGCAAGCGCGGAGAACAAGACAGTGTGCAGACTCGAAATCTACAATAATCTGTGATAGTACACGTTCCGCCGTTTCTGAAACAGAGGAAAAATTATCGTTGGAAGTCATTAGCTTTCTCCGAAAAGGTGGGCTTTGAGGACAAAAACTTTATGGTAATGCTGTCACACCTATAATTGTGAGTGAGATGGCAAAAATCGTTAGAGTGGGCGTAACGTTCCCTCCGGATCTGCTGAGAGATTTTGACAAAGTCATCAGTGGCATGGGTTATGAAAATCGTTCCAAAGCGGTTCAGGACGCTGTGAGACTTTTCGTATCTGAGAGAAAGTGGCTTCAGGAGGAGAAAGCAGCCCAAGCAGGAGTTCTGCTGATGGTTTACGATCATGAAGCAAGAGGCCTCGAAAGCGCGCTGACCGAGATACAGCATCATTATGCTTCTACAATAGTTTCGACGATGCACGTTCATATGAGCGAACAAGACTGTCTAGAAGTCGTAGCGGTGAAAGGAAGTGCTTCTCAAATTCGGAAACTGAGCGATGAGTTGGCCACGAAAAGGGGGGTGAAAATATTTAAGAGGATGATTGTTTCTGTTTGAGCTTTTCAGTTTTTTGATTCAAACATTCTTTCGAGGGCTGTTCTGGCCTTTTTTGCCACTGGTGCTGGAACGGTGACTACGTATTTCTCTTCTTTCAACCCCATGTAGACTCTCTCAAGGGTGTTCAATTTCATGTTTGGACAAACTGCTCCTTCGTATGCCAGAAGGAACTGTTTTTCAGGGTTTTCCTTTCTTAAACGATGTAGGAGTCCTTCTTCGGTTCCTACGATAAGAGTTTTTTCCGTGCTTTCCTTGGCGTAACGGCACATTTTTGAGGTGCTTCCAACGAAATCTGCTATTTTT
>Ga0172365_10001212_pt1 | contig 18426 bp, 14 predicted proteins | sample LakKivSesite48cm_FD_114535 | JGI IMG/M metagenome (GOLD analysis project Ga0172365, IMG submission 114535) | Sediment microbial communities from Lake Kivu, Rwanda - Sediment site 48cm | ecosystem: Environmental > Aquatic > Freshwater > Lake > Sediment | place: Rwanda: Western Province, Lake... | reverse complement strand
GATGGCGCCCTTATTGTAGACGGATACCTTCGTCGTCTGTGAAGCCGCCAGCTTTCCGGCAGCATCATAGGCTTTGACCGTCAGCTCGTGCGGCCCATCCGTGAGGGTTGTATAATCAATGGAAGCATAATGGGTGGCACGGGTCATGTCGACTTGGTTTTTGGCTACGCCGGAACTATCCGTTTCCTTCAGGATTGCATCCACATAAAATTCCACTTTACTGGCGGTCATGTTGGCAACAGCAGCCGCAACCGGGACAGTGCCCTGCCGCGGCCCGCCGAAAGCGATGTCACAGCCCCCTGATATCATTCTTCCAGGCCAAGAATAGGAACTTGCGTCCGCCCGACTGTACACCTTGTTGATCAAGAAAACCGCCGGAATAGTATTGTCCACCGTGAAGGTGACCTTCTTTGACGATAACGTCATGCCTGGATGGCCGCCGGCACTCCCCTCGAACTCAAGCTCATGACGGCCATCACTCAGCTTGGTCGTATCAATGTCGACCATAAAGGGTGGTTCACGCCGGAGCGCGTCAACAGAGTAACCGAAGCCATCCACCTTGAGATTCATACCTTGACACGGCATACCGTCGGTCGGGGCGGCTATGAAAGTAACAGTACCCGATACCGTTTCCCTTGTTGCCGGCGCAATGACGTTCACGGTGCCCTTAAGGGTGGGATCAAACAGATACATTGAATAGGTTCCGTTGAATGCCTTGTAGTACAGCTTCGCGTCGCTCTTCTCGTCGTTGTTCAGGAACCAGACCGGCTCTTTTGCAGCATTGAACTCAGCCAGGCTGTGCACCTCCGGAGCTATCTTATGTGAATACGATTCATAAAAAGCGAAAGGCATCGGGGGAACGGGCCAGGCATAGATCATTGAATATTGACCAGGGGAATTCTGGATGCAGAACTGAACCCTTCGGTCGCCTGTTGTGGCAAACATGTAGTCAAGAGGCCTGAACCTGAATTTATTCAAACGACCGGGCTGCATGTTAGCATGATTTCTGCCATACGGATTGCCGCCTAAGCACCATTCGGATTCCTCACTGGTTTCTTTATCCTCGCCTTCCAGCATCCTCCCAAATTTATAATGACGCCACGCAATCATGGTCACATACACCGGCACGTCTTTCGGTGCCGGCTCGACGGCCGCGTTCGTGGCCGCTGGGGCTATTGGGGCCGGCGGCGCCGGCGGCGCCACGGCATCTTCAGCCAGCACCCACGAGGTGCATCCGAACACGATCATTGCGATCATAGCCATTTTAGTCATTGTCATCGCATGCTCTCCTTGTTCAGGCGGCCTGAGCCGCCGATTGCCTATTACGAGCACTCCGCGTCCGGTACGAGGCGGAATCCGACATTGCGCATCGCGACCTCCGGGGGATACCCGCTGCGTTCCGCCGCTCCGCGGCCGTCGGCGTAGAACGCCCCGCCCTTCTTCACGCGGCTCTTACCGGTCGCCGGGCCTTGGGGTCCACGGCCGGCGCGGCGTCGTAATCCGCGTACCAGTCCCGGCACCACTCGAATACGTTCCCGTATACGTCGTTACAGGCCCAACCATGGCCAACTACTTGTGGATCGGATGAGTGGTGTTCCTAACCTCAAGAGTGACCTTCTTTGATTCCACCATCGACCTCCCTCAAGCGTAGTTCCTTAGGCGGAACACGGAAAGAGCGTCGAAATACCCGTTTCAAGCTGGCACGATGCATTGTCGCTGAATAAGAGGCTCATAGCAGCGAAAGGGGATTTCCAGTGGAAGACAAGGATAGCAGAATTCCCGCGAAACGCAAGAGGAAATCCGAGAAGAAGGACTAGCCCCCTCCTCCGCCGCCGGACGCCTCTGCGTGTTCCGCTGACTTGCACTTCGCTCGGGTAGGCGAGCATACCACCCTGCTGGCTCGAATCTGGTAAGGGTTGCCCGACAAGACGTGGAAACGAGACGTGTGGGCCAGCGGCGCAATCTCTGCAGCGCACGGCGAACCTTTCAGTGTTCAGGCGTATTCCAAGCAGACCCGAACGGACGTGTGACAGCCGCGCCGAAATCCGTGGGGATTCCACGGATTGGCGCTTTGGGTACTGGGCAGGAATCCGACGGAGTGCGAAGAACAAGGTGTGGCCTTGGTTGTCAGGGCCCCTTTTCGGAAACGTTGGTCAAAAGGAGTAAGCAATGAAGTATGTAATGTTGGCAATGATGGTCCTGGGCCTGTTCACAGGGGGACGCATAGAGGCGACAGAGGCTCGAGAAACGGGCATGGCGCTCCGGTTCGACGGTATGAAAGAACACGCGACCATCCCGAACCGTGACAGCTTGAACCCGCTGTCCGCCGTCACGGCTGAAGCTTGGGTGAAGTTCGAAAGGCTCTGCGACCAGGCTTGGTACTGCGCCGAGTTCATCCTGTGCAAAGGGCGGGACTCGATGGTGGGCAGCTACAGGCTCTACCAGAGCGGCCTTGGCGGCAACCATCTCCTGTGCTTCGCCGTAACCCCGCCCTCACGCTATCAAGACTTGCAGGTCATCGTAACGGACTTGGAAGCCGCTTGCTGGCGGCACGTGTGCGGCACCTACGACGGCGACTACCTCAGGTTGTACCTTGACGGACAACTGATCGGCCTCAAACGCATCGGTCGGCAGACGTTGGGGAACGACTTGCCGTTGTTCCTTGGCATGAATGATGTGCCGAACTATCGCTATTTCCTGGCAGGCAGCGTCGATGAGGTGAGAGTGTGGAGTCGCGCAAGGTCCGCCGAGGAGATCAAGGCGACCATGCGGGCAGGCGTGGTGCAAGGCGACCCCGGTCTCGTCTTGTGGTTGCGGTTGAATGGGATGTCCGAACAAGTCTTACTGGATAGCTCGTGCCTGGGAAACGATGGCTATCTCGGGCGAACAGCGGCGGCCGAGGATGATGATCCCGGTTTCGAGCCGTCCGGCGTTGGCAATAGATGGCCGATCCCCGGCGACGCGAACCTGGATTGCAGGGTTGACATCCTTGACCTGATCGCCATTCGCAACGCGTTCGGGCGGAACCCAAACAGTGGCGACAACTGGAGCTTCGACGTGAACCAGGACGGTGCCGTCAACGTGGTGGATCTGATTATGGTGCGGAACAGGTACGGCACCAAGTGCCTGGTGTGCTCGGCAGACTGAGCGATCCAGACCGCCGTTCCTGAACAGCGGGCAATGGTTTCAATGGATCGGCAGGAGAAAGCGCATGGAACAGAAGCTCCGAATTGTGCCGGGTGCCGGCACGCCCATCCCGGTGAGCATGGACGTGGCCCGGAACCAGAACGGGACCGTGGAGCAGGCCCTGCGGCGGATCTTCAGCGAGATCCGCGACCCTGGCCTGCTCGCCCTCCTCGAGGACCCGCGATCGTCGCTGGAACTGTTTTCAGTCGGCCCGGACGGCCAGGGCCACGAGGCGCTGCTCAACCGCACGCAGGACTGGCGGGAGGTCGTGGAGCGCGTCGAGCAGGCTACGTGCGAGATCGGGATCAGCAAGCGGATGACCGGAGGGAGCGGCGATGAGCCGGGGAGCGGCTATCGCCGCTCCCCCGGCTTCTACCACGTTACGCAGGAGTTCGTTTCGGCGCCCGCCGATTACAGCCTCACCGCCGCCGACTCAGAGGACGTTGAGGCCGGCAGGAAGCTGTTCGTCACGGGCGCGGCGCTGGCGGCCGCGGAGTACATCTGCCGGCTCGTGGCCGACCACGAGCTGCTGTGGTACTGGATCGCCTCGGCCGGGCGCCCGCAGGTGATCTCCGGGCTGAAGATCCCGTGCCAGCACGTGTCGCACTCGTTCTGCACGCTGGGCCCCCGGGAGGTGCTGCGGGTGAGCCGCGCGGTGCGGCAGGAAGGCGGCGCGATCGTGGGGGCCGGGCATTCACATGGGCGGGGGTGCGTGTTCTCAAGCGCTCAGGATCTCGAAACGTTGCGGGACCTCGCCGCGGAGCGGGTCGGAAGCGTCACCTCCGCGCCCCTGCACGCGGAAGGTATCGTGAGCGAAGCGCCGGACGGCGACGGCAGGCGGTTCATCATCAAGTTCGAAGCCGGCCCGACGGTCGCATTGTCGGTCAACCACGACGGCATTGGCGCCGGTGACCTGGCCGCGAGCTCGGGCGTGGACAGCACGCGCGTGGTTTCGGTTTTCAGCACGCACAACGCCCGCCGGGAGCATCTGTTCCCGACGTTCACGCTCAAGACATGCACCCAGTGCGGGAACAGGCCGGAGGCTGTGCACGGCGAGGTGGCGCAGGTCGTCGTGGTCGGGCCAAGAGTCGTAACCCGCGAGGAGCGGCGACGGCTCGCAACGGCGGTGCGCGAGAACGTGCGGCTGGCCAAGGCGTGGCGGGTGCAGGAGGTCGACGACGAGGAGGAGCCCGCCGAGTTCAGCGTCGTCCGCCACGGATGCGAGATCGGCCGGGTACCGGCGGGGCTGATGGAGAAGGCTGCCCATAGCTTCCCCGAGATCGCCGTGGCTCTCGGCTGGGCGAGCAGGAACGCGGCGTGTGGAGCGAAGAACGATGGCCAATGACGAGCAACGCTACATTCGGCAGCAGGCGGCCTTCCCGGAAATGGTCCGCGCGGAGACCGGCGTCGTCGAACTCGCCGGCGAGGCATCGCCGCGGTGCTCCGCTCTGCTGAAGGCCGGGGCGGCGGCGATGGGCGTGCCGCGGATCGCGTCCGACCACCACGGCGAGCTGACCAATGGAAGGCACTGGTTCTCGGGCGACCACGAGACCTTGGTACGCACGGTGAACACGGATGTGGGCTACGGGTATGTCGATCCTGCCAGACCCGGATCGGATCTGAACGATTTGCTGCATGGCGAGCGGCGGTGGGCAGTGGTTCACCTCAACGCGGGCCGGGAGCGGTGCGGCGAGGTGCTCGAGCAGCTCGCCGCGTGCCCGAGGATGATCGTGCTGCTCGCGCTGGCGGGCCCTGGCGGGGTCGTGGTCCGGCGATATCCGGACGCGGCGACCGCGCTGCAGGCGGTCCGCGCCATCAGCGGCTTCGGGCCGGTTGCGCAAGGGCCGGCCGAGCTGGCGATGCTCGCCGCCGGGCTGTGCCTGAACGAGATTATGCTTCTGCGGAACGACCTCGACGCGCCCCGGCTGATCGGCTGCTACGACCTCCATCGCGAGCGCCGGATCGACATGCCCGACGACGCCCCGTGGGAGCACGTGATCGCGGACGTCTCGGCGGCGCCGGGCCAGCAGGCAGCGTTCAGCGGCAGGCGGGTCGTGCAAGTGGGCGCGGGAGCCCTCGGGAATTGGGCGGCGCTGGCATTGGCGCTGGACGGCGGCCTGCACCTGCGCATTTTCGACGGCGACACCGTCGAGGCCAGCAACCTCAATCGCCAAGTGCTGCTGGTGCGCGGCCTGGGCAGAGCAAAGGCAAACGTGCTCACGGAGGAGCTCCGGGAGCTGGACTTTGCAGGCAACTACTCGCCGGTTGCGCGATATGTCCAAACGGAGGAGGACATCGATCCGCTCGACGAGGAGAGCATCGTGCTGGCGTTGCCGGACAACGACGCGGCGCGGTTGCTGGTCTCACGGGCCGCGTGCAGGGCCGGCTGCCTGTTCGCGCAGGGCGGCACGGGGGCCGTAGCGGGGCAGTACTCGGTCCACGTGCCCGGCCGCGCGTGCCTTGAGTGCGTTATTGGTCCCGGCGTCGAATCGGCCGGTGAATCGTGTATTGCCGTGGCGGAAGACAGCGTGGTCGCGAGCAACGCGATCACCGCCGGGTTGCTCGTCAGCGAAGTCCGCCAGGCGCTATCGGGAAGGCGGACCCGGAACCTTCGATTCGCGGGCGACGGCCCCGCCGGCAGCCGGTTGGTGCGGATGGTCAACGGCGACGGCCCGTGCCCGCACGCTGCTGCCGGCTCCGGTGGCCGTGTGTCGGGGGTGACAGCATGACAGTGACCTGTTATGAACTGGACGCGTGGGATGACGAAGGCCATGCGCGCTGGCGCGAGCTTCAGGACCCACCGCTGCTCGTGGTGAGGGCGGGCGATCTCGTCATCGAGCTGCCGGCAACCCGCAAGCCCTGCAGGGCTTTCGTCAACGGCGTTGAAGTGATCGGCGTGCAGGCGGTACAGTGGGGAGACGTGATTCGCATTTGCAGTAGCGGAACGCAGCGCAGTTACGTGGTCGGCGAGCGGGTCCCCGTGCGGGAAGCCGGCAGGAACAGGACATGCAGCTTCACGGGCCTGCCCATCGCAGGACGTGCGGTTTGCTGCCCCTGCGGCGGGATCGTCGCAGAGGAGATCGTGCCGGAGATCCAGCGGTGCCCCCGCTGCTCGCGGCGGTTGCACGACGTCGGAACGAAGCCCGCGGAGGAGATGGCGTGAGCAATCCGCAAGGGTGGAGTGTCACGGTGTGCGGCTGCGGGACGGTCGGCTACGCCGTGGCGCACGAAGTGGCGCACGAAGTGGCGTCCCATCGCACCGAAGGTCTGCGCCGCGTGACGCTGGTCGACAAGGCCCTCGTGCGCGAGAACAGCCTGATCACCTGCCCGCGCTATGCCGGCAACGTCGGCCTGCCCAAGAGCGCAGTGCTCGCGGAACTGGTGCGCCGGCTGCTCCCGAGCGGCGTCGCGATCGACGCGCTCGTACAGGAGGTGGAATCGCTGGAGTGGCTGCCGCTCCTCGCCGACGCCAGGGGGCTCCCGATCGTCGTCGTCGGCCTCGACGACTGGAACGGCCGGGTGGCGGTGGTGGAGGACATCCGCCAAGCGGCACCGTGGCTGCGCGTGCCGCCGGTCATCGTGCAGGTGGGGCTCGACCTCGGCGCCGCCTCCGTCTGCGTGTTCGGGCCGGCTTGGGACGATGCCTGCCCCGCCTGCGGGCTCGCGGCGCTGCCCCAGGAGGCCTCGTGCGTGGCTTTCACCGACAGCGGCTGCCTGCTGCGCGGCGACCTGCAGCCCGAGGCCCGGGCGGCCGCGCGGCTGGTGGCGGAGATCATCGCCGGCTGCGTGGCCGGCCGTCCCGCGGATTGGCCGCCAGGCACGAAGATGAACCTGGTGGCGGATGCCGGGGGCGCTTTCCGGCGGATGACGCGTCGCCGGGCGCGCGTGCCGGGATGCCTGGGACCGCACTCGCCGGACGTGCCTGAACGTTGGGATTCGAGGAGAGCACAATGAACCAGACGAGTGAAAGGAAGGCCGCCGTGCCGATCCCGCTGGCGGAGGTGACGCGGCGGCTGGCCCAATCGAAGAACGCGTGCGACACGCGCAAGAGCCGCGACCTCAACAGGATCATCGAGCTGAGCACGGGCCCGTGGGCCGGGCGCGTGGAAGTGCTGTGCGCGCTGGCGGGCCAGGGACGCTCCCTGTCGATCGTCACCGAGCTGGCAGCCGACGGCCTCGCATGGGACGGCAAGCCAGAGGCGAACGGGATGTGGACGGTTCTGCTCACGATGGGTAACGTCTACCCGCTCTCGCAGCCGACGGCCCAGTTCGCCGGCAGGATCCCCTTCAATCCGCACGTGGCGCACGCGGCCTTCCTGCCCGACGACCGCGGCCTGCCGCCGGAGCTGCGGCCGTTCATCGCTGCGATGCGTACGGGCAGCGACGGCCAGTGCTGTTTCGTACGGCAGAACCAGTGGAGCGCCGACAGCGATCACGACCTGGCAATCGTCCTGTGGCAGGTGTCGCGGATCGTCACCGGGTCGGCGTTCTATGGCGAGCGAGCGGCGCTCAACCGCCAGGCCGCGGATCACTATGTGCAGCTCTCGAAGGCAGGGCGCCTGCCCTTCGGTCCGGCATTGCCGGCACCTCTCGGAGACGGGCGGGAAGAGGCGGCGCCGTCTGACGGCGACGACGGGATCGACTGGGACGACGCCGCCCCGGGAGGAGCGCAATGAGGCTGCGCACAGTCATCAGCATCCCGAGCGAGGTTTGCCGGCGGGCGGCCACGCTCTATGCGGCGCGGCTCCGGGAGGCGGGCATCGTGTCGGCCGTGCGACAGGCGGCGCCCGACGTGGAGCTTGCGGAGGAGGAGCAGCTTCTCTGCGTCGAGTGGAACGCCAACACGGGCGAGGTGGAAGATCCCGAGGATGAAGAGCCGGCGGATGAGGGCGACGTGTCGCTGTGCATCATCGAACACTATGAACGCACGCTGCGGATGCTCGCGTCGAATGAAGAAGCGGCCGCGGCGTTCGTCTCTCAGGCAAGCGGGCCGGCCGCCGCGCACGCGTCAGCCAAGCCGCTCCCGAACGGCCGGGGCAGCGGCAGGGAAAGGAGTCTGGCATGACTGTCGACCAGGAGATCACGTTTCGCACGCTCGATGGCCGGAAGTTCAGGGGGCGCGTCCGCAATACGTCCGCCACGCTCGGCTCTGTCGCGGGCAGGCTGGCCACGAAGGCGGGCATCTCCGGCGCCTTCGAGGTCATCAACAGCAAGGGCTCCGCGCTGGACCCCTCGATCACCCTCGGCGACCTGCCCGAGACCGACAACGAGCTGACGCTCTCCAGCGAGCTCACGCCAGCCTAGCAGGGGCGCCTTCGAGACATCGTGGCGTGGTCATACGACCTCTATGAGAAGGATGATGAGGATGTCAAGACGAGCTTCAAGCACCAGTTCTGATTCCGCGAACCTCCTCGTCGCGGTGGTGAAGGATGGCAAAGCGGCGGGCTACTGCGTGTTCGACCTTGCTGCGGGCGACTACCGACCGCTGACAAAGGAACTATGCTACCGGGCGGCGGCCGCGCACCCCGCGCTCGCCGGCGAACGGTGGCGCCCCGCCCTCCGGCTGGCCGGCAGCGATCACGAACAGGCCCTGCTGGTGACCGCGCACCTCGAAGGAGCAGACGCTGACGAACCGCTGGCCGAGATCCGCGTGCCCACGGCCAATCTCAAGTGGCTCGGCACGACTCTGGCCCGGCAGCTCGGCCTCGACGGCGACTGTTCAATGCGCCTTGCCGTGCCGCCCGACGACGACCCCGCGGTGCAGGCGTGGCGCGAGCAGGCCGCCGACGCCGACTTCGAGATCGTGGAGAGCACGAATGGGCACCTCGTGCTGCCGGGCGGTTTCGCCGCGGCGTTGCCCGGCCCGACCGACCTGCTGCGCGGGACGGGAAGCTGGCTGCGCTGCGTGTTTACGGGGGAAGCGTTCGACGCGTTCGCGGCCGCCGCGGCACGGGAGAACGAGGTCGAACGCGGCTGGGCGCTGGGCGGGCATGTGCACCTCGATCGTACCTGCGCCGTGGTCGCCGAGCGGCTCGTCGAGATGCCGGCGCAGGCGCGCCGCGAGGGCTTCACGACCACCGGCCGCGACTTCCTGGCGCTGCGCCAGGCGCTGGGCGACAGCCTCGCGGGGTTCTGCCACCTCCACCCGCAGGACCACGAGATCGGGCCGTCGCCCAGCGCGGCCGACAGCATCGCAGTCTGGGACGTCGACGCTGCCACGCCCCAGCCGGTGGTCGCGCCGATCGGCCTGTTCGGACCGGCGCAACCGGGCAGGAACACGATGGCTGCGTTCGGCTATGAGGCGGGCGTGCTTCGCGAGATCGACCTGGAGGTTCTTCGATGACAGCCGTAATTGACAAGGGCCGCGTCCTTGCCGTGATGCAGAGGGTGCGGCAAGTGAACGAAACCACCAGCCAGGATGCCATTCACCTCGCCGCGCGCCAACTGATCGATGCCTGCGGCGGCGACCACGTGCAGGCGCTGATCCTCCTCGTGCGCGAGTTCGGTGTGGCGTCGTCGCAGGTGCAGCAGCTCGTCCAGACGATAAAGGGGATCACGAGCCACCTTGAGCAGCAGCCCCGCCTCGCGCGCGTTCTCAGCGGGGTCGTGAAGCTGGACGGCAACGGCACCGAGCGGCGGATCATCTACACGACGCCGCTCGGCAGGCAGTTCGCCCAGGTGAGCGGCTCGCTGCTGCTCGACGGCCTGCGCGACGAGGACGTGCCCCCGCCGCTGGCATTGTGCGTCACGGACGCAACCGGAGCGGCGTTCCTCGGCGGCGCGAGCGTGGAGCTGCCGCTGGAAGCCGAGGAGGTCGCGGTGCAGTCGGCGAATGCCGACACCCGGCTCGACGGCGTCGGCGAGATCGTCGAGCAGGGCACGGGCGACCGCCGGGCCGTGTACTACTGCAGGGCGGAACTCGCGGCGGCCGTCGCCGGCAAGCTGAAGGAAGGCGAGCCGGTGTCGGTGCGCGTGGAGGGAGGCATCGCCGTCAAGGTCGTCGGGAGCGCGGCAACAGAGGCCCTGCCCGACTGGCTGTCGTTCCCCGATGTGGCCGCGTGCCCGCCGCTGAGCGAGATGGTGTTCCCCGAGTGGCTGCGCAAGGCGTGGGAGCGGGACGCCGATTTCATGATGAAGAACCGGCCGCAGCGGTGGGCGGTCTTCGGACCCACGGGTACGGGCAAAACGGAGGCGGTCAGGAGGTGCGCGTGCGAGGCGGGCCGCAAGTCGGGCAGGAAGGTCGCCATGATCCACATGTCCGCGCCGCACATCGTGTCGCCCTATTACGGTGAGACCGAACGCACGCTGCGCCGCGCGTTCGTGCGTGCGGAGAAGCTGGCGCAACAGGGGTGCATCGTCGTGGTGTTCGTGGACGAGGCGGACGCTCTCCTCGGCGACCCGGCCGGGCGCTATGAAGGCTCCGTAGATCGGCGCGTGCGTCTGGCGTTCCAGGAGTGTACGAGCGGCGACATTCCCGGAGTCTCCACGTACCTCACCTTCAACGCCTCGGCCCACAGCTGGATCGCGACGGCGATCGATCGTCGTTTCCGCAAGCGCCACGTGCCGCGCACGACGCGCACGCAGATGGCGCGAGTCGCGGGGCTGTATGCCTCGCGCCAGGCACTCGCGCGGCTAGGCATGCCGCCGGACGACCTCGGGCAGCAACTGGCCGACTTCCTCTACAGCGACAGCTTCGTCGTCGCATCGGTCAACTTCCACAGCGGCCACGCCGCCGATGTGCACGCCCGCGATCTCCACACCTGCTCGCCCGGCAAGATCCGGGACATCGTGGTTGACTTCTGCCTGGACGTCGAGGACGGGCAGGGCGACGCCTCGCTGCACGGCCTGTGGACGCGTCTCGAGCGCGAGTTCCGCTCGGTCGTGCTCAGCCCCGCGAACCTCTTCGAGATGACGTTCCTGCCGGAGCCCGCCCACGACCACGTGGCCACCATCGGGCCGCCGCCGGGCATGGGCAGCACGACCTCGAGCGCTTGAACTGCGGCTCGCCAACGAATGCAGGAGGCACACGATGAAGCTGTCGGCTTTTCAAAAGGAATCGCCCGAGCACGATGCCGAAGGCCACCGGCCCTGCCCGACGGCCGTCGAGGAAGCGCTCTGCCGCACGCTCACGGAGATGCTCTCCGAGAGCCTCGGCAAGTCGGGTCAGCTCGTCATCAGCCGCTTGGACGTTCCGGTCGTCTGCCGGCCGCGGACCCGGCTGCCCGGCCCGCCGTTTCCGCCGGCGGCGTTCGCGGCCGTTCGCCTTGGGCTGTTGCCAGTGATGCCGCTGCGCGCCCTTTTCCTCAGCGCCGCCGCTTCGCTGCCGGGCGGCGGCGATACATCGCGCAGGCCGGACCCGCTGATGGTGTGCTTCGCGCTGGTGGCCGACGACTTCGCGGGGAGGCTCGCCGGGGCTCTCGGCGCCGGTGCGGCATTCCCGCCGGCCGCCGAACCGCGCGACCTTCCCGCCATACGGGCGAGGCTGATCGACGGCTCCAGGCAGGCGCAGCAGCACGTGAACGACGCCGCTGATTGCATGCGCGACACGCTGAAGGAATACTGCGGCCCCGCCGGCGTGATCATCCTCACATCGTCCGGCGGTGAACGGCTGGGGCACCGCCTCCGGGCAGACAACACGCCGGAGCAGGCGCAGCTGCAGGAAGTGGTTCGCCGCATCGTCGCGCCCGCCGCCCGCCGCATCGCCGAGATCGCCGCCAACAACGCCGCACCGACGCAAGATGGGGCACTCCTGGACGGCGTGCACCCGCGGGTCAGGGCGGTCCTCGAACGAGCGTGGTCCGACGGCAAGCCCGCCGGTGCCAGGCTGTGCATGGCGTCGCTGGACGGCGTGCCCGTCGAGCTGTTCCTCACCGCCCGCCGGGACGCCCTCTTGATCGACGCCCGGCGGGCGCACGAGGAGTTCATCCTCCAGACCCGCACGCAGGGCTACTGCTACTTCCCCCCGTGCCAGGTGGTGGCGCGCTACACGCTGGCCGCGGGCGCGCCTCAGAAATGGAGCATCGCCCTGCCCCTCATCCGGCAGCCCGCCGGCGGCATAACGTGGAGCCATCCCTTCTGCTCCATGTCCGAGTGCCCCGCGGTCACCCGGCTGGACGATGCCCGAGACGAGGCAATGTTCGAGATTTCGGAAGAAGCCCGCCGCCTGGCACTGCCCGTTCTCCCGAGGGCGGCGGAAGCCGTGGAGGGCACCGTCTGCCTCGCCGAGGAAGCTGCCGCGATTGCCCAGGAGAACGCGAAACTGCAGGGTGAGCAGCCGGACCTCCTCTCGATCACGCGCGCGGTCTGGACGATCGCCCGCTACGGCCTCACCAGAGCCCACCAGCTCGGGCCGTGGACCGGCCGCGGGCCCTACGAGCATCCTTTCACGCCGTGCAAGGTCGTGAGCCCCTCGGCCATCCGCGGCAAGCTCGCGGAGCGAACGTTCCGCTACGACGCAACGACTGCTATGTAGACGAAAAGGTCTCCCCCTGAAATCCACACGGACACTGCGACGCTATCCAGGATGTGAGCCGTCTGATCAAAGCTTGAAGTTCAGCTTTCCCCCGCTGATCACTGTCGCGAGACGCGCCAACTTCTCAGCGTTGACCTGGTCATTCTCCACGCAAGACAGGAGAACGGAAAGCACAAGCTCGAGCATTTCCCTGCGGTCTTTGTCGTATGAGTTCCAGTCAGGTTGTTCCATGAAGAAGTCGAACATAGTGATCATACGAGCTGGCTTGTTCTTCGCTGGCATGCTTCATCTCCTTGGACACAATATGGGATGATCGTCCGAAACGCGCCACACACAGGTTTCAGAAGCATTGGCGCGGTCTCGACATTGTCCGGGCTTAGAACCCCATCTTCACGCCAGCCGTGTAGAGCGACAGTCCCTTGTCCAGATTCACGTACTGCCGGCGGGTGCATTCGGCAAAGAGGAGAACAGTGGTCCGGAAGGCCTGAGGGTGCGCTATCTTTGCCTCGGCCCTCAATCCCCACCCGTAGCTCTCGAAGTCCGAGGGCCCTCTCTGGCTGAACTGGTAATCGAATGGCGCGACCAGGTTGACAAGCCGGAGAGGAGAGTATGGGGCTGTGGGCGTCTTCGCATTCTCGTTGTCTATCAGGCGCCAGACGGGAGCAAATGATACGGCTCCCTGTCGGTGGCCCCTTTCCGGATCCGACTTCTCCTTTTCCTCGTCAAACATGGTGTACCGCGTCGAAACGTCCAATCTCGGCGTGAGGATCTCCCTGACTGTGATGCCCCAAAACATGTCCTGCTGCCGGAGGTCGACCTCGTTGTATTCTTGCAGATACCTGACGATTCCGCATTCAATGTCCGTTGACCTCGGCGTGAACCTCGCCGGGGCATCCTCCGGGTACAGGCTATAGGCGACTGTTGCCGAGCTGATGGTGCCCCGCCGGTAATAGCCAGGACCGTGGTCAATGTGGCTCCGCTCGTACCTGACGTTCAGCGTCAGCTTGTTTGGACCCGCGTAGCCGGGGAATACCCGTGAGAGCCAAAGCTCCCCAAACGGAGTATTCGAGGTCTCCGTCTCATCATCCCCGACACGGCGTGTTGTCCATTCGGCTCGCTTGTACCCTGCCCGGAATGAGAGGTCGCAGAAGGGATAGCAGTCGAATGTCCGTTCAGCGGCTATCCCCTGCTGGAGTTCGTGCAGGTCGAAGAAATGACCGGGTTGCCAGTCATCAACGATGGCGTCTTCGGCCTCCACCTCGCGCTGCCATATATCGAGCCACGGGAGAGAACCCGGCCTGATGCGGACTCTATTCACCCAATCGGATATTGCCTTCGCGCGTAATGTGCTCCTTGTTTCCGCCTCGGTAAGCTGCCGGTTGAGCGTATCGGCGGTCAGGAAAGCACCTGATGTCAAATCCCTGATCGAAACCTCCTCGGCCCCATACTCGTACTGGGTGCTGTAGAAAACAACGGGGAGCTCGGTAACCTCGGTGGGATACAGAGGTCCCGAAGGGTACAAGAGAGGCAGACCGTCTCTCTGATAGGTATCCGTGAGCCCCCAGTCGATGAGCGACAAGAGTTCCCGATCCGCCTCCTTCTGCATGTCCAGTCTCTGCAAGGCCTGGTAGTATTCGTTCGCTGCGGCGGGCAGAAGGGGTTGGCCGGGTCCTCGGTATTGGCGAAGATAGTCAGCATAGGCGAATCGATAGAAGGGACTATCCGGGGCGGCCTCAATGGCTTGCTTGTAGAAATCCGCCGCTTTGCCAGAACCCGCGTCTCTCAGTTCTTCAGCGTTCTGGAGGCAGACTTGAGCCTTCTCATCTCGCTGCAACGCCGACACGTCCTCCTGCATCGCCTGTGCTAGATCCCGCACCCGTGCGTGTTCGCATCCTATCAGAGGTGCCGCGGCGAGGAAGGCGATGAAGATGAACTTGATGCGCACGCTGAACTCCTTTTCGATGCGTTTGGTGCCGGCCTTGCGGGGCACATTCAAGTGCGTTGCTGGTGTCTGTCTGGCCTCCACATGCGTGCTTTGCGTACGTGCGCCACCTTCGCCGGTTTCCCTGAGCTGCCAGACTCGACGGCGTTCTTGGTCATTCGCGAAGATCATCCACCATCGGACCATGCCGCCTCTCACCATATGCTTTGCTGGGCATACCCGTCGTACCCGTCCCTTGCCGAAGACCGGCCGTGTTTCCTCTGGATTTGCCGACGCGGATGCTCGTTACATCCTAGCGCTCCCGAAACGCAACCGTGTTCGGCGGAATCTGAGCGTGGCGAACTGTGTCTCTCCATCTTTGAGCACGATCCCGCAGCCCCGTGCGGCCAAGCCCGGCCCATCCAGGAAAGGTGAGCCGCCCTTCGCTGTATGCCACGGGATCACGGCAAGCTGAGCAGTATCTTCTCCAGGAAGTCAGGAATTCCAGGGGAACCGCTAAGCTTCGTCAGAATCTCATCCAGCCGAGCACTGACGCCGAACACCCTTCTGAAACGGGGCAGGTCAAAAACCGATGGAAATCTCTCCCAATGATCCTTCTTCCTGATGCTCTCCAGAATCAGCCAAAACAGCCCGCTCGGTGACCTCCCTGGCTGGTTCGCCGCCCTGCTGAACCAAACCATACCCATGAGCCAGTTTTGCAGTTCAGGGGGGAGGGCCGGGGCACTCTGCCAGTAATTGGAGTGGGCTATCGCCACGAGGAACAGCAGTTCCTGCCAGTCACCGGTGGCGCCGACCAGGCCCACGAGCGGCTGCAGGCAGTCAGGCTCGATGGCTCCCTGGATAATAGTCCATGGAGGGCCCGTGACCGGGGCGGTCGGCCCCCAGCCTAGTTCATCTATCACTCTGACAAATACCCCCGCTCTTTCATCGTACTCTTCGGCGGCCGAACTCCGGCTGCCCGTGCCTGCAAGATGATCACCCGCGCACACGCACCGCAACAGATGCCAGCGGACCGTTCTCATGTAATCATCCAGATTCCATCTGGAGGTGGACAGATCCGCGGAAAAGAGACCGGCATCAAGAAACCTGTTCCACGCAACATCGCTGCCTGGGTCTGCCTCGACGGCGGCGGCACGGTCCGGACAAGTGAGGCTGTCCACTACGGGAGACGCAACAGACCGAAAAGTCTGGACAAGCATTGGTGTTACGTCATTGGCGTTCACGCGCATGATCGCGTTCTGGCCCCATTCGCCATCTGCCCATTTGCTGGGAAGCCTCTTGATGAGTTTGGTGAGTTGGTCGCGGAATTCCTCTTTTGCCTTGCGTATTTCGCGTCCCATAGTGCTTGTATCCCTGTACCTGCCGGTGATCCATGTGTGGATGTGTACAGGGAAACACGGGCGCCGCAGGCACTCCACAAAGAGCGCTGAATAGGGTTCACCAAGCGTGATCGGAGGAAGCCGGATGCCTTCTCCACTTACGGTGATCTTAACGATGATCGGGGTGTAATTCGTGACGACTACGTCCAGGTCAAGACGCCAGAGCTCCAGCGTGGCTGGCGGAGGAGGAGTTGGCTTCCTCAGTCTCTGGTCGATGCGAAGCGCCGCTGCCGAAAGCTGCGCCTCCACGTCGATCCACGGGCACATTCTCGCAACTGAATCAAGGATCTGCCAGAAGACCTGCCTGATCATCTGGTCCTCGATAAGGCGTGCCCATTCCGGTATGGACGGATATGGCCGCCAGCGTCTTTCCAGATCGCGTGCCCCTTTACCGGCGAGCCGTTTAACCAATTGACGGTAAGCGGAACTCCTTGCGGGGATCGCGTCGGTATTGTCAACCAGCTCAGCAGCGCATTGCTTGCTGGTCAGCCGCTTGATAAGCTCACGGGCATGGAGGTCGTTGCCGCGTGTAGCAGCCCAACTGGTCAGCGCGAGGTGGGATCCGCCGAGGAAAGTGGTCCCATAGCCGGGCTGGATCTGCGGCAGGGGCGCAGCAAGGATGTCCGTCGCACCTCCCCGCTCAAAGACTGTTCGCATGTACAGCCCCCCAATCACGGCATCGAACTCCCCGGCCACAAGCCCCTCCGCCAGCCGCATCCATTCGACCTCTCCGAGCGCAGGATTTGTTCGTACAAAGTGTATTAGCCCATCCTGTGCGAACCTCCACAGCTCGCGCATTCCGTGCATCGCAGTTCCCTGGCCAAACACCGCCTTCCACCCGCGGCTCGATTCTTCGATCACGTCTCCCGAGAACGCCCAGTTCAGAGGGCTGTGTAGGACGTCCCAGTCGCACGATGCACCCATGCCGAGGGGGGCGTTCCAGCGCCGGTTCGTCCCGGCCCTCATCTTCTTGGCCCCTCGCTCCAAGCACAGACGGAACCCGTCAACGGAACACATCTCGTCTGGACGCGAAGTCAACGCCTTTCTGTACCATAGGGCCCTCGCGTCCAAATGCCACGGCACCGCGTAGAAGTCGGGCTTGCCACGCATCTTGCATGTTTCCTGAAGGGCTCGCGGATACTCCCGAGCTTCTCGAGCGCTGAAGCTCTGCTGTGCCAGAAAGCCCTTCTTTGCACAGTACGCTGTCCAGGAACTCGGCATCTGCGCGATGTCGTACTTCCCTCTGTACGTAACTGTCAGATCAGTCAGCGCACGATCCCAGCGAAGGAAACGAACGTGCACCGTGTGGCCGATGTCCTTTCCAAACCCGCTCAACTCACCAATCAGCCAGTGGTGGTAGATGATCCTGAGATCCTTCAGCTCTGCTTGCGGATTGTCCACAATCACATGATCATGCCCCTTTGCCCTGCCGTCCGCGTCTATCATCAGTGCGCGCTTGCCCGGCTTGGGATGCTCCATGGGCATAATCATGATGGTGAGTTCAGTGCCTGATTCTTGTGTTGCCATGCTTGTTCTCCGGCGGCTCACCGACATTCAAAGGGGTTCAGGTCGAGTTCGGCGAATATCAACCAAGCAGTGCCGGCAACGCTGCCATAGGGCCAATGCAGCGGCATCACGGCCGGCATCTCCTTGCGGAATCGCTGTGTCTGATCACCAGGCGGCGCGATGAAGGCGAAGTCATCAACATAGATGACCGTGCCTTCCTCATTGCCAACGTTCTTGCCGAATGCCAGCCCGACATGGACGAGCTTCTGAAGGTCAACTCGGCGGCTGATCCTCTGAAGCTCTACCCGATGTCTCTGCCACGTCCCGCCGATCACCGGCGGGTCAGGCGCTACCTCTGACTGCGGCATGGTACTCCGCGTGTGGGAATCGCGAAAGAGCACCTTCACGCGCGCCCCAGCAGCGTTTTCAGTCTTGCCCCAAAACTCCAGGAATTGGAGTGGACGCACATCAAGTGGTTTGGTTCGTTTACCCTCTTGCGGACCGAGGTCAATGCCCAAGCTCGCCCATCCGTTGTTTGCGCGGCTCATCTTGGTACCATTGACGAGACGGAATGACTGGAATCCGGTATGAACGTTTTCCCTTTTCCAGCCGGGTTTTTCCGGCTCGTAGTACCAACTGTACGGTACCCCAAAGCTGGCGCTCTCAATCGCCTCCCAGTAGGGCTCGCTATTGCCATAGACTCCGACGGAGCCGCCGAGGCAATTGGGGTGCGACTCGAACGTGCACACCACAAGGTCCGAAGCCGTGAAGTGTTCAGTGACATCCGGGCACGAGACCCCTATGGAGTAGGGAACCGAGCCATCTTGCTGCTGCGTCTTCCGCAACGAGTCCAGGAGTTCGGCAATACTGTCGGGTTTGTGATTGCGCCTTCGTGCCGCTAACACGTAGCCTGCGGTACCTTCAGCCCAAATGGAGGGCGT